>Ga0206953_1122_pt1 | contig 14080 bp, 15 predicted proteins | sample Alteio_BWOrgHeat_36_FD_152977 | JGI IMG/M metagenome (GOLD analysis project Ga0206953, IMG submission 152977) | Enriched cells from forest soil in Barre Woods Harvard Forest LTER site, Petersham, Massachusetts, United States -... | ecosystem: Environmental > Terrestrial > Soil > Temperate forest >...
GACAATTTTCCGGGGGAACTCTTAATTGTTTTGCTGCTTCGAGATAAATATCAGGATACGGTTTGTGTCTTCTTGTTTCACTTGGGCCAACAATAACGCTAAAATAATCCGTTACCTCTAATTCGTCGAGAATGAGATTAATATGATCAATAAATCTATTTGATGCAAGTGCAAGTTTTATCTGCTGTTTTTGTAATACCTTAAGTAAAGAAAATAGGCCATCAAAAGGCTTTAATTCATTTTTAACCAGTTGCTCAAAAATTGCTCGTTTTCTTTTTCGTAATAGAGAAATATCTTCGTTAATAGCATATTGCTTTTTTAAGTTATTCCACAGGTTAGTATCGGCCAGTCCGATACTATGTATTAATCCATTATCGTGATAGTGTGGTTTTTTGTTGTAGTCTTTCAATAATTGTCCCAAGGCCTTTGATTCGAGTATCTCAGTGTCTGCAATTACTCCGTCCATGTCAAAGATAACTGCCTTTATCATCAAATTTTTCCAATATCCTTTCTATACTGCATGCCGTCAAAGTGGACGCCCTTTGGTCCAATTTGTTTATATGCCAGCTTGAGCGCGTCATTCAGCGTTTTTCCAGTTGCGGTTACTCCGACGACCCGTCCACCATCGGTTACAACATTTTCTCCGTTTTGTTTGGTTCCTAAATGCATAACAATGACATCTTTGTCGACAGTATCAAGTCCTTTGATGACATCTCCTTTGTGAGAACTTGCCGGGTAGCCCGCAGAGGCAAGTATAATGCAGCAAGCGAATTTTTTTGACCAGGTAACTTTTATTTTATCCAATGTCCTTTCAACACAGGCGTCTAAAAATTCATAAAGATCACTATCCAAAAGCCGCATGTAGGATTCCATCTCAGGATCTCCAAAACGTGCATTAAATTCGACCACTTTTGGACCATCTTTGGTCATCATAAGTCCGGGATAGAGACAGCCGACAAATGGCATGCCGCGTTTTTTCATACCTTTAATTGCAGGAAGAACAATCTTTTCTTTGATCTCGTCCAATTGTTTTTCCGTAATTTCCGACAGGGGAGCAATTGTTCCCATGCCACCGGTGTTTAGACCTTTGTTTCCATCATATATTGGCTTGTGATCCCGAGAGGTGGGGAACAAAACGACATTTTCACCATCAGAAAATGCGTGGATCGAGACTTCTTTTCCTTTCAGAAATTCCTCAATGACCACTTCATCTCCTGCTTTGCCGAAGACTTTTTTTACCATTGCGTCTTCAATTGCAGAAAGTGCTTCAGCAAGCGTTCGTGCGACAACGACCCCTTTTCCAAGCGCCAAACCGCTTGCTTTGATGACAATTGGCGCGCCATGTTTTTTTATATATGCTTTTGCCTTTTTGGCATCGGTGAACGTTTCATATTTTGCAGTCGGTATTTTTTCAGTTTTCATTAATTCTTTGGCAAACGCTTTTGAGGATTCAATTTGTGCCGCTTCTTTTGTTGCTCCAAAAATTTTGAGTCCTGCTTTCTGGAATGCGTTTACCACGCCTGCTGCGAGAATATCATCGGGTGCACCGACTGTAAGATCGATTTTGTTCTTTTTTGCAAAATCGATAAGCGCGTCAAAATCTGTTGCCGCAATGCCTGTATTTATCCCAACCGTTGCAGTTCCTGGATTGCCCGGAGCAAAATAGATCTTGCCGACTTGGGGAGACTGCGTGAGTCTCCAACCGACTGCGTGTTCGCGTCCTCCTGATGCAATAATTAAAATGTTTCTCTTTTTCATATTTTTTACTATCTTCCCCATGGGAATTCTCCTGTTGAAATATCAATACCCGACTCCATGACATGCAGGACTCTCTTGATTGCTGTCGGAAGGAAAAGATATTCTGTTTCACGAATTTTTTTCTCCCATGTTTCAAGCGTATCGTCAGGATGTCTGTGTACTTCTGCCGTCAAGATCACCGGGCCTGTGTCAAAGCCATCTGATGGTAATACTTGATGAACAGTGAAACCTGAGACTGGGTAGTTCTGTTTAAACGGTTCTTGGATGACATGCCCACCTCGGAAAACAGGAATAATACCTTGTGATGTTGCAATTGTTTCAGATTTTTTGTTTGTAAGAAGTGCGGGGTGCTGGTTGATGACGGGGATTTGGAGTTTTTGGGTTTGCTTAAGAAATGTTTCGCCAAAGACAAAATTCCAGCCGGCAAGTTGAATAAGATCCGGTTTAACTTTTTCGATATGCTTGAGAAGCTCTTTTTCGTATTGTTCTCTTGCTTTTTTATCCGTACGTTTTCCTGTATAAGCAAGGACAAATGTTGGGATTTTGCTCTTTTTTGCCCGTTCCAGTCCGTATGCATCGGGATTGTTGGAAACAACACTGACAATTTCTGCATTCAGATCTCCTTTTTTAATCATATCAATCATCCCTTGCAGATTTGTACCGCCGCCTGAGATGAAAATACTGATCTTTGGTTTACCTGTTATGAGATGTTTTCTTTTTGGAAAGACTTCCTGTTTGCCGCGGATCGGATGCGGACCGCCAAAAGGAGTCCAATAGAAATCTTTTGGCTTGCCGCCAAATGCTTTTGTTGTCTCTTCAATTGGCAGATAGAATACCGCATCTGCTCCGACATGCTCAGCAACTTTTTTTTCAATGACATCAAGCGGCTCTTTTTCAAATTTCGAAGCAGGCAATTCTTTTTTCGCACGCATATCAATGCCGAGATCGCATTGGTCGACAACCGGTGGGCTGGCAAAGGCGATATAGACTTCTTTCACTCCTGCATCACGGAATTTTTTGACAAGTGCAGTGCTTGTAGTCAACCGAACACCCGAGTCATCAACAATGACAACTTTTTTACCAGTAATTTCATCAGGGACGATATTATGTTTGCCATTGACTGCAGCAACACGATTGTTCTGACCGGGTTGAATAAAAGTCCGTCCGACATAATGACTCGTTGTAATAGCTTCAACCATCGGAATTCCTAATTCGTGAGCTGTACCTTTTGCAGCTGGGTATCCCGAATCAAATGTTGGAACAACGGCTTCAGGCATAATGCCTTTTGCTTTTATACGCTTTCCGAGCAAATGTCCAGAAGCTTCGCGTCCTGCACGGATTCTTATGCCATTCACAAAACTATCCGGTCTGTCAAAGTATACACATTCAAACAGACAATACTGCGGTCTTTTTGGCTCGCCGAAGAAGTAAGAAGTAAGTTCCCCTTTTTTGTTAATTTGAATAATCTCTCCGGGTTTGATCTCTCTGACAAATTCCGCATCGATTGTATCTAGTGCCGATGTTTCCGATGCGAGAATCCAGCCGTTTTCTAATCGGCCAAGGGCCAAAGGACGGATGCCATAAGGATCTCTTACACCAAAAATTGAACCATCATTGGTAAGTATGACAAGAGAGTATGCACCGCGGACTTGCGGAAGAACATGCAACAGTGTTTCTATCCAGTTCTTGTGTTGTTTTCGCTGTTTGTGAATGACTGCTGTTAGGATCTCCGTGTCGCCTGAAGCGGTAAAACGAGCACTCAGTTGTTTTTTTAGATTTGAGACATCGGGGATATTTCCATTGTGTCCCAGACTTAATTGATAGTTGCCATTGAGCATTGCTATCGGCTGTGCATTGCCAAGATGTGATCCGCCAAATGTAGCGTATCGGTTTTGTGCAATTGCCATATTTCCCGGGCCCAAGCGTTTCAAAACAGGCTCGGTCAAAACATGTGGAACAAGGCCCATATGTTTATAAGTTGAGATTTTATTATCGGGATTAAGTACGCTTAAACCCGCGCTTTCCTGGCCTCTATGTTGGAGGGAGGCAAGCGCACGTCGTGCTACGTATGGCGCATACGTGTCTGTTGTCCAAACACCAACGACACCGCATTTTTCTCTAATCTCGGAAGCGTGAGTTTTGCCCATAGATTAAAAAACCCGCTGGTATGCGGGTGCGAAAAAATTATCTATTTTCCTTAATTTTATGTATAAAATGGGTGACCATGTAATTCTTGCAATCCAATTATAGGTTGTGTTTGAGGCTGTGTCAAGAGAGCAGAATTAAAAATCTCTTTTATGCAATTCAGTTCATTTTCTAAATGCAAATTGTGCAAAGATAAGACTTCGAGGGGTTAAGTGTGAGTTTTTAGACGCAGCTGCTAATATTGATTCTATGTCGGCTGTTCTCAGGGTGCCTACCGTGGTAATGGGATTTTCTAGAGGGATACGTGAAACTCCATGTACTATTATAGCAAGAGTCGTTTTTACCTTTTTGTCAAGGAGACGAAAGGTTGGTCCACTTCCTTTCTCTGTCATTAATCTAAATAGTTGAGCATTGTCAGGTATTTTACTACCGTAATGTTCGTTGAAATTGTATGCAACTGCTGGATTCAAAACAGTTGTTTCCTGGGGAAGTTTTTTTCCTCTTTTAGTATCTGCTGTAGGATCATAGTCTTCAAAAATTTTTCTTATACGAGCTATTTCTGTTGCATAAGATAGCTTATTTACGATTTCGACTGGGCGTTGCTGTGCTGCAACTGGATAGGAAAGTTCTTGTGGAGATCTTCTTCTAGGAGGATAGAAAATCGTAGTGACTAATCCTTCAATTAAGTCAGTATCGACAGGGGGTAATTGGTATCCCCGAGGAGAGCTTACCGTTGCATGGGGAAGTTCTTCTCTTTCTAACAGAGCTCTAGGAACACGAGGCGCTCGTTTTTGATCTGGGTTCCAAGCCAGAATGCTTCTTAAGTATTCAAGATCAGCAGGCATAGTGTTATTATAACACATTATAGGTTAAAAAAATTGTAATAGTAACTTTTTTAGCTCAAAATTTTCAGCTATACTAATAGTATGATTCATTTACGAAACATCATCGCGGTTATTGTTTTAATTGCTATCATTTATGGCGTCACCAATTATGCGGGGCAGATACAGGAGCAAATCGGTGTGAAAGGCGCAAGTACGAGTAGAGCTCAGGAAATTGCCGGGAAAATCGGCAATGATGTAGGATCACAAGTCGATTCCGCAGAAAAGCAAGCAATGCAGCTGAAAGTTTCGGATATTGTAAACGGTCTGTCACGGTTTCAAAGGATTCCTCAGGATACGAACAGCATTAAAGAGTTTGTCCAAACGCAAATAGGCAATGTGTTACAATCGGGGAACAAAAAGAAATAGGTTGATTTAATAGTATGGAAGACTTAAAAGAGCGAGTTTCAAAATTAGTTGATAGAGTTGGTATTGAAGAAAAACGGAAAAAGATCCGTGAACTTGAAGTGGAAAGTATGAAACCGGATTTTTGGGACGATCACCAAAATGCCGCAGATAAAATGAAAGAATTGGCATCGTTTCAAAAAGAAGTTGAAGATATCGAACTGCTTCAGTTATGGATGGAGGAGGGGGAACAAGGTGAAGCGGAAAAATTACTCAAGCGGCTCGAATTGTTGCTTTTCTTTTCCTCTCCATATGATAAATCAAATGCGATTTTTGCCATTCATTCAGGACAAGGTGGCACCGAAGCAATGGATTGGACTGAGATGCTCTTTCGAATGTACACTCGCTATTTTGAAAAAAGAGGCTGGGCATATGATATTCTTGATGAAACACCAGGTGAGGAAGCAGGTTTGAAAAGCATCACACTTTCTGTCGTTGGTAAATATGCCTTTGGCACACTCAAACACGAAGCTGGTGTCCATCGATTGGTCCGCCTCTCGCCCTTTAATTCCGATAATTTGCGCCAAACTTCTTTTGCAATGGTGGAAGTACTTCCTGAAGTGACGCAGGATGTGGGAGGAATTGAGATAAAAGATGACGATATCGAATTTGAAGCATACCGTTCGGGCGGACATGGTGGGCAAAATGTGAATAAAGTATCAACAGCGGTCCGTTTGCGGCATAAGCCATCTGGCATCGTCGTTACTGCTCAGACACAACGATATCAAGGACAGAATCGCGAGTTTGCGATGAAACTTCTCAAAGCGAAATTGTGGGCTATCAAAGAAGAGGAACGCAAAAAAGAAGAAGCAAAATTAAAAGGTGGCTACAAGACGCCAGGGTGGGGCAATCAGATCAGGTCCTATGTTTTACACCCTTATCGTATGGTCAAAGATCTTCGCACAGGCGTTGAAACAGGTAACACCGATGCGGTTTTGAATGGGGAATTAGACCAATTTATCGAAGAAGAACTACGGAGTTTGTCTTAATATGAGTTATATCGAATACGCTCACCTCCTCTACAAAAAAGCACAAGAAATGGGACTTAATCCGAAATGGCTTACTGATTATGGACTTTTTTCAATTTCTGTAGACGGTAAAATAGGCTATGTAACGTATACATATTCACTGTTAAATAGTCACCTCGGTGCGTATCTTTCAAAAAATAAACATGCCACAAGAGTCATTCTCGATTCATTTCACTTTCCTAACATTCCGTATGCCTTGCCAGAAACGCTACAAGAAGTACAACTTTTTCTTAGAATGCATAAAAAAATTGTGGCAAAACCTACACAAGGAACAGGTTCTCACGACGTCCATATCATTACAGAATTGGAAGAGTTAAAAGACATTGTATTACAAAATTATATTTTTGAAAAATTTATAATTGGTAAAGAAGTACGGTATCTTATTTTTAAGAATAAGGTAATTGGCGTTTACGAAAAACAAGATATAGGTCCAATTGGCAATCCAACAGAAAAAAGAAGAATTTCTTATCCAAAAGAGCAATGGGATCAAGATTTGGTAACAATGGCACTTGATATTGTAAAGAAACTTTATTTAAAAATAGCAACGGTTGATTTTCTCATCACAAATGAGGGGAAAGTGTATATTCTTGAAGTAAATAGTTCTCCTGGGATAGTTTTCGTTGAGAATCCAAGCGTCGGCCCGTCAGTTGATATTGCAAGAATGTTTTTAGAAGAACTGATAAAAGATATAAAAGAGTACAATAGGTAACTCTTTTTGCTTTTTTCCCATTTTACCGAAGAAGAACTGCGGACACTTTAGACTACTTTCATTCCACCTGCAGGGCCCGGAAGCCTTCGTGCTGCTTGCTGCTCGGCTCCTTGTCTTAGCGAGACTGCGTCCCTCAGGCCCATTAACGCACCAGCATGACCTATTTGAATCGGAAGAGAGGGAGTAATTCTTTGCATAAATTCAGTAAAGCGTGCTAGTGTACCACTTACTTCTATAAACTGTGGTCCTGTTAATAAAGGTACTCTTTTTGTTAGCTCTGCTGTAATTACTGGTGCTTGGAGATTCTTTAAAGGATCCTCACCGAGAAGTCTCTCTCTGCCCACCACCTCGTCCAAAGCTAGTGTAGTTTTAATTACATATGCACTTATAAGAACTCCAGTCTCTGCGGCCTTTGCTTCAGCTCTTTCTGCTTCCGCTTTTGATGTTGGACCATGTCTTCGTTCGTTTGTCATTTTAGGTATTTTAGCAAAATAAGCTGTAAATTTCAATTACTATATGATAATACGATTTTTAATTTACTTACCGCCTTTTTTCCATTTTACCGCAGTGAGTAATGACGCATACATGTCGTCTTCAAGATTAATTTTCAAATCATTCAATTCTTGTTTACGTGGATTTCTTTTTTGAAATTTTACAGACGGCACATCGGCAATAACAGCAAGTGGCTGTTGTTCTGCTCCTTCACCCATCGTGAGAACTGCTGCAGCTGAAAGAGCGTCGGGGATATTGGTTTTTTCAGAATGCATGAGATTTCCGTAGATATCAGGCTTGCCGATATAGCTCTCAAGTGCCAAAAATCCACTGTGTGCTATTGCATACCCTGTGACACCCCAACGAAGCGGCGTTAATTTGCTGTCGGTAAGAATGACGCCTATATGTTTAAGATTATTTTTTTTAGCTAGATATTCTCTGATGCTGTTAGTGCTTTCCTGCGGATCCTTTGGCCAAAGACTCAAATAGCCGTTGCTGTTTGATTCATCAATTCCTGCCGAGCCCACCAACAAATTATGATTGATTGTGAGCATAAATCCGTATTGGTTGTACTCTCTTGGCAGATAATAGTCGGATTCTTCCATTGCAAGTGCTGTCTTTTGTTCCTGTTTTTTTTCTTCCGAGATAACTTTTACAACCCGTCCTTCACAGACGCCGACAATTTTTGAGGCAATTGCAACAATACTGTTTTCATTAAGCGTTGGGAGATATGTATCAAGAACTTCAAAAAGATCTTCGTTGGGCTGTATTTTGTGTGTTTTATATGGCGTTACTTGCATTAGACTTTCTTTTTCCTTTTCTTTGGGTTTGAGAGTGCATTATATAATTCTTTCATGGTTTTGTTAAAAACCGGATGCGTAAATTCGGGCGAGATATCCATAAAGGGTTTGAGAACAAATTCCCTCTCGGATATCCGTGGATGGGGAATAATAAGATCAACGCTTTCATAGACAAGCTGATCATAAAAAAGAATATCAATATCAATTTCCCGCGGACCATTGGTAAATCTCTCTTGTCTTCCCAACTCTCTTTCGGAATGTTTCACAAAGGTAAATAATTCCTGCGGAGAAAGAAGGGTTTCACCTCTGATAACGGTGTTAAGAAACATTTCTTGGTCTTCATGGTACATTGGTTTGGTCTCATATAGTTTTGCGGTTTTGAGTTTGGTGACGTGTTTTTTCAGGTTTGAGACAGCACGGTTAATATTTTGTTTTTTATTGCCGACATTTGACCCAAGAGCCAGAAATACCGTGTGCATATGCGTAGTATACACCGCTTTTTGCAGTGATTCCAGAAGTGCTTGTGTTTTAAGAAGCATCTCAGTAAATTCATTTTGCGGATCTGAGTCCATCAAGATTCCGCCGCCTGCACCAATTGAGAGATTATCTTTTTGCATGATCATAGTGCGGATAACGATGGTGAGCATCAGGGTTTGATTCAAACTCAGATAACCGAGTGCTCCCGAATAAATTCCTCGCGACTTTTTTTCAAGAGAATTAAGAATTTCCATAACTTTCTTTTTTGGCGCGCCAGTCATTGATCCTCCGGGAAAACATGCCTTCACGCAATCCAATAATGATACATCATTACGCAGTTTTCCCATGATTGTTGAAACAATCTGATGAACAGTTTCATAGGATTCAATACTCATGGATTTTGTTACTTTCACTGAGCCAAATTCACAGATTTTTCCAAGGTCATTTCGCAAAAGATCAACGATCATGGCATTTTCCGACCAATCTTTTTTGCTTTCTGAAAGCATTTTTTTAAATTTATAGTCCTCGCTTTTTGTTCTTCCTCTTTGTATAGTTCCTTTAATCGGTTTTGTTTGAATATTCCTTTTTTGATCAACTTTAAGAAATTGCTCGGGTGATGAACAAAGAATTGCCAGATCGTTGTGTTTGAAAAAAGAAGAATAGGGTGCGGGATTGTGAGCACGAAGTATTTTATAAAGGGAAAAAGGATCAAGGTTTGTTTTCGTTGTTAATTCATTGGTGAGACAAATTTGATAACTTTCGCCTTTTTCCAAATATTTTTTGCACTCTTTTATATCTTCAATATATTGTTGCCGTGTTCTGGCAAAATAAATTTTCGGTAAATTCGCTTGTGGTAGTGGTTTAGACTTCCGTTTTTGCACCGTTTCAAGTTGAGAAATAACTTCTTCAAACCACTTTTCTGCTTCCAGTTTTTCGTCTAGACAAACAAAATACATATCTTTTTCTAGATGATCAAAAGCAATAAATGTATCGACAAAAAACCACAAACTGTCAGGATAAATCGATTGGTATGGTGCTTTTGTGCCAACGAGTGCTTTTAATTCATACCCGAAATATCCGACGAATCCTCCAACGAAATCAAAAGGAAGTGTTGTATTGTTAACAGAATGTTTGGCAAGTTGTTTTTCCAAAAAAGTAAAGATATCCTGGGAAGAATCTTTAAGAAAATAAGAGTAAATCTCTTTTGGATTTGCTCCCATGTACGAAAAACGATTTTCTTTATTTGTGAGACTGCTGTCCAGCCAAAAACAATCGTTTGCCGCTGAAAATAGATTTTCAAAAACCTCTTCGGGTTCATGCCATTTTATAAATTTTTTATAATGCACATCAATCATAGATTTATTTGAGATACATAGTCTTTTTCATTTTGTTCAATGATTGTTTTCATTTTCTGTAACAGTCTTTCTCCATCAATCAATTTTTTCCCGTTTATGTGTGTTACTTTTTGTACACGCAAACAATTGACCAAGACCAATGGCCCTTTGGTATTTTGATTGATGTCTGTTTCCGTAACAGTTGTTTGTTTCATAATCAGTTGTCTGGTGATGCCGCCCAGACCTTTTGCTTTTATCGGAGGAGTTATAAGCTCTCCGTTTTTATTTATCCCAAAAACATTGCTAATGGTTGATTCAACTATATTACTATTAAGTGTGAAGAGCGCGTCATCAGCACTTTTTTCTTCTGCCTGTTTTTTTGCATTTTCGTTGATGGCCCGGTTGGTCGTTTTATAAATCTTTAAATAATTTCTTGTATCCTCAACAGTTATTACTTTACATGAGGTAAAATTTTGCGGCAGAGGGCGTGTTTTATAAATAATTTCTGTTTTGCCGTTTTCTTTGGTGGCTATTATTTTAAGGGCACAGTTGGATACATTATTCTGTTTGAGATATGTTTTTACTCTCCCAAATGAAAGCAGCACCGGTCCTACATTGAGTTTTTCTGCCTGTGATGAAATTCGTTTGAGGTGGCTGCTCCAAAAAAGCGGGATGCCGTTTTGTATTTTTATCGTCGTAAAAACGCCAAGTGTCATTTTGCTTTATTTACAATAGAGAGGAATTCTTCGCGCGTTCTCAAATCTTCTCTGAAAGACCCGAGTACAGATGAGGTAATCATGACAGAATTTTGCTTTTCAACTCCGCGCATCATCATGCATAAATGCTGCGCTTCAATGACAACGCCGACACCGTTGGGTTTTAGGGCATCTTGAATTTCTTTTGCGATTTCTTGCGTCAGGCGTTCCTGCACCTGCAGACGTTTTGCAAAACGGTCAACAATTCGAGCAATTTTACTGACTCCGATGATGTGCCCTTTTGGGATATAGCCAATATGACATTTGCCAAAAAAGGGAAGCATATGATGTTCACAAAGACTATACAGCTCAATATCTCTGAGAATAATCATATTTTGAATATTTTCCTGAAAAACTGCATCATTTATTGTATCTTTTCGTGAAGTTGCATATCCTGAAGTGAGTTCTGTAAACATTTTTGCAACACGCTGAGGCGTTTTTTTTAGCCCTTCGCGATTTGGATCTTCGCCAAGTTCTGTGAGCAGTTGAGTAATTAATTGTTCAATATTTTTTTTACTCATTGTTTCTAGTAATTTTAACTGCAGCTGATACTGCATTTGCTATTGCTTTTGGTTTTTCGACAAGTATTTTCACTTTTTTGATTTGTTTATTTTTCAAACAAACATCCGCAACTGCTTGTGCAAGTTTTTCCAAGAGTTTAAAGTGAGAATTTTCCGCCATTTTTGTCACTTCTCGCGCAATATCAGAATAACTTACCGTATCATCTAATTCATCTGTTTGTCCTGCTTTTTGTGTGTCAACAGAAAGAGTTATCGTGATGATAACATTTTGTTTTTCAATCTGTTCATGGTCACGTACCCCGATAAGACAGGGGATAACCAGACCGTTAATGATAACTTTATCGTATGTCACAAGAATTTCTCCAAAACAGCTAAAAACTTTTTCGTTTGCATTATATCATGCGTGCGAATGATTCCCGCACCATTTTGTACAGCAATGGCTGTTTCGGCAAGCGATGCTTCAAGCCGGTCTGTAGGTTTTGTTTCAATGTTTAGATTTTGTTTCAGTATCATTCCCAAATGGCTTTTTCGTGAAACTCCAACAAGAAGCGGCAAGTCTAATTTTTTCAATTCCGAAAGATGTTTTAAGATTTCGATATTTTGCTCAACTGTCTTCCCAAATCCTATCCCCGGATCAAGAATAAAGCGTTCACGTTTGATGCCGTGTTTTTCGCCAAATGAGATTTGATTCACAAAAAATTCGCCAATTTCTTTTATGATATCGGTATAAGCAATTTCACCCTGCTGCATGGTTTTGGGATGTCCTTTGATATGGTAAATAATAAACATGCAGCTCTTTTTGGCAACTTCTTTGGCAAGTTTTTCATCAAAAAGAAAACCTCCGAGGCTATTCACGGCAGTTGCGCCTGCTGCAAGCGCTTCTTTGGCAACTTCTGCTTTCCAGGTGTCGATGGAAATTGGTACGTCTTTACCGAGTTGTTTTTTTATGGCAATAATGACCGGCAGTACACGTTTTATTTCTTCTTGAGCAGGGATTTTCTCCGATCCTGGACGAGTCGACTCTCCGCCTATATCGATGTAATCAGCGCCCTCATCAAGCATTTGTTTGGCGCGCTTTACTGCTTTTTCACGTGTGTTGAATTCTCCTCCGTCCGAAAACGAATCGGGAGTGATGTTGAGAATACCCATGATTTTAGTTTTCATACTCTGCTTTTACTATAATCACTAGCCATAGTCAAGACTGTTGCCAAATGAAGGGAAATGTGCTTTACTAAGAAAAGCCTGGTAATAGCTGTCATACCCATGGAAAATCTGTCAAATAATAATTCATCCGTTCAAAAAAGCTCCGTAAAAACATCTGCCGGATCCGGCCCTGTCATGCAATCAATGCTTCCTATAAAAAAAGGCGTATCAGGCGGGAAAGTTCTGATGGTTTTACTAATCATGATCTTGCTCGGCGTTGGGTTGGGCTATGGTGCATCATTTTTTTCTGCAAAGACAGGAGCTAGTCTTGTGCCGAGCGCTCTTAATCCAAATGCTCCGGTGCAAGGAAAGACGTATGGCAACGGTGATCCGTCAGTTTTCAAGGACACAGCAGAAGGCGTTTTGAAAACAGGCGGTATTGACGGAGACGGTCAGTATCATCTGGTCCGGCCGGGCGGCGACAGTCAGAATGTTTATCTAACTTCATCAACGCTTGATCTTTCTCAATTTATCAATCAAAAAATAAAAGTATGGGGTCAGACCCAAGCTGCCCAGCATGCTGGCTGGCTGATGGATGTAGGGAAAGTACTCGTTGAATAAAATTCAACATTCGAATTTTTAGGTTATGATTCGGTTTGAAAATGTTACAAAGCAATATCCGACAGGCAATACGGCACTTGATAATGTAACCTTTACGATTGATCGCGGTGAATTTGTTTTTGTCGTTGGTCCTTCAGGATCAGGTAAAACAACGCTGTTTCGTTTGTTGATTCGTGATTCAGTGCCCTCTACTGGGTCAATTTTCATCGGCGATTGGGATTTGGTTAATCTTCCAAAGAACAAAATTCATCAGTTACGTAAAAATATTGGGGTTATTTTTCAAGATTTGAAACTTCTTCGTGACCGGACGATTTATGAAAATATCATGTTTCCACTTGAAGTGGGAAACATTGAATCGCAGGAAGCAAGAGACCGTGTGGAACAAATTATCGAACGGGTAGGGATCGCAGAACACCGTGATAAATTTCCCATCCAACTGTCAGGAGGAGAGCTACAGCGTGCTGCCATTGCTCGTGCGTTGGCATTTTCTCCCGAAATTATTCTCGCTGATGAACCGACGGGGAACTTGGATAATGCAACGTCATGGGAAATTATCAAGCTTTTGCAAGATATTAATGCAAGCGGCACAACGATTGTGATGGCGACACATAATGCTGATATTGTAAATAGTCTTCGCAACAGAACCCTTGTTTTGGAAAAAGGAAAATTAACAAAAGATCAGCATAGCAAACATAAAAAGGTTGAACATAAAACTGAACATGAAAGCAACTAGCACAACATTAAAACATATACGCAGAAGCCCATATCAATCGCTCGCAGCGGTTTCTATCATGATGCTGACGTTTCTTGCCATTACGGTTTTTGCTTTTATTGTCTTTGGTTCTGGTGCTGTTATCAATTTTTTTGAATCCAAGCCCCAAGTCACTGCTTTTTTCAAAAACGAAGCCACGCAGCAAAACATTGATGATCTGAGGCGTCAACTTGATCAGACCGGCATGATCTCTTCGTCGAAATTTGTTTCCAAAGAACAAGCATTGGAGATTTATAAAG
>Ga0206953_1124_pt1 | contig 13964 bp, 11 predicted proteins | sample Alteio_BWOrgHeat_36_FD_152977 | JGI IMG/M metagenome (GOLD analysis project Ga0206953, IMG submission 152977) | Enriched cells from forest soil in Barre Woods Harvard Forest LTER site, Petersham, Massachusetts, United States -... | ecosystem: Environmental > Terrestrial > Soil > Temperate forest >...
ACACCGGCGGGTAGGCGCGAAGCAGGTGGTCGAATCGCAGGCCAGCCCACCATGCGACCGCGCTCCAGCCTTCGACGCAAACCAGCCTTGTAATCTGCTCATGCACCGGGAATCGAGTCAGGAGATTCTGAATATTGAGAGCGACGCTCAAGCCGGAAGCGAGTCCCTGCAGAGATAGATTCCATCCCGTTAGGTAGCCAGGATCAGGAGTGGCTCCGTTGTAGTTATTCTTGATCGGAGTGATCTGTGATTTTGTGTACGTCGGCACCACACGATTGCGCGAATAGAGAGCTTCCGCCACGTCATCGTCGACACGAATAGCTCTGTTGAGCAGCCACTCCTTCCCCGGCGGATTGATATCGCGGCGCATACCCAAGCGACCGAGCGTATTTTGCGGCAACATATATGCAGCGCCTGCTGCCGCCGCCATCGCGCCGATTCCAAACACCAAAACCTCGCGCCGCGTTCGATATCGCAGCAGCCGCGGAGGCGTTTTAATTACAGGAAGAGGCCGCTCCTCAAAAAAGCTTTGCCGTTTTTTCACGACTACAGGTTCAACAGCAACGGGGGGAGCCAGGTCGTGAGCTTGCGGCACAGCCCCCTGTGATGAAGAGGCCGATTTATTAGCATCCACTTGTTGTCCCGTCGCTCCGACGGTCTCCGGTTTCTCTATAGCCACTGGAGCCGCTGGACTCGCGACTTCGGAGCTAGCTTCTGGCGGCTTCGTCGTCTCTGGTTTCGAAGCAGCATCCGTCGAACGAGCGTCTCCCGGCTTTAATGAACCGCGTTTCTCGTCATTACTCATGCGCAATGACCTCTGTCTGCTTCACTCTCGTGGACCAGCCCACAATCATGCTGCGCAGCGTGTCCCACCCGTCGGCCAGAACCAAAATCACGTGCGGCACAACAAAGGAAATAAAAAGCCACATGAGCCAGAAATGCCATACGCGCGCTACGTCAAAGCCTCCAAATAGCGCGGCCAGCCAATGGAGCTGCATCGGTTTATGAATCGCCCAGCCGGTAGCGACCGAAAGAAATCCGGCGACGGGCATAGAAAAGTACGCCGCTCGCTGGAGCGCGTTGTATTTGGTGTTGAAATTGGGATGCGGCCATTCGCGGCGAAATAATTTAGCCAAAGGAAGCCCGACATAATATCGAACCATTCTGAGAGCGTCGAAGAGATCGGTGCGGCGCGGGAGCAAGGAACGCCAGCCACTTCCCAAGACCAGACCAACGACGTACACCACGCCATTCAGCATGAATAGGTACGCGCACAACCAGTGCAGACGTAGAGCCGGAGCCAACATGCCCGGTCCGAGGCTCATGTGGTTGTAAATCCAATCGGGCGGAGCGCTGTAGTTGTGAAGCACCGGCACATGGGCACACAGCCAAATCCCAATATCCGCCGCCACATCGAAGTTTCCGGTGTTCGGATCTGGCGCGTGTTGATAAACCGGCGAGGCCCAGTAAATCGAGATGCCGCTCAGAATAAGACCGAGCAAAATCGGCAGATTCAGCCAGTGGCTGCAGCGCACCAGTAGATGGTGTTTCTTTGCTACGAGCACGCCCACCTCAAGCGGCGGCGTGCTCGTAGAGTTCGATTCACAATCAAGTGATGTTGAGCTGCGCATGGACCGATCCCTTTACTGCTTGGCGTTGGCTGATGCGGGAATGAAGAGGAATATTTTGTTCGTCACAAGTGTTCCGTTCGCCAGTTTCTCCGTCGCCGCATACACGACATCGCCACTGGCAAACGTGACCGGTTCAGGCGCGACTTGCGTCACGGGAACATTTGCTGGCACCGAGATCGTCTTAGAGCCGTCCTGATATTGGACCACCAGTGTGGTGCCGCTGCCTTTCTGTACCGTGCCGTTTGTCATGCGTGAATGCGATACGGCGGGGCCAGCGACGGAGCCATTGGTCATTCTGCTGTGAGTAGTTGCACCCGGCGGGTCTGTGAGAACACTCCCCTCTGCAGCTCCACGCAGTTCCGTTGGAAATATGATGACCTGCTTCGCTACTTCCGTCCCATCCGCCTGCTCAGTCGACGCGACGCCGACATAAGACGCGGACGTGACATGATTCAAATCCGACGGTATCTGTTTGTAGGTTGTAAGGGGCTTCTTCACATCAACGTGGACCACGCCGGATGGTGTCTGTACGTCGAGTGAGCTCCCTGTAAAGGCCTGGACTTGCCCAATAACTCCGGAGATTGGCTTGGCAGTTTGGTCGGCACCGCTCTGAGCCTCAACGATACTCGCAGAGCCGGTCACACCGATGGCGAGCGCACTGGCCAGAAGGGCTAAGCCGAGACGTTGCATCGGCCTTCGGAGCGCTGACTGGGGCTCCGGGGACGCGGAAGCAGTTCGGTGAGTTATTGAGATTTTCATTTGTTCCTCCTTAATGATCATTTTTCCCCTCACTTGTTGTTTCTCTCTCGTCGCTAGTTACGACCGGTTACTCGTTCACTTAGGCAGCTCGCGACCAGGCGCGCGGCGCGTGACCATGCCTATTTCGCGAGGAAATCTGTAACCAACTTGATGGTGACCTGTGGATTTTCCTCCATGATCCAGTGCCCGGAATTGGGCACGATGCCGCCTGTGACGTTGCTGGCGACGAACTGCATATGATCGGCCATGTTCTTACCGAAAAACTTCTCGGCACCGATGGCAAGCACCGGCATCGTGATCTTGCCGCCCTTGGCGAGCAATGCCTTGTTGTCGGCGGCGTCTTGGCGGAGTGTCCCAAATTGCTCGAAGGCATCGTGCATCGCATGCGGCCGTGCGTACAGGACAGCAAAGTGCTGCCGCGTATCTTCATCGATCCTCTTGGGGTCTCCGGACAACTCGTTCCAGAAACGATCGAGGTAGATGCGCTCCCGGCCCTGCACTAACCGCTCCTCGTCAGGACCCCGGAAATCGAAGTGCCACAGCATCGGGCTGCGAACGATGTTGTCCCAATCGCCTACACCGGGCAGCGGTGCATCGATCACCACCCAGCGCGTGACCCGGTCTGGATATTGAGCAGCCAACGCATAGCCGACCATATTGCCGATGTCGTGTGTAACCAAGTCTGCCTTCTGTACCTTGAGTGCATCCATGACGCCGGCAATGTCGACCGCCTGGTTCTTCTTGGTGTAGCCGGTATCTGGGTGATCGGACATACCCATGCCGCGGAGGTCGGGGACGATCACGGTATGGTCCTTAGCCAGAATAATTGCCAAGGGTGCCCACATATCACCTGTAAAGCCGAAGCCATGCAACAGCACCACGGCCGGACCCTTGCCGCCGACTCGGACGTAGAGCCTGGTGCCGTTCGTCGGAACCATTTGCGTGTGAAAGCTGGTTGGAAACGGCGTGATTCCCGCCACGAGGGGCGGTGACAGCAAGATCGAGACTAGGATGGTGGCGACATACGTGAACATACGAATTCCCAAGAACTGCAGTTCGGCTCGGTCTACTTGCGGCGAGCCGGAAATGGCAATAACCGCTGTCTTTTTCGTCAACCGCCCAACAGATGCAGGGCGACTTCCCGATCGCGCAGCCTGGCGCAATAGCTGATCACGCAGAACGATATCCCGAGGGATATGACTCACGTAATTCTCCCTTTGCCCGTGACATAGTCTCGCGAGCCTATGTAGGCTCATGCGATTCCTGGAACGCCGCACTCAGCCCTTTAGGGGTGTATTTGCGATGACTTCAACTTTTTCGACCTGTGGAGGAACCGCAAATAGTTCGCTGGCCCGCGCCGTCAAATTCTTCGCGATCTCGCCGGTCAGGTGGGCGTTGCGGCCCGCTTCATTTGCAAAGGTGTCGAAGATGCCGAACTTCCCTTGGCCGAGCTTGATCGCGTACCATTTCAAGGTCCCTTTTTCGTCCAGCGCGAGTGGCTGAGCTGACTTTAGAAATGCCTCGGCATCAGCCTCCTTGCCTGCGCGTGCTTCGAGCCTAACTAACAATCCAAGTGCTTCCATCGACATTCCCTCCTGAACTGAATGATTTCCGGCGGGCAACCAATACCAATTGATCTGGTCTCCGGTTCATTGGCGCTGTAAGCTCTGCTCATAACAATCGTGAGTAAACCGCAAATCGCATGCGCACTTGTGCGGATTTCTGCTGGGATGGTCGGAATCCTGCTAAATTCACCCTGCCCGGGAGAGGACTCCAGCGACTTACGACTGAGGTTAGCGCCTTTCTTGAGGTAACGACGGCGAGAGTTTGAATGAGCCACGACATGGTCGCGTCAGAATTGTTCACCGAGGATATAGTGCTGAGGGGGTGCAAGGAGGGATGAGTTTACGAATTCCGGACAGGGCTGGACTTTAACAAGGAAGTAACCGGCAGTCCGTGAGGGCGGAGTTCTCCCTACAAGCCAGAAATCACGAGGCGTGACGTATCTTCGTCGAAGCTTTCGGACACGCAAATCGCCTTGGAGACGGCAAGATCCTGGCGAAATTCTGTCGGGCTAACGCCCAATATGTCACGAAAAACTTGTGCAAAGTGCTGCTGAGTCTTGAAGCCACAGGCAACGGCTACGTCCAATACTCGCGCATCAGGAGCACGCAACATCGCTTTGGCACGCTCAAGTCTTTGGCGCAGAACAAATTGATGCGGGGTCTCTCCCGTTGACTTGCGGAACATCCGCGCGAAATGAGCTGTGCTTAATCCTACCGATTCCGCCATCTCGTCGAGACTCAAATCGTCTTCCATTTTCGCATGGACCAACTCTCTAATCCTTCGTAAACGCGCCGAGCCTAATCCGCCTCGGTATAACTGCACAGGGCGGTGCCTTACTGCATGGCCATTGACCAGTGTTACGGCCATCGCCTGTTCGACAGAATCCAGAAACAGCCGCCCGCTCGGAAAGCCAGCAACCATTTCCGCGTGAACGGCCGCAACCATCCCACTCAGCCGACGATCCGCAAACTTTCGTGAAGCGCGCAGTTCTACTTCGCCGTAAGCTCCATCAGAGCTGGCCAGCAATGCCGCATCGGAGATACCAATCTGCAGATGCCGCGCGTTCATAAGCCCAACCCACTCACCAACGTGACGATCGCACAGTGCCAAGTCGCCCGCCCCGTATTTGAACTTTTCCAGCGCGGAACGCTTCGAGCCCCACTCAATTGAGCCGGGCCGCAACATCATCGCGAAAGCCTGGTCATGCCGTACCCAATGACGCGGCTCAGTGACAGATTCGGGGTGAACGAGCTCAACTTTCATCCATTTGCTCCATGCCGCCGTGCTGTGGATACGGCCAAGGGCATTCCAGTCGCTGTTCAAAATCACATAATTCGATGTATCTATGCAACAAGCCGATGCATGTATCTCGATATGAAGGTAGGTCTTTCAAATAGGTTCACGCCGGGGCTTCGCAAAGCAGGCGCGTCCCATGTGCCAAAAGTGTGCCAGAATGCGATGTTTTTCGTGCCATTGGGGTTAGCTTTGAGCGAAAAGCAGATTCCCCAAATTACTGAAAACACAGGGAAGTGGAAGTAGCTGATGGAGCTGTTGGAGTCGGATAGTGCGCGCCCAAGGCAGGTGCGTCGCAGCACAAGTTGGGAACAATTTGGGAACAATAACCGCCGAATACCGCCATAAACCGTGATATAAGATGCGCGAAAGACATAGACGAGACAACTACATAGCTATTTAGCGTTTACCTTGGGCGCAGGAGGCCCGCGGTTCAAATCCGCGCGCCCCGACCACAACAGAATATGGCCGAGCCGGCGTTCACCCTCCCTCGCGTCTCAGTAACAGTCGATAGACGTGCCGCGCAATTTGCGCATTTTCGTCACTAGGTACGACGAACACGCGGACGTGGCTCTCAATCCCGCTAATGCGCCCGACGTTTCCCTGATTTGCCCGCAGATCGAGAGTAACCCCGAGCGGCTCTAGTCCCGCGCAGATCCTCTCACGGACCTTGGCATCGTTTTCGCCGATACCTCCGGTAAAAACGAGTAGGTCCAGGCCTCCGAGGATCGTAACCAAGGAGCCTACGGCCTTTGTGGCGGACCTGCAAAAGATTTCGATCGCCAATTGCGCGCGTGGATTATCTGCGGCCTGATGGAGTTGGCGCATGTCATTCGATAATCCGGAGATTCCAAGAAGTCCCGACTCCTTGTCCAGGAGAGACTCCAGTTTTGCCGCATTTCCTTCCAAAGTCCGGAGCAGATGCAGCAAAACGCCGGGATCCAGGTCGCCCGTACGCGTGCTCATAACGATCCCGCCCGCCGGCGTAAGCCCCATCGTCGTATCGACGGACGACCCCTTGTCAATTGCGGTGATGCTGGCGCCGCTGCCTAGATGTGCGACGATCACTCGCTGCGGGACATCGGCGCCAAGCGTGTGGAGCACGGATTCGCAGGAGAGACCATGAAAACCGTAGCGGCGCACTCCCGCCTCCCAAAACATTTCCGGCAACGCAAATCGAGAGGCGGCCTCCGGTAACGTGCGATGAAATGCGGTGTCGAGACAGGCAAACTGAGGCGTATGCGGGAAGAGTCGCTGCGCTTGCAGGATGATCTTCAGCGCGGCCGGTACGTGTAGCGGAGCAAATATCGCGGCATCTTCCAGTTCCTTCAGCACCTCTGGCGTGATTTCCTGGTGCTCAACAACCTTTGGGCCTCCATGTACGACCCGGTGTCCTACAGCTTGGGGCGCCTGTAATGGAAGCCCCGCCAGCGCTCCCACGGCAATGCCCAACGCTGCCTGCTGGTCGGGAACTTTCTGATCTTGTTGGCTCAGAACATCGCCTGTTGCTCCGCGGATCCAAAAATGCGCCTTCTCCGAGCCGATCCCTTCGACCTCGCCGACGCACAGCGGATGCGGATCTCCGAATGGTGCCGCGAACAATCCGAACTTCAGCGAAGAAGAGCCGCTGTTAAGTACAAGAATCGTAGGCTCGGCCATTTCCCTTTTAACTCAGCGACCACTGCCAATTTCGCACTTCTGGCAGATCCTCTCCGTATTCCGCCACATATTGTTTATGCCGCTGTATCGCCTCGGTGAAACGCTGCATTGCCCCGTCGGCTAGCGATTTCAAGCGTGGCACGCGCTGGACGACGTCCAGTGCGAGCTGGAACCGGTCCAAGCGGTTGAGCACCGTCATGTCAAACGGGGTAGTTGTTGTACCCTCCTCCACGTATCCTCGCACGTGGATATTGGAATGATTGCGGCGCCGGTAAGTGAGCCTGTGAATCAATGTGGGATAGCCGTGGAATGCAAAGATAACGGGCTTGTCGACGGTGAAGAGGGCATCGAAATCTTCATCGGCAAGTCCGTGCGGGTGCTCAGAACTCGGCTGAAGGGTCATCAAGTCCACCACGTTCACGACCCGAATGCGCAGGTCCGGGATCTCCTCTCGCAATAGGGAGACGGCGGCCAGCGTCTCAAGCGTCGGAACGTCTCCTGCACAGCCCATTACGACATCTGGCATTCCATCGTCGTTGCTGGCCCACTCCCAGATGCCCAATCCTGCTGTGCAATGTCGGACGGCAGATTCGATATCGAGCCACGAGGGTGCTGGTTGTTTACCCGCAATAATCAGGTTGATGTAGTTCTTGCTCCTCAGACAGTGGTCCGCCACCGAGAGAAGAGTGTTCGTGTCCGGCGGCAGGTAGATACGCGCGAGCTCGGCTTTCTTGTTCGCGACGTGATCAATAAAACCGGGATCCTGATGTGAGAAGCCATTATGGTCCTGCCGCCACACGTGCGACGTCAGCAAATAATTGAGCGATGCGATCGGCTTGCGCCAGGGAATTCCACGCGTCGTCTTTAACCATTTGGCATGTTGGTTGAACATGGAATCGACGATATGAATAAACGCTTCGTAGCAAGAGAACCAGCCGTGCCGGCCGGTGAGGAGATACCCCTCCAGCCAGCCTTCGCACATATGCTCGCTGAGAATCTCCATAACGCGCCCCTCTCGACCAAGATGTTCATCGGTCGGTAGGGTCTCGGCCTCCCACGTTTTGTCGGTCACTTCGTAGACGGCATCAAGTCGGTTGGAGGCCGTCTCATCGGGTCCAAAGATTCGGAAGTTTCGATTGCCCAGGTTCAGCTTCATCACATCACGCAAATAGCGGCCTAACGCTCGCGTGGCCTCGGATTCAGGGCTTCCCGGTCTCTTCACATCCACGGCGTAATCGCGGAAGGGCGGGAGGCGCAGAGGCTTCAGCAACAATCCGCCATTCGCATGTGGATTCATCCCCATGCGCTGCAGGCCTTTGGGAGCTATGTCCGCAAATTCTGGCTTGAATTTGCCTTCGGCATCAAAAAACTCTTCCGCTCTGTAGCTTTTCATCCACTCTTCGAGAGCCTTCAGATGCCCCGGCTTCTCTCGCAGTTCCGCGAGTGGCACTTGATGCGCGCGCCAGGTCCCTTCGACGGGCTTCCCATCGACGACTTTTGGTCCAGTCCAGCCCTTGGGTGTGCGCAGTATCAACATAGGCCAGCAAGGCCGCTCTCTGTCGTCCTGTTCCCGCGCATGCTTCTGTATTCCGTGAATATCGTCAAGAATTTCGTCGAGCACCGCTGCCATCTTCTGGTGCATGGACATCGGCTCGTCGCCTTCCAGATAGCGAGGCTTGTAACCGTAGCCGCGAAACAGAGAGTCCAACTCGTCTTGGGGGATCCGCGCGAGCACGGTGGGATTGGCAATCTTGTAGCCGTTGAGGTGCAGAATCGGCAGCACCGCACCATCTTTCGCGGGATTCAGGAATTTATTCGCGTGCCAGCTTGCGGCGCACGGCCCGGTCTCCGCCTCCCCGTCTCCGACGACGCAAGCGACGACCAGCCCGGGATTGTCAAACGCCGCGCCATATGCGTGAAGAAGCGAGTACCCGAGTTCGCCCCCTTCGTGGATCGAGCCGGGCGTTTCGGGTGCCACGTGGCTTGGAATGCCATAAGGCCACGAAAATTGCCGGAAAAGTCTCTTCACCCCGTCCCGGTTCTGTTCGATGTACGGGTAGATTTCGCTATAGGAACCCTCTAGATACGTGTGCGCCACGATCCCCGGTCCGCCATGCCCCGGCCCGATAACGTAAATCATGTCAAGGTTTCGCTCGTTGATCACTCGGTTGAGATGCGTGTAAATGAAATTCAATCCCGGGGTGGTGCCCCAATGGCCCAAAAGTCGTGGCTTAATATCATCGATGGTCAGCGGGCGCTCAAGCAATGGGTTATCCTTGAGATAGATCTGGCCGACGGAGAGATAGTTCGCCGCGCGCCAGTAGGCATGGATCTTCGCCATTTGATCTGAAGTTAACGGGCTGCTCATCGGGTTTCCTCCAAAGCTCAGCGAGTGCCTTACCATTCCGATTCTACGAGAATACCCCAGCCGGTGTTTCCAAGTATCAATTCCCAATGCGCTGGCGAGTTGCGCCGTCGTCAAAAAAGAGAGGGATGAAGGCGAGTGCCTCCGCGGAATTCAATTCAAAGATTCTTGGTTTCGAAACCGCCATCCGAATCGGGAAGGCAAGAAAGGAAACGTCTCTAACGAACCCGCTGAATAGCAATGGCGCCGGCCATCATCGTCACAGCCGCATAGACGAACGCAGCTATGGGCGAATAGATCGTCCAAACGATCCCTACGATTGTGCTCGAGAGGAAGTCGCCAATTCCATTCACAGTTCCGGTAACGCCGTACGCTACTCCGCGCCGTTCGTTTTCAGGAATAAGATCCGCTGTCATTGCTCCTTCCAGGGAGTCCTGGATCGCGACGAAAGTCCCGCCAAGTCCAAACAGCAGCGCGATGAAAACGATGTCGGCGCTCTTCAACCAAAAAGCGATTGCGAAGCCTGCTGCGACCATTGCGCCCAACGCATATGCCAATGTGAGTAGTCCCCTGCGGCCCCAGACGTCGGATAGAGCGCCCGCCGGGTAAGACGCCAGCGCATACAAGACGTTGTGCAATACATAGAGGAGCGCCGCAATCTCGGCTGAGCGAATCACTCCATGCCGCGAAGCTAAAAGCTGTGTGGCAGCGAGAATCATCAATGTATGCGAATAATCTCCCGCACCAAACATTCCTACGCCAAAAAGAAACCGAAAAAATGGCCGCGGGAGACTCCGTATCGACGCCAGGAGACTGGTTCGCGAGCCCTGCTTTCGAGTCTCGCGCACCAGTGTGGCAAAGGTTATAGCCGACCCTAGCCCCGGAATGAGGGTCAATAGGAATGCAATTCGGAAGGGACGCGAAGGATCGGTTGCGTGCGGGCTCATATAGGACAATAAACCCACCGCCATCAACGGGCCGATCACGGCACCGATGGTGTCGCCGGCTCGGTGAAAGCCAAAGGCCTTTCCCCGCGATTCGGCGGGCACAGATTCCGCGAGCATCGCGTCGCGCAGCGGGCCGCGGATGCCTCGGCCGAACCAAGCAACTACCCTTCCGATAAAGATCAGCGGCCAATGGTAGGCAAACGCAAACAGGGCCTTTGACGTGCCACTCAGAAAATATCCAGCGACCGCGATCGTCTTCCGGTGTCCTATGCGATCGGAGAACCAACCCGCGCCAAGTTTCACAAAGCTGGAGGTAGCGTCCGCGATGCCTTCAATAGCTCCCAGGGCGGCGGCTGGCAATCCGAGGACGGCAAAAAAGCCGGGAAGCAGCGCCGTGGCCATCTCGTATCCCGCATCGCCCAGCAGACTCGTCACGCCCATTGCAAAAACGTTTCGATTCAACCAGGCCGGCCATTGCCTGCCTTGCCTCTGAGTTGAGAGTTGCCCTCTCATTCTCGGAACAATCCCTTCTGGAGGATCCTGCGAATGGCTAATGGCGTAAGCTTGACTGCGCTACTTCCAGCAGTTCATTGTGGGCACTATAGGAGAGGCATCTGCCATATCAACCGCTGCCTCAAGCGGGTTCCCGCCTTCGGTGGAATTCACGCAAGCTTGCCCACGTGAGACTCGAGCAGCGTCCACGTCTTCGATCCTATGGTCTCTTTCCAGTGCGCGTAGTAGGGACCGAGGCGTGACCGGAAGCTGGCAGCGTCCGGCGTGTTGATCATCATCCCGCGTTTCTCGAGTTGAGGGCCCAGATCATGATTCATCGTGTCCGTGTCGGTCCGCTGCAGTTTCACGTACTTCTCGGCATTGCGCTCGATGATTCGTTGCACATCACCCGGCAAGCCTCGCCACATTTTCAGGTTGGCGATCAAATTAAAGCCCGACCATATGTGATTGGTGAGGCTCACATATTTCTGCACCTCATAGAGCTTGAGCAATTCCGCCACGTTCAGCGGATTGTCTTGCGCATCGGCTTCCCCGGTCTTCAGCGCCTCATAAATCTTATTGAAGTTGACCACCACGGGAGTGGCGCCGAGCGCCCGCCAGCAATCTACATAGATCGGGCTGTCCGGAGTGCGCATCTTCACACCGCTGAGGTCTTCGACCTTGCGTATGGGCCGAAGCGAGCAAGTGATTTGCCGAAACCCATTTTCGAAACAGCCCTTCGGGACGGCATAGATGCCTTTGGCAGTCATCTCTTTCGCGAGATAATCCCCGAGGTCGCCGTCGATTGCGCGATAGACTTGCGCCTCATCCTGGAATGCGAAAGGCAATCCTTGCACGTTGACCGCGGGCACCACCGTGCCAATCAAACCGCCATTCAAGGTGAAGAAATCCAGTTCACCATCGACTAACATTTTCAATGCTGCGGGATCGCTGCCAGCGAGCTGATTGTTATCGGCAAATGTTGCGACGTCGACGCGGCCGCCACTCTCCGATTTTACTGCCGCCCACATCTCCACCAGTCGCTTGTGCAATGGGCTGTCAGCTGGCTGATTGTGATACTGCCTCAATTTAAAATCGGCTGACCGGGCACTCCGGCTGATCAGAGCCATCCCCCCTGCCAAAGCTAAGTGGGCAGTAAATTGGCGTCGCGAAATGTCCGACATAGCCCCTCCTGTTAACCGTAAGTCTTGGGTATGTTCCCTGCCTCCAAGGACTTAGTAGCTCTTGAATGGAACAAAGGCCAGTATATCACGGGCTCAGGCGGGCTCAGGCGTGCTCTTCTGATCTATACAGTTTCTCACGGATACATTTATTAGGTAGGTATGATAGACTTCAGGCACTCATAGAACACACCCCGGGAAGCAGCGGCGGTTGTACCAAAGCTGCTTCCTTTTTTTTGCCTGAACGAAATCACAAAAATTAAAAAGGGCGGGCTAAGAAGAAAAGGGGCTTGCGCTAGTGGACAGTTCTACGGTTTTCAGATCCCGGACACCGAGACCTGATGGTTAGCTTATTTTGCCCCGGTAATCGAATTCACCTGAATGGTTTTCGTCTTTGCATCCAGAGTGCCCGTGACCTTTACTTTCTGCCCCGCGAACTTCTCCGGCATCCGCTGGTCGCTCAGCATGTAGACATCCTTGCCGTCATACAAAACGTATGACGCGCCATGGACATCGACGCAAGCGAGAGTACACTCAGCATCCGTCGGCCCCATTCGCATTTGAGAATGGCCTGCCTTAGCGCACATATCGTCCGTAATGGTGCCGGTGAATGTTTGCGGACCCGCTGCCGCAAACAGGGCTCCCGATACGAGAAGAACCCCGGGCAGATATAAGGCGAGATGCTTCATAACCGCTCGTTCGACCCAATCTGTCAGATAGCCCCCGGAGCCCTCTGGAGGCCACCTAGAGACCAATGTTGCGGCGGTTGTCCCGGGCCGACAACCGCGCCGCTGAAAAGCACTTGGATTGTGACTCGCCCTGCCCGCGGGTGCTGTCTATTCGCCGGGGGTCATGAGGTGTGCGGTGGTCGTACCCGCATTCATAATCCACACCGTGCCCGCCTTGGGGTTGTCGGGCAGTCCGGTTGTCTGCATCGTGGCCCCTGGCACCGCGATGGTCATATGCGTCCGAGCGTGCTCCCGATCGGCGCCCATCACGTGGTACCACACCGATCCGTACTCGGGCTTCACCCGGCTTCCATCTTTTTCCTCCGCATCGAGCATCGCTGCTGTCTTAGCCTTGTCGCCCAGCGCCTCGGCCTTCAGATTCTGCGCGACGCGGTCCACGTTCGCGATGCTGGTGCACTCAATCGAAAACGGCTGCTGTTCGGGAAACCCCGATCGGTCGTAGCAGACCAGCCTGTTCGTGCCCTTCTTCAACGTGTCATAGGTAAAGTCGGGCTTCCACTTGATGACCGTAACCCCATCGCGCATGTTGGCGGGTGCGGCAAGCGAAGCTGTGGCGATGGCGTCGTCCTGCGCCAACGCGCTGGCTGAAACTGCCATTACCACAACCAGAAACAAAGCAATCCGATTCATCAAAACCTCCAATTAACATCTCTTAAATTTTACGGGTCGAGAGAAACAGCAGTGTATCACGGCAAGATAGGTGAATGCGATTCGCCCGCATGCCGGGCAGCGAGCCTCTTTCGTGGCCTGGGCAGAAAAACAGCTGCACGTGAAATCCCGTTCAGTTGCGGGCGCCTCGGGTGTATAACGGATCCCGGCGAAGAGTTCGGCTACATTTGGAAAAGGCACAGGGGAGTTCCAGACTGGCAGATCGCACCCCAAGTGCCTGCCGCGCCTGAAACAATTCAAGAGGAGATCACTATGAAGAACATGAAGGTAAAGACGCTGGTTTTAGGGGTGGCGACGGCTGCGGCATTTCTCTCGTTTGGCACGCTGGCGATCGCGCAACAGCAGCCTGCACCCCTGAAAGTGACCAAGATCAAAGACAATGTATATTGGGTTCAGGGTGGCGTGGGTTCTAACGACGGCGTCATAGTGGGCACCACCGGCGTAATTGTCGTGGATACGAAGAGCACGGTGGATTCAGAAAAGGGAGTAATCACTGAAATCGCCAAAATTACCCCCAAAAACGTGAACACCGCCATTATCACGCACAGCGACAACGACCACGTCAACGGCCTCGCCGCTTTTCCTGCGGGCTTGACCATCGTCGCACAGGAAAACTGCAAAAAAGAGATGGAAGCTTCCGCGGGCAGCCGCAA
>Ga0206953_1125_pt1 | contig 13963 bp, 8 predicted proteins | sample Alteio_BWOrgHeat_36_FD_152977 | JGI IMG/M metagenome (GOLD analysis project Ga0206953, IMG submission 152977) | Enriched cells from forest soil in Barre Woods Harvard Forest LTER site, Petersham, Massachusetts, United States -... | ecosystem: Environmental > Terrestrial > Soil > Temperate forest > O...
GCGGCTACTCCAAAACGATGTTCTTCGTCGATGATGAGCAATCCAAGATCTTTGAAAAGAATATCTTTGGAAAGAATTCGGTGCGTACCAATAAGAATATCAATTTTTCCTCCGGCGAGATCTTTCAGGATCGCAGTTTGCTCTTTTTGCGATCTGAATCGTGAAAGCGATGCGCATTTCACGCCGAACCGGTCGAGCCGATCAGAAAAGGTACGGAAATGCTGCTCTGCCAAAATTGTCGTTGGCACAAGGACAGCCACTTGCTTTTTATCGAGCACGGCCTTCATTGCAGCGCGCATGGCAACTTCGGTTTTTCCATAGCCGACGTCGCCACACACTAATCGATCCATAGGATGCGCCGATTGCATGTCCTTTTTCAGATCATCCGTTGCTTTGGCCTGATCGGGAGTATCGTCATACAAAAATGCCGCTTCCATTTCACGCTGGATAATGTCGTCAGGACTGAACGCAAAACCCTCTGCCTGTTTGCGCTTGGCATAAAGTTGAATAAGATTCCGCGCAATATCTTTAAGGCGCTTTTTCGTACGATCTTTCGCGCGCTGCCATTCTGCGGAACCAAGTTTTGAGAGCTTCGGATCGCCGATAGTTTCGCCAGCAGAATACTTTGAGAGCCTGCCAATATAGTCAAGATTGACGAAGAGCACATCGTTATCCCGATAGACAAGCCGCACTACTTCCTGTTTTTTCCCAACCGCCACGATCGTTTCGAGACCCATGAACTTACCAATGCCTTTATCTTCATGAACCAGCAGATCGCCTCGCTTGAGCGCGCGAAGTTCCCGAAGTGAAATCCCCTTCGTTCGCGCAGCTTTTTTCCGCGCCGAAGCACCGCGCTCCCGCCTGCGCCCAAAAAGCTCGTGTTCGGAGTAGATTGCTACAAGAGCATCTGGAATTTGAAATCCAAAAGCAAGCGAGGGTTCCACGAACACTGCTCCCTTACCTTGAACTGGCAGAGGAGCATCTTCGTCGATAGGAGAAAGAGAGCTTTCATCAGCGTTATGCACTAATGCATTATCTTGTCCCTCATCCATAAGATCCCTGAGCCGTTTCGTCAGATCCTTCGTCTCCGACATTAGGATGGTTTTGTACCCATCGCGAGACAATTTTTGGAGCTCTTTCCGGATCAGTTTCAGATTTGCATTAAAACTCGGTTGGGTACGGCTGGCAAAGTCAATGGCATTTGCCCTTGAAGGAGGAAAAGCTGTGATGGAAAACCTTGTGAAATTCTGAAGAGAATTCATTATCACAATAGGCACTCCAGATTCTTCCATCTTCGCAGTCACACGCTCCGGTTCGAACGACATCACGACCGTTTCCGGCGCGAGATAATCGAATACCGTAGCCTCGCCCTCTGTTTCCGTTTCCGTGAGGATATTGGGAACCAGCACCAACTCCCCTCTTCCAGCGATCGAACGCTGGCTGATGGCATCGAACTCGCGCATACTTTCGATCGTATCGCCGAAGAATTCAATGCGAATGGGAAGTGTCTCGGTATAGGGAAAAACATCGATGATGCCACCACGAACAGCAAAATCACCTGCCGATTCAACGAATTGTTTGCGATCGAAATGATGCACTTCCAGCCAATGGATCAAACGGTCAAACCCGGCTTCACTTTTGGATGTCACCGTCAGCGATTCACCGGCAAAATCTTTTTTGAGCGGCAAACGAGTTCCTAACGACTCAGCATCGGCTATCGTGATGAGCGGATTCGTCGAATGAGCGAGGCGCTCGATGGCTTCGAGAAGCTGCGCAGTGGCTTCCGCAGTTTGGGTGCGTTTCTGCCGCTCGCGTTTCAGGATGGAAGCATGAGCGCCTTCCGAAAACAACGCGAGATTGACCTCATCCACAAGCCGCGCAAGATCGTCATAGAGCCGCTCGGCTTCCGTCGCCTCTTCCACGATCAGCAAGAATGATCGCGAATCCTCCACGAATGCGTGAGCAACAAGCAGCGCATCGAGCGAGGGAACGAGATTTGTAATTACGGTCTCGCCATTTTCGCCATGCAGCGACTGTGCAAAACGGAGATAGGCCGGTAATCTCCCGACGACGGGACTCAGCAAACGAAAGAGCGGACTCGGGGCCAAAATGAATTTATTTAAAATAGTCTATGCGGTCTTAGCAGTAAAGCCCAAGTGCCCACTGCCAAGATCGCTAAAATGTGTTCCTTCAGCCTGTAACAAATGCCGCTCGCGAGTCGTGCGATTGCTCACGAACTCTCATCCACATACACGAGCGGGCCATCGTGGCGTGTGCGGAGATCGTAGTAGAGTACGGTGCCGAATATCGGGATCAAACCGAAGAGCATGAGCAGCAATACTGCTGATTCCGCAGCGGCGGCTCGGAGCGCGCCGGGAGTGCTTTCGATGAGCCATTGAACCGTAAGATGGTCGCGAGTTAAAAAGTCATTCCACCATAGCGAGAAATCTCCAAAAACGAATTGGAGGATCAAACCTAAAACCATAAAGGCCACAAACAGCATCACTGCGAATACGAACAAAGCGCCAAAAACACGGCCACCGAAACGCTTCGTGAGTTCCCAGCTTCGTTTAACAGCCCGGAATGGACCACTCTCCTCGCTCACTAAAGCTGGAACCGTGACAAAAAGTCGAAGAATGATGTAAATTTGTGCTACCAACACAAATCCACTCAAAGCTCCGGCACCGGCCGCCGGAAGAAGGTTGAGAATGCCATTCAGGACAAGCATGGTGATAAGATAGAGAAGATATAGCAGCAAAATCTTCCATACATGACTCGCGAAGGCCGCTCGGAACGAACTGAATAATTCCTGAGGACGCTCCTCGAAAGCCTGCGAGGCAAGATCGACCGTGATCGCAGAAAGTGCGAAAATGCCCAGGATCAAGAGCAGGAAACCAGCGGCAAGAATCTCAATAGATGAATTGAAATGAGAGATGTTCGTTTGAAAAAAATAATAGAGCTGACGTGTGCTTGCATGAGGATATGGCTGTCCGGCTCCTGGAAGTTTTTCGGAGAGCACAGGATTTTGCTCTGAAATAAGGGAGTTGAAATCGTTACGAGATGCTGTAAGATCGCTGTCGCTGAAATTAATATCATGCTTCGCGGAACTGACGAAATCTTCCGTGAGACTCGTGGTCCCAGCTGTCACAAGGCAAACTCCAGGGACGATCAACAGGAGGAATAGCAGACCGTACCGGAAGAACGTTCGTCCATAAATGGAAAACGTCTCGGTGATGATTTCGACCAAAGCAAGCGAACGAGATGGAATCACTATTTAAATTACGAATTAAGAATTTCAAATTACGAACGACGGGACGGGCTTGGATTTAGGATTTCATTTGAGTTCCAGAATCAGTTCTTCTTCAGACAGAACTCTTATACCAAGCTCTTCCGCCTTTTGGAGTTTGGATCCAGCCTCGGCCCCGGCAACGACATAGTTCGTTTTCTTACTAACGGAACCGGATACTTTGCCACCATGCGATTCGATCTTCTCTTTGGCCTCGTCACGCGTCATCGTAGTCAAAGTGCCGGTGAGAACAAATGTGTTGCCGCTAAAGAATTCAGAGGCGACAGGTTTTGGCTTTCGCTCACCATGAAATGGAAGGCCAGCATTTCGAAGCCGATCAAGCAATGCACTATTTTTCGGCTGCCGAAAATATGCGAAAACGCTCGCCGCTATTTCCGGTCCAATTCCTGGAACATTATCTATTGCTTCTTCTGTGGCTTCCGCAATAGCATCGATCGAGCCAAACTCGTCGATCAGGAGCTTCGCAATGCTTGTGCCCGCGTGGCGGATTCCAAGTGCAAAAAGGAACCGAGCAGTTGGTCGCTGTTTGCTTTGTTCGATCCCTTCCAATAGATTATCGACTTTTTTATCGCCCATGCGATCCAGCTCGATCAGGTCAGAGCGCCGGTCTTTAAGATCGTAAATATCAGCAACATTGTGAAGCAATCCTGCGGCAACCAATTGCTCGACGGATTGGCTACCAAGTCCTGCAATATCCATTGCGCCGCGCGATGCATAATGTGTGATTCGCGCAATGAGTTGCGCTGGGCATTCCGGATTCTCGCAATACCAACTCACTTCGCCCTCGGGGCGTACAAGTTCCGATCTACATTCCGGACATTTCGTCGGGAATTTAAATATTTTTGCGGACTTTGGCCGCGCCCCAACATCTACGCCCGCAACTTTGGGAATAACTTCCCCACCTCGCTCAATTAGCACCATATCTCCGATGCGAATATCCTTTCGCTCGATCTCATCGGCATTATGCAAGGTTGCGCGGCGAATGGTGATGCCGGTAAGTTGGACCGGCTCCAGTTCCGCTACCGGAGTTATCGTTCCCATTCGCCCCACTTGCAGTGTGATGCCAAGTAGGCGGGTTTTCGCTTGTTTTGTCTCGAATTTATACGCGATCGCCCATCGCGGCGACTTCGCTACAAATCCAACGCGTTCTTGCTCGTTCAATGAATTAACTTTGATAACCACACCGTCGATCTGAAAGGGTAATTCCTCGCGGTGATCCTGCCAGTGCATTGCGAACTGCATAATACCCTCGGTATTAGTCACAAGGCGCGTTTCTTTGGAGGTCGGGAATCCGAATTCCCTAAGCAATTCAAGGCGCTTGGAATGTGTATCTATCTCCGGAGCATGTTCGATCTGCATGTCATCGAAAAGCAATTGATACGCGCGAAATTCCAAGGGCCGTTTTGCTACTTCACGCGGATCGAGTGTTTTGAGAGTTCCGGCGGTGGAGTTGCGTGGGTTTGCAAATGGCGATTCGCCGTCGTCCTCGCGCTGCTCGTTCAATTTTCGAAAGCCTTCGAGTTCCATAAAGACCTCACCCCGCACTTCAAAACTTGCCTTCGCGAGTTTGGAGTTCGAATGAAGTACAAGAGGAATGGAACGAATGGTACGAACATTCGAGGTTACATCGTCTCCCGTCGTACCGTCCCCGCGTGTGGCGCCACGAACGAGCTTTCCATACTGATACCGCAGGCTCATCGCCACACCATCGAATTTCAGTTCGCAGGTGTAACCGTTTGCTGGATCGTGCTCGAGCAGATCGCGAACACGGCGCGCAAAGTCCTCGACCTCCTTCGTACTATACGTATTTGCAAGCGAGAGCATGGGAACGTGATGTACCGCCGGTGGAAAGAGCTTCGTCGGTTCCCCGCCCACACGCTGCGTGGGAGATTCAGATGTAATAAGGCCTGGAAATTGTGCTTCAAGATCGCGAAGCTCCTGCATCAGCCGATCGTATTCACGGTCGGTGATCGTTGGCGCGGCGAGCACGAAATACTTATGATCGTGCTCCTCGATGGAGGAGCGAAGCAAGTGGATCTTTTTTTCTGCCTGCGTTGCGGTCATGGGATCTTTGGCATAGTAACGGTTACGGTCATTCCTTCCCCAGGGGCACCATCGAGATCGAGCGTACCACCAGCGAGCGCGGCACGCTCGCGCATTCCCATCAGGCCTAAAGACTGACCGATTACAACATCCTGATCGTCAAATCCAATGCCATCGTCATGGACACGAAGCAAAATAGCAGATCGGTCGCGACCTCCATTCGTTTCTCGCAGTTGAACTTCAACTTGGGTTGCTTTTGCGTGCCGCGCGATGTTGGTGAGCGTTTCCTGAAAAATGCGGAACAAGGCGGTTGCCTGCGATGAATTTGCAATGATCTCGTTCTTCGGGAGTTGGACATGACATTCCAATCCACTGCGTTTTTCAAATTCGCGAGCTTGCCACTCGATCGCAGCAGCGAGTCCCAGATCGTCAAGCACACTCGGGCGAAGCTCGGACGATATTCGCTGCACACTTTGGATCGTGCCATTGACCAATTCCATCATCGAGTTCATTCGCCGTTCGACAGCTTCACTCGTTGGAACTTGTTTTCGCAGCATCGCGACATCCATTTTGAGCGCAGTGAGCGATTGGCCGAGTTCGTCATGCACTTCACGGGCAATGCGTACACGTTCTTCCTCCTGCATCACTTGTGTATAGGCAGAAAGTTCTCGAAGCCGTTCCCGTGAAGCCCAAAGGTCGTCCTCCGCAAATTGACGGGAAATATCTGCGCGTTCTAAACGGCGCGATGTAATAGCAACGACGATAGCAAACAGCGTAATGCTCGCCATAACGAACAGTACAATGGCAAACGGAAGCGGATACCAATTCCAAACCACCGAGGTAACTAAAGCGAGAAATCCGAGGACGGGAGGGACAAGTGCTGCGGCGGTGTAAAGCCGACGACCCATCACGCCGGCCGGGCCATCGGTAACAAGGATCCTCGTCATCCCTTCTTCCGGCCGGATCTCCAGCAGCGCAGCCGCGATCAGCACGTACCCAAGAGCGCCCGGGACTGACATCTGGCTGTAATCACTGATTCCATAGAGCGGCTCGATCGAATAAGCGTGACCGATCAGCGCAAGTGCCGCGACCGAAGCGGAAAGTAATGCCGCTGCCTGGGCTATGTAAATAGCACGAGCACTACCTCGCATAAGCAGGACTACCGACATGCTCGATAGAAAAAGACAGAGCGCTCCATTGGGAGCAATCTTATCGGAATTTTCAATCGGGTCTAACACTCGGATAGGCTCCGCAAACGGCAGGTTCCCTGGAAAACAATAGTCGATCAGCACGATTGCGGTACATCCGAGCACGATCCAGCTCGCAGTCCTAACAATGATCGTACTGGATGCTCGATACACCAGCAACACGGAAAGAAAAAGAAGAAAAGACAATGATAACCCTATTGCATGCGCGGCCGTTAACGTAGGTAGATCCGGACGAAGAATGGGAGCATGCATAAGCCAGCTCAGAGGAACCGTAAGCGCGAGAGCAATGGTAAAGTATGTTGCTGCGGTTCCCATTCGCCGCGCCCGTAACACAAACTCGGGATTCACACCCGTGGTTGACATCGTTCGATCGTTCGACGAATAACCCATGTGCTTTGCAGTCATGTATGATATTACGGACGCGGTGGAATGGGCTCGACCGGATGAATGATTCCAGGCGGCAACGAAGACTTTTTCGATGGTTTCTTGACTGGAGTTGCCTTGTGAGGAACTACTTTCACGGGAGTTTTCGGAACCGGCTTATGAGAGGTCGAGGAAAGCGCCGGCTTTTTTGCAGTTGCGGCGATGGATTTTTTAACAGGCATGGAAGCTGCCGGTTTCGAGGTGAGAACTGAAATTGCAGATCGATGCAGATCGATCGTGGTGCCGCCAAGCGATGCATGATCTCGGGTGAGAATAAGATCGCGAACCACCACACTGGAATTCGGAGCCGCCGGAAGCGCAGAAAGCGCAGCACCGTCGAAGCTCATCGCAACCGATTTTTGATTGCCTATATTCACCACGAATTTTTCTCCGGCTTTGAAGGAGCGGACTTCGCCCGTTTTAAGCTCCCCACGGTAGGCGGGAATTCCATCCGGCGCGATGGAAACCCATACCGGCTGTATCGCTCGCATCACAAAGCGAAGGGAATCTTTTACGACAGGCTTTACAGAAGCTACCGTGTTTGTCGGAGAAGCGGGTTCATGCTTTGGAGATGTAAGGGGCTGAGGTTTTTCGACCGGCGCTGGAATATAGTCTTTGTTTGCAATACTTCCGCTTTCGTTCTTTGTCTTTCGAATAGCTAAATACGCCACGCCTGCAAAAAGCAGTGCAAGCAGAACGATCACAATGTTCGTGACACGTTTCGAAGAACGGATCGGCATCGGCTTAGGAATTCGCTGCTCCGCAACTGGCGAAGATGGTTCGGCAAGCGGTGAGGCTTCCTCGACGGCATGCGTATTGGCAAGAACCCGCCTCTCTTCAATAGTGCGTTTCGAGGGGGGTTCAACAGGCCGTTCGAGAGGAGGGAGACCATGACGCTCACGCCGAATGTTTTCTGCTTCTTCCCATAAATTTTTTGAGGTGATAGCTTCGAATGCCTCCTTGCCCCCCGTTTCAACCATGTTGACGACGTTCTCTGTCGTCTTGGAAACGGTCTTGACGGCACTTTTTACTGCTGTATTGGCAAATCGTGCAGTTTCGCGTGCTGCGTGGGCACTTCGTTCCTGTAAGCCGCTGGCAGGGTGGCTGACAACCTTAGGATCGCGTGGTGAGGCTGGAGATGCCCCCAGAACATGTGCAAATTCCACCGGAACTGCAATGCCAAGGGCGCGGGCATATTCCCGCAAGAATGCGGTTGCGTAAGGCCCCTGTGGCAACTTCTCGAACTCCCCTGCTTCGATCGCTTCCAGATGCCTGCGATTTATTTTTATAGCATCGGCAACGTCATCCAGGCTGCGCTTTTTGCCGATACGCGCAGCTTTCAGGCTTTCGCCAAATGATCGGAACGTCTCGAGTGATGGCATATTGATATCCACAAACATGAACGCAATGGCTCACGGCGTTGGTTCAGTTTTGGCGGAGAATGAGCGCAAACTCTCACTTTTCAAGAAACGAAACGGGAAATATCCGTATATTTGTATGAAAAACTAATCAATCGGGCTTTATTCGAGCCTAAAGGAGTTTTTCAAATGGCCAAACGCACAATCTCTCGTCCGTCTTCTCGAATTGCTGCATTCGAGAAAATACTTGCCGTCGAAGGCATCACCTATGATGATGTCCTACTCATTCCCGGTCACAGCACCGTTCTTCCTCGCGCCGTAGATACCTCAACGTGGCTCACAAAACGCATTCGGCTTTCCATCCCACTCGTTTCCAGCGCCATGGATACCGTGACCGAATCCGCTATGGCCATCGCATTAGCGCGTGAAGGCGGCATCGGGATCATCCATAAAAATCTTTCCATCCAGCGGCAAGCCGAAGAAGTCGATGCCGTCAAACGCTCGGAGAGTGGAATGATCCTTTCACCGATAACGCTCACGCCTGATCGTTCGCTTGAAGATGCATTGCAACTCATGCGAAAGTATCATATTTCTGGCATTCCCGTCACGAATAAAGATGGAAAACTTGCAGGAATTATTACCGACCGCGATATTCGTTTCGAATCGGAACTCGATCGCTCTGTCGCCGAGATCATGACCAAAGAAAATGTGGTGACGGCTCCGCTCGGTACGACGCTCGAGCAGGCCGAAGCCATTTTGCAACGGAATAAGATCGAAAAACTTCCCGTCGTCGATAAAAATGGGTTGTTGCGCGGTCTTATCACCTTCAAGGATATTCAAAAGAAAAAACGGTTCCCGAATGCCGCAAAAGATGCAGGCGGAAGGCTTGTCTGCGGTGCTGCGCTCGGAATTTCCGAGAATACGGTTGAACGTGCACAGGCGCTGGTAGATGCTTTGGTCGATGTCGTCGTCGTGGATACGGCGCATGGCCATTCGCAAGGCGTGATCGACATGGTGAAAAGGCTGAAGAGTACATTTCCAAAACTTGAGATCATCGCAGGAAACGTAGCAACATTCGAAGGAACGGAAGCCTTGATAAAAGCAGGAGCCGATGCTGTGAAAGTCGGGGTCGGGCCGGGATCGATTTGTACCACCCGAATTGTGGCTGGCGTTGGAGTTCCACAGCTTACCGCCATCATGGAAGCTGCTCGCTCAGGATTGAAACGCGGAATTCCCATTATTGCAGATGGCGGCGTTAAGCAAACTGGCGATATTCCCAAAGCCCTTGCAGCCGGCGCATCGACCGTGATGATCGGGAGCCTTTTTGCAGGACTCGAAGAATCCCCCGGCGAAAAAATGTTTCTTGAAGGACGGACGTACAAAACCTATCGCGGCATGGGTTCTATTTCCGCGATGGCACAGGGCGCAGCAGACCGGTATTTTCAGGATGCAGAGGAGGGCCTCCAAAAGCTGGTACCCGAAGGCATCGAAGGACGTGTGCCATTTCGTGGCGCGCTTTCAGAAACCGTTTATCAAATGGTCGGTGGGCTTCGCAGCGCCATGGGATATACGGGCTGTGCAACAATAAGTGATCTTCAGAAACGGGCGCAATTCGTCCGCATTTCGGGGGCATCGCTACGCGAGTCACATCCGCACGACATCACGATCACCAAAGAAGCGCCGAATTATCATTTGTGAACGGTCGCATAGCAGACTTCAAAGTATTCTCTCTCGTCGCGCCATCGATCTTGAACTTTAAATCCGCTTGCGGTTAGAATTTTATCGAACGCTTCTGGAGTATATTTATATGAATACTCCGTTATGATATGCTCTCCTTGCCCGAAATGAATTTCCTCGTCCCCTAATTTCAACACTTGTGCTTTTCGGCTCACTAAATGCATTTCGATACGGCTTTCTTCTTTGTTGAAAATGGCAAAATGTTCGAAATCTTCCGGAATGATCTGTACATGGAATTCTTCGCGAATTCTATTTATTACATTTCGATTGAATGCCGCAGTAATTTCACTCGAATCATTGTAGGCGGCTTCGAGTACGCGAGCATCTTTCACTCTGTCGTAACCAATAAGCAATGAGCCTTCGAGACCGATCAGGTTGGCTGATCTCGAAAGAAATTGGATAGCTTCTTCGGGGGTAAAATTCCCGATCGTCGAGCCGGGAAAGAACACGACGATCCTCCCCGCATCCTCTTTTATGGGCAGAGTAATCTCGCTGGTGTAGTCTGCATACATGGGATGAATATCGAGATGCGGAAAACGCGCAGCAAGCTCCGATGAAGCAAGCGCAAGCTGTTCCCGCGAAATATCGATCGGAATATAGGCGCGCGGCTGTTCGAGCGATTCGAGGAGCATTTTCGTCTTTACGCCCGCTCCCGTTCCGAATTCAATGATCGTTGCGCCCGATCCAATACGCGCGGACATCTCAGGGAGATACTTTTTCAAGATCGAGATCTCCGTTCGGGTTGGATAATATTCTTCAAGCCCCGTAATGGCTTCAAAAAGCTGGGAGCCGCGTTTGTCATAGAAGAATTTGCTGGGAATGCGCTTCGGCGTCTCACGCAAACCGGCGGTCACTTCGGACTTGAATGTATCCACGACAAGAGCTGTGTAATTGATGAACCTCGAATTGGCATTCCGAAGCCTGAAATTAAGACGATTTTGGCAATGCGATATTTTGCGAACGAAGAAACGGGTACAGCACCCAGCTTCGTTCATTATCCATGCGCAAAATTCGTATTGCCACGGTTTCTTATCTCATGGAGGATTCCGTGGATGATCGGTCATCCACGGCCCACACGGCTGAATTCAATCTGAACCGTGCGTCAAAATATATCGAAGAAGCAAGTGCTGCTCGCGCGCATATCGTTTGTTTGCCCGAAACCGTTACAACGAACGGCGTACCAAATTCAAATAGTAAACCGGAAGTATCGAATGCATGGACATTATTTTTTCAGAACCAGGCACGGAAGTATTCGATAGCCGTCATAGCACCTTTTTTTGTGTCGGATGGTAAGGCTACCTATAATCAAGCTTCTGTTTTCAATGCTTCTGGAAATGTAATTGGTAATTATCGAAAAGTACAACCGACTGGTTCCGAAGCACGATGGATCACTCCCGGAAATGAATTTCCTATCGTCGATCTTGGCTTTGCAAAAATTGGCATGATGATCTGCATGGATATTTACTTCCCCGAGATCGCGCGGATCTATGCCATGAAAGGCGCAGAAATTCTTTTCTGGCCTACGACCACACACGGCCCAACGCAATCCGGACTGGAAGCCCAACTTCGTTCCCGCGCGATAGACAATTCCCTTTGGATCGTCGAATCCAATCTTGCAGGATATCCGCCTTATGCACCATACAATGGCCGCTACCATCCCGGCAATGCACGTATTGTGGATTTTAACGGCGACATCATCGCACAAACAGGCCGCCGAGGAGGACTTGCCACCGCTGATGTTGATCTCGATGAACGCCGCACCACCGCGAACGTTGTCCTCATTCACGATCCCGATGATACACGCAAAGATTTAGAATCGCTGGCTCGAATGGATCTATATTCAAAGGAATATTCAAAGATCGCTGAGCATCAACAACGATATTACAATACAATCGCGAAAACCAAATGAAATCATTTGCGTCCTTGCTTGTCCTTTCAGTCCTTCTGGATGTATGTGGCTGCGGCCATAATCAAACAGGTACACCCGGCAAAGTCCACATTAAACTCGTTCACTTTTATCTCGATCAAAAAGACACCTGGCAGCATGATGTCGTCGATCCTTTTATGAAAGCTCATCCGGGTATCGAGGTAGATGTTGAAGCGATACCTTATGGATTATACACCGCGAAGATCGAGGCAGCCGCCGCAAGCGGAAGTTCGATCGGCGATGTCGTTTTGATCGACGATTGGTTCAACCCGGACATTTTCAAACGCAATTATACAATACCACTCGATTCCTTTTATCACCGCGACCTTCATGATAGCGATTTCTTCACACAATTCTTTACCGTCTGGCGAAAAGGGAATGTTCCAAGTGGACCACTCATGGCAATGCCAGCATCCGGTGGTGTAACCGCGCTGTTTTATAATAAGGATCTTTTCGACAAAGCACATATTCCCTATCCCGATACAACATGGACGTATGCAACGATGCTCGATGCTGCACACCGCATGACTAATAAGGCATCAAGCCCTCAGGACAAAACATGGGGCATGATCGTCGATGATGGAATTTTTCCTGGAGTCGATACTTATATTTATTCGAATGGTGGGAAGATCTTATCGGATGATGCGACGAAGAGTGAGATGACATCGCCAGCTACCGTAGCTGCCGTTCAGGCGTGGGTCGATCTTGTACAAAAAGAGCACGTGGCTCCGCCGCCGGATCCCTCGGTCAATCTCGGTCAGCAATTTATGCTTGGTCATGCTGCGATGATGATGCACATCGACTATGCCAAAACCGAACTCGCCCACGCCACCTTTCACTGGGATGTTGCTGCGCCACCGAAAGGCTCTGGGGGGCTTATGGATCGCGAAAACGGACAAGCATTTGGAATTGCTAAAACATGCGAGCAACCGGACTCCGCATGGGAACTTGTAAAATGGATCGTGACACTGCCAACGACGAAAGGAGTGAGCAATCTCTATTTTTCAGGAATGCCGCTTTATAAGCCATTGGCGTATTCGAGCGAATATTTAGATGGCGAGCCAAAATGCAGCCGCCGTGCGCTTGTCGATCTCATTACATCGAGTCATGTTTTTTCGCTTGTCTCGCTTGGATGGCAGGAGTGGCGCGATCATGGATTCATTCCCAATATGGATGACATGCTTTCCGGCCTCACTTCCGTTCACGATGGCTGCGCCGCGATCGACGCAAAGATGACTGAAGTGCTGGCCCGTAACCGCCCAACACCGTGAGATCGCGCGCCGCATATCTCTATCTGCTGCCCATCCTTATCGGGCTGACGGTCTTTACCGCAGGACCGATCGTGGCATCGCTCGGACTCTCCTTTACACAATTCGATATTGGAGCGGCGCCCAAATTTATCGGTACACAGAATTATAGCGAGTTCCTGAACTCCGCACTCTTTTGGCAGGTCGCCAGCAACACCATTTACTATGCCTTGCTTTATGTTCCCTCAAGTATAGCCGTTTCACTTGGCCTTGCTCTGCTCGTTGAAAAACGAATTCGAGGCATTGCATTTTTTCGAACCATCTTTTTCCTTCCTGTTGTAACCTCGATGGTAGCGGCAGCGATCATTTGGTCGTGGATGTACAATAGTGATGTTGGGCTTTTGAACTATCTTCTCTCTATGATAGGAATCGACGGCCCTAAGTGGCTTCAGAATCCACACTCGGCACTGCCCGCCATTGCGATCATGAGCATCTGGAAGAACGCAGGATATAACATGATGATCTTCCTCGCCGGTCTATCGAACATTCCCAAAGATTATTACGAAGCCGCACGGCTCGATGGATCGAGTGCGTGGAACCGGTTTTTGCATATCACGCTCCCGATGCTTTCGCCTGTAACTTTTTTTGTGCTCGTCGTGACGACGATCGGGGCATTTCAAGTCTTTGAGCAGACGTTCGTGATGACCAATGGT
>Ga0206953_1126_pt1 | contig 13903 bp, 9 predicted proteins | sample Alteio_BWOrgHeat_36_FD_152977 | JGI IMG/M metagenome (GOLD analysis project Ga0206953, IMG submission 152977) | Enriched cells from forest soil in Barre Woods Harvard Forest LTER site, Petersham, Massachusetts, United States -... | ecosystem: Environmental > Terrestrial > Soil > Temperate forest > O...
GACGCTCGCCACCTTGAAAGAAGTGGGTGGGGCCGAGGGCGTTGGCGTTACCTTCCTTGAAGAAACGTTCAGCGCGGCCTCCGCTCCGCCCGAACACCGCTATCACCAGAAAGCCGCACGGGCAGTTCTCAAAGCGCTGCTCCCCGAAGCCGGCGCTAATATCAAAGGCCACATGCGGCCGTACGGCCAACTTCTGGAGGCGTCAGGTTACGGCAATCGTCCCAAAGATTTTGAGGACTTGGTCCGCATTCTCGACGGCGAAATCCGGCTTATCACGCCGACCGACCCCGAAGGCAAAGAAGTGGGTTCGGCCTCTCCGTTGAAAGCGGGCGAAAAATACTTCCAACTTACTCACGACTATCTCGTGCCGTCGTTGTGGGATTGGCTGACGCGCAAGCAGAGAGAAACGCGGCGCGGCCGCGCCGAACTGCTGTTGGCGGATCGTGCCGCTCTGTGGAATCTCCGCCCCGAGAATCGACAACTTCCATCGCGCAAGCAATGGCTCACTATTCTCTGGCTGACGGCCAAGAAAAACTGGACGCCGCCGCAGCGAAAAATGATGCGGAAAGCAAACCGTTACCATGCGATGCAGGGGATAACGATCGGCCTGTTGCTCGCCGTTTGCGCGGTCACGGCCTTGGTGATTCGAGGATACGTCGTCGAGCGCCAGAAGGTGACTCATGCCGCCGATTTGGTGCAGATGGTTCTCAATGCGGACACGGACAAAATACCAGGCATTATCGGCGAGATTTCCGAGTACCGCCGCTGGGTCGATCCCCAGCTGCGGGAGGAAAACACCGAGGCCTCGGCGACTTCCCGGCAGAAGCTTAACGCCAGCCTTGCTCTTTTGCCCGTGGACTCCGGCCAAGTGCCTTATCTATACGGTCGTCTTCTCGACGCTGCCCCGCAAGACATTCCGGTGATTCGCGACGCCTTGGTTCCACATAAAGGGCCCTTGTTGGACCAGCTATGGGAAGTCGTGACAAATCCTGCAAAAGGCAAAGAACCACAACGACTGCGAGCGGCTTCCGCGCTAGCGGCATACGACCCGGACAGTCAGCGGTGGAAAGACGCGAGCCCCCTTGTGGTCAACTCCCTCGTTCGGGACCCGCTTTTCTTGGGCAAATGGAGCGAGACGTTACATCCCATTAAAAACCGACTGCTTGCCCCTTTGGCCGAAATCTTCCGGGATCGCCGGCCGGAAGTCACAGCGGAACGCAGCCTAGCCACCAACCTTCTGGCCGACTATGCCGCCGACCGGCCGCACGACTTGGCGGTACTCGTGATGGACGCCGACGACACGCAGTTTCCCGTGATCTTTTCGAAATTCAAGGTTCGTGGCCAACAAGGACTGCCTGTGCTGCTCGCCGAGCTCAACGAGAAGCTGTCCCCCGATGCCCCGGATGAGGCCAAAGAGAGGCTGGCGAAGCGGCAAGCGAACGCAGCGGTGGCCCTGTACATGATGAACCAGCAAGCGAAGGTCTGGGAGCTGCTCAAGCATAGCCGCGATCCGAGGGTGAGGAGTTATATCATCCATCGCCTCGGTCCTCTGGGCGCCAATGCCGACGCAATCGTCAAACGGCTGGACGAAGAGCAGGACCCGACGATCCGCAGTGCGTTGCTCCTGTGTTTGGGAGAATTCAGCGTAAAGGAACTGCCAGCCGCCCTGCTCCCGAAAATTCAGGAAGTCTACCGCACAGCCGGCGATCCGGGCCTTCATGCGGCGTCTGAATGGCTGCTGCGGCAGTGGAATCAAGAAACGTGGCTGAAACAGGAGAACGAGAAATGGGCGAATGACAAAGAGCAGCGGGAAAAGCGACTCGACGGCATCAAGCGGACGTTGGCGCAGGAGAAAAACAATACGCCGCTCCAGTGGTACGTCAACAGTCAGGGACAGACGATGGTGTTGATCTCCGGGCCGGTGGAGTTCATGATGGGGTCGCCGAAATCCGAAAAAGGCCACTCGGACAATGAGGTTCTGCATAAGCGGCAGATCGGTCGCTCGTTTGCCATTGCCGCCAAAGCCGTTACGTTTGAGCAATACCGGGGGCTCACCAAAGACCCGTACAAATTGGAAACCAAGTATACCCGGCTCCCCAATTTGCCTGCCGTTGCGATTACGTGGCACATGGCGGCGAAATACTGCAACTTGTTGAGCAAGGAAGAAAAAATTCCCGAGGCACATTGGTGTTATCAAATCGATGCGAATGGTAAGGCCGCGCTAAAGGCAAACTATTTACATCTGACGGGGTACCGGCTGCCGACCGAAGCGGAGATGGAGTACGCCAGTCGTGCGCGGGCGGTTTCGAGCCGGTATTACGGCGAGACGGATGAGTTGCTGGAAAAGTACGCTTGGTATGAAAAAAACTCTCGCGACCAAGTCTCGCAGGTGGGAATGAAGAAACCAAACGATTTTGGCCTCTTCGATACGCAAGGCAATTGCATGACTTGGTGTCAGGAACCATACAAGGATTATCCTAAAGATGGTGAGGACAAAGAAGTCGACAAACTAGCGGTTGCTGATACGGAACGCCGTGTGTTGCGTGGCGGCGCGTTCAACATTCGGGCGTCGAACGTGCGCTCCGCCAACCGTTACAACAATGTGCCTACGGATCCGTTCAGTAGCATCGGTTTTCGTCCAGCGAGGACCATTGTTCCTTAAGTATTCTGTTGATTGTTGATCTACACTTCTGATTTTGATTTGCCGACCCACCACGTCGGTTGGCGCTGCAAGGCCGAGGATATAGCGCCGTGAACGCGATGCTGGTTCATCGTGGCGAGAAGGAGGCCGAACCGATATACTCTTCTTCGGAGCCGACACCACCCTCATTGCGGCCTAATCCATGAGCGACAACGAAAATACAATCGTCGATCAGACTGCCGCTGTCGGCGCCGCACCCGCTAAAACCGCTGCGGCAGACTTGCCCAAGCAAATCGGCCGCTATCGGGTCGAAAAAGTCCTCGGAAAAGGCGGCTTCGGCCTCGTTTACCTGGCGCACGACGACCAGTTACAGCGCCTCGTTGCCATTAAAGTGCCGCATCACAATTTGTTGTCCCGTACCGAAGAAGTCGAAGCCTACATGGCCGAGGCGCGCACCTTGGCCAATCTCGATCACCCGAACATTGTTCCGGTCCACGATGTCGGCAGCAGCCGAGAGTTCCCCTGCTTCATTGTCTCGAAGTTTATCGAAGGCTGCACGCTGGAGCAGAGGATCAAGGACAATCGCCCAGGCACTTCCGAAACAGTGGAACTCATCGCGACCGTTGGCGAGGCGTTGCACTACGCCCATCATCAACGACTCGTTCATCGGGACATCAAGCCGGGCAATATCCTGCTCGACGCCAGCGGCAAACCGTTCGTCGTCGATTTTGGCTTGGCACTGAAGGAGGAGAACGTCGGTCAGGGCCCGAAGTTCGCCGGCACGCCGCTCTACATGAGTCCCGAGCAGGCTCGCGGCGAAGGGCATCGGGTCGATGGCCGCAGCGATATTTTCAGCCTCGGGGTTGTCTTTTATGAAATGCTGACGGGAAGGCGGCCGTTCCGGGCGGACACCCAGAGCGAACTTCTCGAACAGATCGCCAACGTCGAGGTGCGCCCTCTGCGGCAATGGGACGACCGCATCTCGAAGGAACTGGAACGCATCTGCTTGAAGATGCTCGCCAAGCGTGCCTCCGAGCGCTACACGACGGCGAAAGACATGGCCGAAGATCTGCGGCTCTTCGTGAACGAACAGACCGTCCGTCAGCCCTCTTCCCGAGAGAGAAAAAGCATCGGCTTTCCTCTGTCGTCGCCCAGCGCCGAAACGTCTGCCACCCAGTCTAGAGCAACTCGAACCAACACGCCGACTTCCTCGGATAATCGGCCTCTGAAGATCGTGCCCAAAGGCTTGCGGTCGTTCGATGCCCGCGACGCCGACTTCTTCCTCGAACTGTTGCCGGGGCCTCGCGACCGCGACGGGCTGCCGGACAGCATTCGATTTTGGAGAGATCGCATCGCGGAAACCGACCCCGACAATACATTCGCCGTGGGCCTCATATACGGGCCGAGCGGCTGCGGGAAATCGTCGATGGTCAAAGCAGGTTTGCTGCCCCGCTTGCCCGAAAACGTCATGGCCGTCTACATCGAAGCCACCGCCGAGGAAACCGAGACGCGGCTGCTAAACGGCCTGCGCAAGCGCTGCCCGGATCTGTCCGACACACTGGACCTGAAAGAGACGCTGGCGGCCCTGCGCCAAGGACAGGGCATTGCTCCGGGTAAAAAAGTCCTCATCGTCCTTGACCAGTTCGAACAGTGGCTCCATGCCAAGAAGGAAGAACAGAACACTGAGCTGGTGCGAGCCCTGCGACAGTGCGACGGCGGCCGGTTGCAGTGCCTCTTGATGGTGCGCGACGACTTTTGGATGGCGGCTACCCGGTGCATGAAGGAGTTGGAAGTTCGCCTACTCGAGGGTCATAATTCCGCCGCCGTCGATCTCTTCCCGATGCGGCACGCCGAGAAAGTGCTGGCGGCCTTTGGGCGGGCCTTTGGCGTGCTGCCTGATGTTTCCAGCCGCGCCGATAAAGACCAGAAGCGGTTTCTCGAGCAGGCCGTATCGGGCTTGGCCCAGGAGGGCAAGGTCGTCTCCGTCCGCTTGGCCCTTTTTGCCGAAATGATGAAGAACAAAACCTGGACGCCCGCCACGCTCAAAGAAGTAGGTGGGACCGAGGGTGTCGGCGTTACGTTTCTCGAAGAGAAATTCAGTTCGTCCACGGCGCCGCCCGAATACCGCTACCACCAGAAGGCCGCCCGAGCCGTCTTAAAAGCCCTGTTGCCGGAATCGGGAACCAACATCAAGGGACACATGCGGTCGCACAGCGAACTTCTGAAGGCATCGGGCTGCGCTAGTCGTGCTAAAGATTTCGACGACTTGATCCGCATTCTCGATAGCGATATCCGGCTGATCACGCCGACAGATCCGGAAGGTAAAGAGGATGGTTCCATCTCCTTGTCGAAAGCGGGCGAGAAGTACTTCCAGCTGGCACACGATTACCTTGTGCCATCATTGCGCGATTGGCTGACCCGAAAACAGAAGGAAACGAGGCGCGGCCGGTCCGAACTGGCGCTGGCGGATCGTGCTGCCGTTTGGAACCAGCGCCCGGAGAATCGACAACTTCCGTCGTTCCCGCAATGGCTCGGCATTCTATGGTTGACGAAAAGAAAGAACTGGACACGGCCGCAGCGGAAGATGATGCGGCGAGCGAACCGCTTTCACGCGATGCAGGGGATAATTGTCGGACTGTTGCTGGCCGTCGTCGCAATCGCGGGCTTGACGATCCGAGATCGGATTGATGAACAGAAGAAAAAGCACCAAGCTGCCGAACTCGCGATCCGCGAACACGCCGCGGAGCGCCAGAAGGTAGCCCATGCCGCCGATTTGGTGGAGCGACTTCTCGGTTCGCAAACGACTCAAGTGCCGGTCATTATTCGCGACATGTTCGAATACCGCCAATGGGTCGATCCGCTTCTGCGGGAAGCAAACGCCAAGGAGGCGGAGACGCCTAAGCAGAAATCGGAAAAACTTCGCGTCAGTCTCGCCCTGATGCCGGTGGACCCAAGCCAAGTGGACTATCTTTACAGTCGTTTTCTCGACGCTCAAGCGTATGAAGTTACGATGATCCTCGACGCACTGGGCCCGCAAGACGGCCCGCGCAAGCAAGAGTTTCTGGACAAGCTCTGGGCGGTGGCGGAGAAGCCGACGGAGAAAGGCAAGAAATCGCAACATTTGCAGGCGGCGAGCGCGCTAGCAAAGTACGATGCGCAAAATCCGAGGTGGGACAAGCTGAGTGTACCCGTCGTCAATGAACTGGTTCTGGAAAACCCAATCTTTTTGAGTTATTGGCGCGATGCTTTCGCGCCCGTGAAGGACCGGCTGCTTCCCCACTTGTCCGAAATCTTCCGGGATCAACAACTCGAGCACACGGCGGAACGCAGTTTGGCGACCAATTTGCTCGCTGACTATTTCGCCGACCAGCCGAATGTCCTGGCGGATCTGCTGATGGACGCCAACGACAAGCAGTTTGCAGTCGTATATCGAAAACTCAAAGATCATAAAGATCATGTTGAAAAGGGACTGCTAGTCCTAGTCGGCGAGATCGACCGCAAGCTGCCCCCCGATGCCACGGACGAGGCCAAGGAGGCATTGGCCAAGCGGCAGGCCAATGCGGCTGTAGTGCTGTTGAAGATGAACCAACCGGAGAAAGTCTGGCCGTTGCTCAAGCATAGCCCCGATCCGAGGGTGCGGAGCTATCTCATTCACCGCTTGGCTCACCTCGGCAGCGATGCCGGCGCTATCGTCAAACGGCTGAACGAAGAGCCGGACGTAACGATACGGAGGGCATTGATTCTCAGTTTGGGGGAGTTCGCAGAGAAGGGGCTTTCGCCGGAAGTTAGCGGAGCGTTGCTGCAGAAGTTGGAAAAAGCGTACCGGACGGACGACGATCCGGGCATTCATGCGGCGGTGGAATGGCTGTTACGGGAGTGGAAGCACGAGACGTGGCTGAAACAGGAAAACGAGAAGTGGGCGAACGAGCAAGTAAAACGATTCGACCGCATCAAACAGAACTTGGCGAAGGAAAAAGACAAAACGCCGCCGCAATGGTACGTCAATGGTCAGGGGCAAACGATGGTGGTGATCCCCGGACCTGTGGAGTTCATGATGGGGTCGCCGCCAACCGAATTAAACAGAAGGAACGTCGAGGTTCAGCACCGGATGGGGATCGGCCGCACATTCGCGATCGCGGCCAAGCCGGTGACGTGGGAGCAGTATTTGCAATTCGCGCCGCAGGATGAGGGCAAGCGCAAAGAAGATGGGTTTTCACCCAGCCCGGATTGCCCGGTAAACAATATCTCGTGGTACACGGCGGCGAAGTACTGCAATTGGCTGAGCAAGCAGGAAAAAATTCCCGAAAAACAATGGTGTTATGAAACCGATGAAAAGGGTCAGGTTACAAAACTGAAGGCGAACTATTTGAGTTCGACGGGCTATCGGTTGCCCACCGAAGCGGAGATGGAGTATGCCACCCGTGCTAGGTCATCGACGAGCCGGTATTACGGCGAGACGGATGAATTGTTGCCGAAGTATGCGTGGTATCAGAAGAATTCGCAAGAACATACGCAGCCGGTGGGAAGTTTGAAGCCAAACGATTTGGGGTTATTTGACGTACTTGGGAACGTCAATGCCTGGTGTCAGGAAAGTTACAAGGCGTATCTTCCGGGAGACGCGACGAGCGACGATAAAGAGGACGAAACTGCGATCGAACGCGACCGCGTTTTGCGCGGCGGCGCGTTTCAGGCCTCATCATCGAGGCTGCGCTCGGCGGGCCGAAACCACGTTCCGCCTAGTCGGGATGATGGCAACGGCTTCGGCTTTCGCCCGGCACGGACGATTACGCCATGATTGCACGGACAATTGACTATTGAATGGCGATGGCGGAAGCTTCAGAAACCCAAACGCGGTTTGGCCAAAACGGGGATTTGGCCAAATCAATTTGGCCAAATCGGTTCTGGAACGCAAGTTGATGAAATTGAAGTAGTTATGATTCAGAAAAACGCTGATTCGAGGGGGATTTGGCCAAATTGGTGGTGGCACCCTATCGCAAATAGGAGATTTGGCCAAATCGATTTTGCCCCTCGATTCTGGAATGCAACCTGATGAAATTGCAGTAGTTATGACTTATGAAAACGCCGAGTGAGGGGCGATTTCCCAAATCGATTTGGCCAAAATGGGATTTGGCCAAATCGATTTGGCCAAATCGGTCTTGGAACGCAAGTTGATGAAATTAAAGTAGTTATGATTCAGAAAAAAGCTGATCTTAGGGGGATTTGGCCAAATTGGTGGTTAGGGGTTATCAGGAATTTCCGTACAAGCTGTATTGCATTCGCACGTTAATAACAACATTTACATCCCATTAGCCGCGACGCGCAGGCTTTGCGGAGTGTTCTGCGCACGCCCCATCAATTCGCGACAGGCCAACGCAAACCCTTAGCGCTTTGTCCGCGAAACGCTCCGCTGCGCAAAGCCTGCGCGTCGCGGCTAACAAGGCTCAAATCGCGACCGAACCGGTGAAACTCATGTTCGCATTGCTCGTGCCGGTACCGGCCGAGAACGTCAGCCCGGCGACGGTTGCCAGGGTCAGCGTTCCTTCGCCCACGGACAGGTTGATTGCCAAAGCTGCATTGTTGCCGTGCAGGCTCCTGACCGCGATGGGATTTTCGTCGGCCATCGATTATTCGACTGGAAATAAAAAAGGTACCACCGAAGAATTGGCTGACAAGGGAAAGGCATGCATAATCTACGGCGTCCCATTTCTCTCCCCGAATTCACGTCAACGAACAACCTGACAACGCGGCAAAGCCTGCCGAAAATCCTGTGTACCTGTTTCCGTCACTGACGTTTCGTCAAGGAAAAGCTGGCTAAGGTTTTTTAGTTCTTTCAATTCCTTCAGCCCTGCGTCCGTAACGCTTGTGCGACAAAGGGAAAGTCTCCGAAGACTTTTGAGGTGCCTCAACTCTTTCAGCCCGAGGTCTGTCACCTCCGTGTATCCGAGCTCAAGAGATGTCAGGTTCACGAAACACTTAAGCTCCTTTAGCCCGACATCAGTTATGGCCGTGTTCCCGAGGCCAAGCCATCTCAGTTCTCTAAAGTCCTTCAATTCCTTTAGCCCGTCGTCGGTCACGGTTGTTCCGCAAAGGTTAAGCGAAGTAAGGCTTTTTAGTTTCTTCAAGTATTTTAGACCCATATTCGTCACCCCGGTATTTGCCAAATGGAGCGACGTAAGGTTTGTGAGTGCCTCCAGCTCCTTTACTCCGTCGTCAGTGATCTTAGTGTTACTGACATCAAGCTCAGCAAGGTTCTTCAGCTCTTTCAACTTCTCAAGCCCCACGTCCGTCAAATGAGTTCCGGAAAGATCCACGGAAATAAGCGTTTTGAGGCCGGCCAGCTCCTTCAGCCCAACGTCGGTCACATCCGTCTTTGAAAGGTCAATCTCGGTGAGGTTCTCGTAATTCTTCAACTCCTTCAGTCCCAGGTCCGTCACTTGGGTTTTGCCGAGCTTGAGCGACCTGAGCTTCCTGAGGCCCTTGAGTTCTTGCATGCCCTTATCGCCGATTGCGGTATACGTGAGGTCAAGCGAAATCAGGCTCTTCATATCCTTCAATTCCTTCATCCCTGCGTCCGTTACTGGCGTCGTCCAGATAGAAAGATGCTCAAGTTTTTTGAGGGCCTGCAATTCTTTGAGTCCCGCGTCCGTTATGTCCGTAGCGCCCAGATGAAGCGCTTTAAGGTTCTTAAGTGCCTTCAATTGACTCAAACCTGCATCGGAAACGTTCGCCCCAACAAGATCAAGCACAATAAGGTTTCTAAGACCAATTAGTCTTTCTATGCCGTCATCCGTCACTCCGTTATGAGCAAGATTAAACGTCGTCAGGTTGCTCAGTCCATTCAAGTCTTGCAATCCTTTATCCGAGATGTGTGAACGGTCAAGGTCTAGTGCCATGAGATTCGTTAGGCTTTTCAGTTGTTTCAACAATTCGTCCGTCATCTGCATGCCATTTAGGTCTAGCCCAAAGGCCACGTGAACGGGCGGCAGAGTTAACTCCTTGCGGCCTTCCGGCGATTCGAACTTGAACCCCGGCAGTCCTTGCGCGGCCGCTCTTTCTCCGGTGTGAAACTCAATGCAACCCAATTGATTGACGACAAAGCCGCCGTAATCGGCTCCGAGCTTTTTGTAAGCGTCAATAGTCGCCCTTTCTATTGGGCCCCGCTTGGGGCCAACTGGCAACGGCACGGCCAACAGCCACTGATGGAATGAGCCGACAAGCAGCAATGCGATAATCGATCGAAAACGCATATCATGACTCCAAATTTACCTTGGCCAGCCTACTCAATAGGCTGGTCTGACTTCATATTGCCATACGGATTCGGGGGGAGCGTCATTTTCATCGCCTTAAATGTGTCAACGATGACCTTGTTCATTGCCTTGATGTCTGCTGTGCCCCTCACGTAATGTCTGCCGCTTTTTTGCCTCGAATGGGTAGGGGAATTGACCTCCTCGTGATGAAAAGATAGCCGAGCTCGACGAGAGCCTGGCTGATTGCTTCGCGGTCCAGCGATCGCTGGTCGTTATCGTTTTCGGGCCATCCGTGGGCGGCTTCAAGGCTCAGCAGTTGTTGGTCGACCTCGAGCGCGAAGCGTTCGCGTTGTTGCTGGGTGATGGGCGAGCGGGCATTCCACAATTGGCCGGGGCTCGGGCCGAGCTCGCCACTGCGCCAAGGATAGGCGTTGGCTTCGGCGCGAGCGGCTGCCGCGTCGTCCCAGGTCCAGTAGCCTGGGTGGCCGTGGCGGGGGGCGTGTGCTTCGGTGCGGATTTTCAAAGAGCTGATGGTGGCTTCGATCGAGCCATTGTAGCATGGCGTACGCGGCGGCCAGCACAAATTTTTCACGCCGAAGTTAGTTTTTCTTCAGTTGGCGGAGTTCCTCGGCAATGAACGCAGATCCATTTTCGTTTTTCAAGACCAACGGCGCACCATGCATGACGAACAGGCCGGTCAGGGTCGTGGTGAAAAACTGCAAGGGCAATCCTTTGTCGCACCTAAAAACACTTCGAATAACTCGCGGGCGCACGCTTAGCAGAACTCATGCATTCAACTTCCCCGATAAGTCGAATATCCGAACGGGTTAAGCAGCAGCGGCAGGTGATAGCGATTCGCCGAGCCATCGAGCCGGACGTGGACCACGACTTCGGGATAGAAGGCGATCTGGCCTAACTTGCGGAAATAGTCGGCCGTGGCGAAGCGGAGGCGGTAGTCGCCGGGCACGATGGGTTCGTCGTCCGGCAACAGATCTTTGACGCGGCCGTCGGCATCGGTGATGCCACGGCTTATTTCGATCCAGGCACCCGCGCTTGCTGCGATTTCGAGGACGACGGCGACACCCACGGCCGGTCGACCGAGCGAGGTGTCGAGAATGTGCGTGCTGAGCCGGCTCATAGTTTCTCCAAACGCAAGCGGGTGATCTTCGCCTGTTCAGCTGCGGCGATTCCCAATTCGTCTTCCGGCGAGTTCGGCAACCGCGCCCGCAGCAGTGTCAGCATCTCGACGGCACTTTTACCGGTGGCGCACACGATAAATATATGGCCAAAGCGTTGTTCGTAGAGACGATTGCCCTCGGCCAACGCGAGCAGGACTTCATCAGCGGCGCCGGCAACGCCGGCCTGTTCGCCTTCGGCCCACGTCGCAGTGGCCGCGAACTTTTTCTTGAGCGAATCGAGGTCGCCGATGCGCGGGTGCGCCGTGAAGGCTTCGAGCCAATCGGCACGTTGGAGGCTCGCTTCAATCTCGCTTGCGGCATGTCCAACAGCTTCCTCGTTCGCGAAGGGCCGGCGGGCGAGCATTGCACGAACCCAGCGCCATGAGCCGCAGCAGCGGAGCAAGGCGGCTTCGGCTTCGCGTTCCGGCCAAGAATTCAAAGCCTCGACGTTCATGATGAGTCCCTCATCGCTCGGCTCAATAAACGGCCCGGGGGCAGCGTTGGAAACTCGCCTCGGTGGAATATGTTGCGGCCGCGCAGCCAGGTTGACTCGACCACGCCGCGCAGCGTCCTTCCCAGATAGGGAGTCGCTTTATGCTTATGCTGCAACATCGCGGCGGTCACGACGAACTCCGCATTCGGATTGAACAGCACCAAATCCGCATCGAGGCCGGCGGCAATAGCGCCCTTAGTTTCGGACAAGCCCGCAAGTTCGGCAGGCTTTCGAGTCAGCGCGGTCACGACGCGCTCCAGAGAACCGAGGGCGGTCCAGGCGATCGGCAGCAGCAATTGCAGCGAGGCAATCCCGCCCCAAGCTCGACGCAGGTCGCCGGTATCAAGGTGTTTGAGCGCCGGCGGCGCGGGCGAATGATCCGAGCCCAGCGTATCGATTTCGCCGCTAAGTACCATGTCGTGCAAAATCGTTCGCGTACGTTTTTCCCGAATCGGCGGAGCGCATTTATAACGTGGATCGGCGTCGGGAATTTCTTCGGCCGCGAAATAGAGATAATGAGGGCAGGTCTCGACCGTCAACGGCAAACCCTCGTTGCGCGCCGCGGCGAGCAGCGGCCGGGCTTCCTCGGCCGCCGCGAGATGCACGATATGGACGGGACAGCGATACTCGCGGCAAAGATTGATCATTAAACGGATGGCCGCAATCTCCCACGATGCCGGTCGCGTGGCCAGATAGGCAGCATAGCTTCGCGGAGCGGCCGCGAATGCCTCTTCGATTTTCGCAGGCAATGGCGCAACGATCTCACAGTGGACGAGCAGCGGCAAGCCGGCTTTTGCGATCGTAGGCATCACCGCACGTAAATCGGCTTCCGTCGCATTGGGAAAATCATCGATGCCCGAATGGCAAAGGAATGCCTTGAAGCCGCAAACTCCGGCCTCGATCAACGACTGAACTTCACCGGCATTTCCCGGCACAATGCCTGCGTGAAAACCGCAATCGACCATGATTTGCCCGGCCGCCGCGTCCCGTTTACTCCGCAGCGCTTCGGCCGTCGTCGTCACAGGACTGCTGTTCAGAGGCATGTCGACGAGCGTGGTGATGCCTCCGGCGGCCGCCGCGCGAGTAGCGCTGGCGAAGCCCTCCCAATCGGTGCGGCCGGGCTCATTGATGTGGGCATGCGTCTCGACCAGTCCGGGCAACACCCAGCAATCGCCCGCTTCGACGAGCGGAACGCCCGCCGGCAATTCATTTGGCCCGAGCACGGCAACGATTTTCTCGCCGCGAATGTAAACGGTGGCGGGGCGCACTCCGTCTTTGGCGAAAACCGATCGGCCGCGCAGCGCCCATTCCTGATTTGGGCGCGGTTCGTATTGTGGTATCATCGGCGCTGTCCCGAATTCCGGAGATCGACTCGATGCCTGTTATACTCACGCAGAACGCATATGGAAAATCGAAAGTTCGGCTAACCAAGGTGACGCGGCGGCCCGACCGGCACGACTTGGTCGAATGGAGCGTCGATATCCAATTGGAAGGCGACTTCGCCGCGGCCTACGCCGACGGGGACAATCGGCTCGTCGTCGCCACCGATACGATGAAGAACACCGTCTATGCGCTGGCCCGGGATATCGATCTCGCGAGCCCGGAAAATTTCGCTCTGCGATTGAGCGAGCATTTTTTGGCGAAGTATCCGCAAGTCTCGACGGCAGCCATCGCCATCCACGAACAAGCTTGGCAGCGGATCGATGTCGATGGCCAACCTCATCCGCACGCCTTTATCGGCAGTGGCCCCGAACGCCGGGTTTGCCGCGTCGCACGCACTCGTTCCGGCCCGCATTTACGGGCGGGGATTGAGGGAATGATCGTGCTAAAGACGGCCAATTCCGCGTTTCGCAACTTCCATCACGACGAGTTTCGCACGCTGCCGGACACCGACGACCGCATCATGGCGACCGAAGTCAGCGCCGAATGGCCCTACGAATCCACAAGCGTGGATGGAAATGCCTGCTTCGACCTGATTCGCCGAACGCTTCTGAAAACCTTTGCCGAACACAAAAGCCTTGGAGTGCAACACACGCTTTACGCAATGGGCGAAGCCGCCTTGGCTGCTTGTTCGGCCATTGACGAAATCTCGCTGACGATGCCGAATCGTCACCGACTGCCGATCAATCTGGCCCCGTTCAATCGAACGAACCCGAACGAGATTTTTGTGGCAACCGACGAACCGCATGGGTTAATTAGCGGAACCTTTCGGCGACAGTAAGCGGCCAACGCCGGCACGGGAAAAAACAAGGCAAATTCTTCGATTCCGAGCGATGTAAGGATGGACACTCCGTAAATGCTGGATATACTCTCCAAATGGCTGCCAAACAAAAAGACGAACCGG
>Ga0206953_1107_pt1 | contig 13880 bp, 9 predicted proteins | sample Alteio_BWOrgHeat_36_FD_152977 | JGI IMG/M metagenome (GOLD analysis project Ga0206953, IMG submission 152977) | Enriched cells from forest soil in Barre Woods Harvard Forest LTER site, Petersham, Massachusetts, United States -... | ecosystem: Environmental > Terrestrial > Soil > Temperate forest > O...
GCTCACCTCTACCGTCGTCGATCTAGCGCAGGCCATTTATGACGGAAAAGCATTCGACCGAATGCCGATTCTTGGCGATGCTTTGATGGATGCTGGTTGCGACAATGAGGAAATCATTGCCCATTGCCGAGGCGAAAGGCCGCATGTTCGGGGATGTTGGGTGGTCGATTTGCTAACCGGAAAATCATGACAGTTCGACAGATCGATAGTATGATGGAAATTGGGGGAAAGCATCCGAAACTGAACGGGGGCCGTCGGCGAGGTGCGTGATGAGCATCGAACAATCCCAAATTCGGCATCACCAAGCGATGGAATGTTTCGACAAGGCGGTCCACGCCAAACGTCAAGGCGATCAACCGCGCCACCTCGAATGGCTGCGCCAGGCATACATGCTTGAAAAAGAAGCCGCTCAGTTGATCGCCGGCGAGTTCGATCTTGAACCATCTCGATCTGTCCTCTATCGAAGTGCTGCAAGCCTAGCCATGCAGTGGGGCGAAATGCGCGAAGCCGAAAGACTGCTTGCCGCCGGCCTGGCCGGTTTTCCTCCCGAGAAAATTGCTGACGAACTTCGCGATCTTTTAGCACAAATCTAAGCGAACTGAGGCCGAAAGGGGGAGAAGGCCGTGGTTTGAAACGGATTGGGCCGGCTGACCTGTGCGCAGCGAAACAACTCGTTTATAATCCCCCTTGCCCCAGTCCACACGGATGCTCGGAGACACGGCCATGCGAAGGATCGCGATTCTCAATCAGAAAGGCGGCGTCGGCAAAACGACGACCGCCGTCAATCTGTCGGCCGCGCTGGCGAAACTTGGCCAAAAAGTCTGCCTGCTCGATCTCGACCCGCAGGCACACGCCACTACGCACCTGGGCATCGAACCGGACGGCGAGATGCCGTCCATCTACGACGTGCTGGTTCGCCAGCGCCCGCTGGCGGATGTTCGCCGAGAGGTCGGCGAGAATTTAAGCTTGATCGGCGCCGACATCAACCTCGCGGCCGCCGAAGTAGAACTTGCCGGGATCGTCGGCCGGGAAGTCATCCTTCGCGAAGCGATGGAGAACGACGCCGAAGATTACGATTACGCGTTGATGGATTGCGGGCCGTCGCTCGGCGTATTGACGTTGAACGCTCTCGCCGCTACGCACGAAGTCTTCATTCCGCTGCAACCGCACTTCTTCGCGCTTCACGGTCTGAGCAAGCTGCTGGAAACCACGGCCCTGGTTAGCCGGCGGATCAATCCGGGGTTGAAGGTGACCGCCATCGCCGTCTGTCTCTACGAATCGGGCACAAAGCTGGCGCAAGAAGTGTTAGGCGAGGTAAAATCGTTTCTCGACAAGAGCCGGGGAACGAACGTGCCGTGGGCTGAGGCGCGCGTGTTCGAGACGCGCGTTCGCCGTAATGTGAAACTGGCGGAAGCGCCGAGCCACGGCAAGACGATCTTCGAATACGCACCGAGTTGTCCGGGAGCGATGGATTACATGGCGCTGGCCCGCGAAGTCAGCGGCATTGCCGTCGAGCATTCCGAACGCGTGCGCGAGACCTCAGCCGCGTGAGAGCGGCTCCGGCGAACCGAACTCCGTAAGGAGTCGGGTTAATTGTTAATGTGCCGCCGCGAACCCCGAATCGGCTCCGGCGAACCGAACTCCGTAAGGAGTCGGGTTAATTGTTAATGTGCCGTCCCGAACCCCGAATCGGCTCCGGCGAACCGAACTCCGTAAGGAGTCGGGTTAATTGTTAATGTGCCGCCGCGATTAACCCGCCTGATTAACCCGACTCCTTACGGAGTCCGGTTCGCCGGCGCCATCTTTAATTCCTGTTCCGACGAAATGCTCAGATAGAAGCCGTGCGCACCATTGCCGTTGACGATTTTCAGCAACACCGTGTTGACGCCCTTCTTCAGCTTCACCGTTGCCTTGTTTCGTTCTGGCGTCGCGGCGACGTGTTCGCGGTTCTCGAATACTTTCTCGCCGTTGAGCCAGATCTTGGCACCGTCGTCGTTGCCAATGAAGATCGTCGCTTCCTGATCGGCGGGAGATTCGATTTGCTGATAGAGGTATGAGGCGATGTTGTCGCTCTTGGGTGCATAATGAGCCATTAGATCGACGTATCCGCCCGTGTTGCGGACGGTCTTCCACTTGACGTCGCCTAACTTTCCTTTGAACGATGCGCCAAGGTCGATTGTCTTCGCCTTCTCGGGTTCGTAAACGGCGTCGAGGCCCTTATCTTCGGCGTTGTCGAATGGGCCGACGATGTGCCAGCTTTCCGGCGTGAGCGAGGCGGTCTTCAGGGTAAACAGGTACGCTACCATGTCGACGAGTTCATCCTCCGTCATGGCGGCGACGAGGTTTTCGGGCATGATCGACACGGCGCTCTTGGTGCGGCTTTCGATATCGGTCTTGGCGATCTTGGTGTCCTTGCCGTTGGCGTCGCGAATTGTCACTGCGTTGGGAGTTTCCTCGATCAGCAGGCCGAGGATTTTTTGCCCGGCGGCGTTCTCGATCTGCCATTGCAGATATTGGTCGGCGATGGCCTTGCTCGGCAACAGGATCGATTCGAAAAGGTTCTCCTTGCTCGCCTTCTTGCCGATCATGGAGAGATCGGGCCCGAGGTTGCCGCCGACGCCGCGCACCGTGTGGCAGCGCAGGCACTGGGTTTCACCCTTCAAGCTACTGGCAAGCAGTTGCTTGCCGCGCTCGGCGTTGCCCGCGCGCTTGGCCAGTTCCGAAATCGGCGGCAGTTTCTTGGGATCGAGTTTGCCGGGCGCGGGGAAGAGGAGCAGCGCCTTGTTGCGCAAGCCTTGATACGGGCTATTGCGCAAGAGCTTGCCGGCGTCGGCGATGAGGTTTTCGGGAAGTTGTTTCTTCTCATGGAGTTCGATCAGCCACTGCGTGCCAGTCTGATTGCCGCCCAGGGCCGAAAGAGCGGCCCGTTGTATTTCCGGTTTGCTCTTATGCTCCGCGACAATGTCTTGCAAGTAGCGCAGCGCACGATCGGAAATGTCCGTTCCCTTCTTTGGGTTCGGCGACAGGTACATGCCAATGGCGCCGATCGCTTCGATAGCGACATCGGGTTCGTTCTGAGCCGATCCTTGGAGCACCAAGAGCCCTCTCGGCGTGGGCAGCCTTCCCAAGGTGCGAATGGCCTCAACTTTGATCGCCGCATCTGTTTCTTTTATGGCAACCGCGCTGACTTTATCCACCGCATCGACCAAACCCACGGCAGCAATCAGGCGCAGCCCATAAATGCGCGTCGTGTCATCAGCTAGCAAACCATCAATCGCCGGCATTAATTCCTTGCCGTTGGCGAGCGTCTTCCACTTGCCGGGCAAAAAGAGCCGCAGGTTTTCCAGGGCTCGATCGCGCACCTCGACCGGCGAATCCTTGCCCAGCAGCGCCAGCATCGATTGCCCCGCCGAAACATCTTCGGAAGCGGCCAGAATGTCAACGATCCGCGCGCGCTGGGCCAATGTCAATTTCGGATCGGCCACCAACTTCACCAGCCGCGGCAGCACTGATTTGGGGCGCAATTCCCACACCAGGTCGGCGACTTTGTCGTTCCATTCGGGGAAGTGTTTGTCGAAGTCGGCGAGGATGGCGTCGCGCCGAGCCGGGTCGGTGCCGCAGGCGATGTTGAGGGCGGCGCGGTAGAAGATGTCTTGGCCGTCGTAAAAACTCGCAAGTCGATAAAAGCTATCCTTGATCTCATTCGCAGCAAATTTGCGAAGGAGGAGCAGCCGTTCTCGCCGCGCATCAGCGAAAAATTGAATACCACCGGGTAGCATTGGGGTTGCTTTTGCAAAGCCAGCCAACTCATCAGCAATTCGGACGCGCAGTTGGCGCTCCAACAGTTCCGAGTCCTCAAACAATCGACCTTCGATAGCGTCTTGGAAGGCGATTTTCGAGTCTACATGAGCGAGCTGCCAAGCCCATTTCAATCTAGCAACCAAGATTGGATCTTTCTTTTCACCTTCTCGCAAAACGACTGCTCCAAACCCTTGGATGAGGCTCGTCGAATCCATTCGACTTGCAAGCTGGAAGCCGAGATTCTTAGTCGCGTTGCAAGAGGAACGAATAGCGTCGAAGATGCCATCCCGAGTGCTGAGATCAAATTCCGGCACCTTATACCCCTTATGCCCCGTCGGCGTCACGCGATAGATGCGCCCGCGCGTCCAATCACCCATCCCATGCCCGCCGACGCCCGGATCGTACCAATCGGCTAAAAACACACTGCCGTCCGGACCAACACACACATCGGATAGCCGAAACCAAGTGTCACTACTGGTGACGAGCAATTCCTTCTCCAATTCGTAGCCAGCGCCCTTTGGCTTGATGTGGAAGCAGCGGAATTCGCGCGGGCCAGCATCGGTATGCAACAGTTGGCCGCGATACTTTTCCGGAAGCAGTGTTCCTTCATAGAAGCAAATTCCAGTCGGCGAGCCGAAGCCGGTGCGCAACACTTTGTGGACGATGCCCGGTTGCTCTTCGTGCCAGTGGCTTTGGCCGGGGCCGCGCGGGTTGTAGCCGTAGTCGCCGCCGGGCATGACGTAACAGATGCGAGTTTGCTGATTGCCGTCGTCGTCGTTGTCGGATAGCCAAATCTCGCCGAAGCTGTTGACGCAGCATTCGTAGTTGTTGCGGAAGTTGTGGGCGACCAGTTCCAGGTTTTTACCGTCCATATCGCAGCGCCACACGGTTCCGGCTCGGCAATCTGTCGTGTTGCTCGTCCATTTGCGGCCTTTGCCGTCGGACGCTTGCAGATTCTTAACACCCTGGTCGCCGACGGTGAAATAGAGCTTGCCGTCCGGACCGATGTTGATGCCGTGGACACCGTGATCGTGGTCAAAACCGCCGAAACCCGTCAGCAATTTCTTCGGCGGGCCGTCGGCTTTCAAGTCGCCGTCCTTGTCTTCGAAAACGAGAATGTCGGGCGATTGGCAAACAAAAACCTTCTGGCCTTTTCCATCTGGATACGGCGCTACCGCAATTCCAAGGGGAGCGATAATTTCCTTCCCCTGATAGAAGACGTGCGACTTATCGGCCTTGCCGCTGCTGGTGGTGTCTTCAAGAACGACAATGCGATCGCCTTCGGGCCGCAAAATCGGCCGGTTGAAGCCAACTCGGCGATAGTTCACCGCCTCGCAAACCCACACGCGCCCCTTGTGATCGACGTCGATCGAGGTCGGGTTAATGAGCATCGGCTCGGCGGCGAACAATTCAATCTGCAATCCGTCGGCGACGGTGAATGTTTTGAGAGCTTCTTCGGGCTTTAATTGGGCCCGGGACGATACGGGAAGAAGACAGACGATGCAGAGGAGGAGAAGGCAGCGGATCATGCGAGGAGCTCCTGGCGGGTGCGGGGATGAGAATAGTTTAGCAGATGCCGCTCGCCTTGACAGACGAACTTGGTGGGGTAAAGTAAGCGCAGACGTTTTCCCCAGCTGGAATGAACCGTAGAGGACAATGCCGAAGTCTGACGCACCTGCTCCCGTGCGGAAAATAGCCCCAACGGATGAACGGGACCGCCAGGAGCTAATCCGCTTCAAGTCTGCCGAAGCACGACTGGAAGCCATCGGCGCTCTCGTCGATTACGGGATGTTGAGCTTTACGTCCTATTCGGAGAACGACTGGCTTGTGCGGACCCCCGTGGCGCGCCTACTCCGCAAACTGGGCGTGCCGTTCGAATGGCTCACGGAAAACGTTTAGAAATGTCGCCTCCTACGCCAAAACGTCGGCCTGTTAACCTTAGTGCCCTTGACGAGCATGTGGCGAAGTTCAAATTGCGCTCCGGGGTCGCCCTGCCGCAAACGAAGAATAAGAGCGTATCTTTCCCACGAGAGTCCTTCGTTCCGGTCGTTCAAGCAGAAGTCGGCTCAGTCCTTCCTCTGCTGGTTCACCGCTACCGGCTCCTTCTTCCAGTGGCTCAAATCTCCCCGCAAGGGGTTCGCAAGGTGGTGGCGAACTTTGCGGACCTCGATGCGATTCGAAATACTTTAATTCGCCACTTCGGAGGAGTGACGCTTCTCCATCAAGCCCCCGCGCCGGCCTTTGGCGTTGGCGCCCGCGATCCGTCGAACGTCATGGATACGTTTCAAACTAAACCTTGAACAAGCGAGGTTTTCGACAGGTCGCGTGAATAATTTTTGAAAAAACCTGAAATCCTTCGGTGATTTGCGGTGTTTGATGGAGTAACAACACTCGCCAGCACCTCAACCACGAAAGGATTTCAAGTGATGAGCATTTTCCGACGTTGGTTCGAAAAAGGCAAGAGCCGAATCAGTCGCCGGCTCGATAAGAAGGATGACACGCTTACCTTCCGGCCAACCTATAGCGCCCGCAACATTCAATTCGAGGTTTCCGACAAGATTCATGGCATCACGTGCGGCGGCATCGGCGCCATGCATTTGTTGGCCCGGCGCATCGGCCTGATCGACGCCATCGACCAACGTTTGCATCTGCTCAAGTTTCACCTGCCCTATCACGAATCCGACCACGTGCTCAACTTCGCCTACAACGCCCTGTGCAACGGAACCTGCCTGCAAGACATCGAACTGCGCCGCAACGACGAGAACTATCTCGACGCTCTCGGCACACGCCGCATTCCCGATCCCACCACAGCGGGCGACTTCTGCCGCCGCTTCACGCTCGAACACATCGACGCGTTCATCGACATCGTCAACGAGGTGCGTCTGAAGGTATGGGCGCGGCAACCCGATGATTTCTTCGATTGCGCCAAGATCGACATGGACGGCATCATCGTCGAGACGACCGGCGAATGCAAAGAGGGGATGGACATGTCCTACAAGCGCACCTGGGGCTACCACGCCCTGGCGTTGACGTTGGCCAACACCGGCGAGGTGCTGAGCATCGTCAATCGCCCGGGCAACCGACCGTCGCACGAAGGCGCTGCCGAGGAAGCAGACCGAGTCGTGCAACTGTGCCGCAAAGCCGGCTTTCGCCTGATCGTGCTGCGGGGCGACACGGATTTCTCCCAAACACGTTATCTCGATGGTTGGGATAGCGACCCGCGAATCCGCTTCTACTACGGCTACGACTCCAAGCAAAATCTGGAGGAAATTGCGGACAATCTGCCGAAATCGGCGTGGCGACCCTTGCAGCGTCCCGCGCGCTACTCGGTCAAGACACAACCGCGCCGGCGGCGGACCAACGTCAAAGAGCAGGTGGTCAAGGAACGCGAATTCGAGAACCTACGTCTGCTGTCGGAAGACGTGGCCGAGTTCGACTACCGGCCCGCGGCCTGCCGCAAAACCTACCGAATCGTGGTGGTTCGCAAGAACATCTCAGTCGAGAAGGGGGAACAGGTTCTGTTCCCCCACGAGCGCTACTTCTTCTACATCACCAACGAACGGGAATGCACGGCGGACCAAGTGGTTTTCGAGGCCAACGACCGTTGCAATCAAGAAAACCACCTTGCTCAACTGAAGGGAGCCGTGCGGGCGTTGCACGCACCTCTAGACAACCTGGAGAGCAACTGGGCGTACATGCTGATGACGGCCTTAGCCTGGAACCTGAAGGCTTGGTGGGCGTTGATGCTGCCCGAAACTCCCGGACGCTGGCAAGAGAAACATCGCGCCGAAAAACAATGGGCGCTGAAACTGGAATTCAAGACTTTCTTGAATGCGTTCATGCTCCTACCATGTCAAATTCTCAAGACGGGCGGCAAGCTGGTGTATCGACTGTTGGGCTGGAACCCGCACCTGCCCATCTTCTTCCGGCTGCTCGACGTGTTGCGCTGTTGACCGCTCGTCAACTGAAGTCGGGATCCGGATGTCCCGATCCGCCACAACGCCGAACGCTATCAAGAAGAAAGGAGGAACTCAACACGAATCGGAACGCAATGGACCACTCGAGCCTGAGTGCGTCACAGGGAACCTTTTGCATTCGGTGTCGAAAAAGCGTATCAAGACTGACGCGGAAACTTCGCTTATTTAAGGTCTAGCGTGCTGTCGCCACCAACGCCTTGGCGGCGCCGGCCTGCGACCGCACGCGGCGATAGAACGCCCCCATCGCGTTTTTGGCCCAATGACAGCCCTGAGCCGCCATCCGAAACACCCAAGAAAAGCTCGGTGAATTTGGGCATATCGCCTCATCGTGAAGATCACGTATATTCGGTCATTTCTTTGCGCCGCCCGCGACTATCGATTCCTGGACCGCAGCATCTTCACAGTTGCCTCGAAAACTGCTTCGGTTTGTCGGATCGGATAGGCACACCAAGCCTCTCAGCGATCAAGTTTGCATTTAGCTGACCATCGCCACGACCGTGCCACGCGACTCGTCATTTTCTGCACAGAATTTCACCGCGCGAATCTCCAAGCCCTTCTTACGCCCTGAGGCTCAGCCGAACGTGTTGATAAATTTTTCAATGTCAAGCACGCCATACCCCATACTCGGCGTCCAGTTGCCATTGAAATTCTGGGTCATGTGGGCGATCGCCTTCTCGATTTGGGCGGCGTTTAATTGCTTCACGTTCGGGTCAGCGGCACGTTGACTCTCACGGTGGGAAAAAAGCAAGGCAATCGCTCCAGCAACGTGAGGGGCCGACATACTAGTCCCACTCATCGCGTCTGCCCCAGCGGCAGTGCCGTTTTTGGCCGCCCGGATTCCAATACCCGGTGCTGCCAGGGTGGGCTTGTGGCGGCCGTCTCGTGAAGGTCCGTAAGATGAAAACGACGCCACTTTGTGTGGCGCAATCGACCCAACAGCGGCTGCTGTAATCACAGTCCGGGCTGTGCCGGGAATGCTGACGGTCCGGTCATCATCCACAGGGGTGCCTTGGAATTCGACGGCTCGCGCGTTGAGACGTTCCACCCAAGCGTCGATCCGCCCTCCCGAGATTACAGCCTTACTTTGCACCTCCAAATGCCACTCGCCTGGCTCGATCCCGTTGATCGACGACCCTGGGAACACCCTCACCGTCAACCGACTGTCCCCATTGTCGTCACAGTATCGCTGGAACACGATCGCAGCCTTATTCCCCGTACCGTAGGTATGCAATTCAGACGTATTTGCCCGAGTGACCCAGTTGCAGGACTGGCCTTTCGGATCGATGAGCCTGAACTCGGATTCGTCGCAGGCCTGGAACCAAAGCTCGATTAGATCTTCTGAACGCCCAACGTGCTTCGAACGCCACACAAATTCTTCAGTTGTATTTGGTGCTACCGTTAACTTGGCGTGACCGCGATAACCACGCTCATTTCCAGCCGACTTAACAACCGCTCGCCCGGATTTCAAACCGCCATTGGTGAACTCGTCAAAGCCGATCTCCAATGCGGACGTGCCATCGTGCGCCCCCGCGTTCATTCCCTGGCTAACATTCACCACAACCGGGAGTTTTTCTTTCGATGCCACATTCTCGATGAACCGGAGTGCATCAAGGTGACTGTTCGAATATCCTACGCTCTCAGGCTTTCCCGCGCTCACTTTCATATTCGGGATCACCACGACGATCTTGGCTTCGGGAGCAACACCACCAAAAAAATCGGTCGCCCCATTACCGGTCTGTTGTCCAGCGGCGATGCTTGTGACGTGGGTTCCATGAGCGCCGTCATCTGTTCCCGCATGGTATGGGGTAAGTTGCGAGTTGGCGGGAAACGGCGTACCACTTATAAAGCTGTTAATTTGGGCAGATGTGTACAAGGTTCCGTAACCCATTGCTGGATGGGGGGCCGTTCCGGACGTATCAGTCTGATCCCACACGAACAGGATTCGGGTCTTCCCCGTGTTTCCGTCCTGGAAGGCCTTGTGCAGCACATCGATCCCATTGTCGATTACAGCGACGATCACGTTATTGCCCTTCTCGCTGAGGGGTGGTGCATGCACATTTGTGGCTTTCACAAACGGCAGTGAAGCGGAACACTCGCGGGCTTGAGGTCCAATGGGCCGGCTAGCCTCCACTGAGTGCACGACAGGATCTTGGAGAAGTGCAACAACACTCGCACGACTCCCCCGACAAGTGATGATCGTCCCGAGGCGCGACGATTCCACCAAGTCAGGGATCTGCTTCGACTGCCACATCGGGTCATAGACGCGAATTGTGAACGGCAACAAGGTTACGGAGCCGTGGCCAGTTAGATCCTCATTCGATTCCCTGGATGAGCGAGCGGCGTCGGCTCGATTGAACGATATCAGCAGATATGGGTCGAGATCGTCACGGAAGTCTGAAGGCTGCATCGAGAAAACTCCTTGGGCTTCTCCAGGAGATTGATTACGAAGTCCTCGCCGGACAAGTCCAGAGGCGCCGCACAAATTTTTCGGACTTGATACGGTCCAGGGTGTCGCAGTTAGTTTTTGCCAGACGGCAGAGCTGCGTGAATCTCCACTCATTTTCACCTGGCACGCGACTCGCGGAGACGATCTGATTGTTTAACGGTTCCGATGTCGATTTGGTCAATCCTAAAAAAGGGGGCATTTTCGCGAGCATCGCCAGATTAGAGCACTAACAGCTCTTGTCGCGCGTCGGTCACATCGACGACGCATCGATCGGCACGTGGAACCGATGCGATCGGCGCGCGGACTATCCACGCGCCGGAACCGTCTTCAGTTGCCAAAATCGACATGGAGTGGTTTGTCGGATTCAGCGGTTTCGGTTGGACACGGGTCGAAGGCGCCGCTTTCTCGAAGCGGTGCCTCCGAAGATATGGCGAAATCGGTTGTGCCACAAGACTTGTGCTAATAGTTAGTTGCGTCGACGTATGACGTCCTGGGCTAGGAAATCAGGACGTGCCACGAACCGGTGATCAAGGCCGTTCGGACGGCCCGTGATGGGTCGAAGGGGCAAGTGTCGTGGAACCGGTATATGCCTGATTCTCTAGGGTTTTCGTCTGTTTTCGACACGAATTCAACGGAGAGGGCGGGATTCGAACCCGCGGTACAGTTTGACCCGTACGCCGCTTTAGCAAAGCGGTGCTTTCGACCACTCAGCCACCTCTCCAGGTGGGAACTTCGAAATCTTAGCATCCGGCAGGGGCGGCGACAATACGTCAGGTGCTGCGAACGACGACTGATTTCAGATGATGGATGCTGTCGTCGGAACCGATCAGGCTGCGATTCGGCCGAGCGGAGCTAGTTTTCCTCGATATAGATCGAACTTCGGTTTGCCGGCGATTTGGGCAAATACGTCGCGAACTTGCTCAAAACCGGTGCGGAGCAGGAAATTGGCGTTGCGGCCGAAGCTTTTGGCGCCGAGCAGGAAATAATTCGGTTCCGGCTGGCGAACGCCTACCTTGTCGTCCGGCTCGAAAACGTGCAATTCGCGGCAGAAGTTCAAGTCGGGCCGATAGCCGACGTTGGCAATCACCCGTTCGACTTCCCAAATCATCTCCTCGCGGCCACACCGCGCCGCAACGCGGAAACCGCGGTCCAGACCGTGGCATTCGATCGAATCAATCGCTATGTGTGCGTGGTATTCCACATTGCCCTCGCCGCGCGTCGCCAGCTGATTGGCTCGGGCCGCCAGACGGTCGCGTTCGCGCAGCGGGTCGGCGGAAGCGCGCGGCAACGGTGTGCTGCGCTGCCCGCGGTTGAGCCAAATGATCCAGGCCGCCGAGTTTTGCTCCACGAGTTCGGCGAGTGCGCAGACGGTTGTTGCCGCCGAATAGCCGCCGCCAATGACGATGGTGCTCCTGCCCGCATAGTAAGACTTGCGCGGGCCGAGTATGTCCTCGAGGCCGTAGGCGATGTGCTTTTCAGCTGCAATCTCGCCGAGCGCGGGAATACCGGCCTCGCCGAGCCAGCGATGCTGGCCGTAGGTCCCCGAGCAATCGAGTATCGCGTCCGCTTCGTCCATTTTTTCCTGTTGTTTGTCGTCGCGCGTGAGAATTCGGAACGGCGCTGTGCCGCGTTTGGGGTCGTTCGCCGGGTCGGTTTTGAAGACGTTGGCGCGGCCGATGTGCAGCACTTCCGTTTTCATGCGGATGCAATCGCACAGGCCGGAAGTGAGCGCGAGCGGCATCAGATAAGCATCGCGGAATTCGTTTCCCGTGAGCGCGTCATTGGGGGCTGGAAGAACGTGCTGGGAGTGTTCCCTGCGGATGGCGTCGATGCCCAGCGGCGTTTGCATGAAAGCAAATGGGGTGAAGAGACGAACGTGCCCCCAACGCGCTAGGTGCTCGCCGACCTCGCCGCGTTCGTAAACGACGACGGACAGGCCGAGCGCCCTCGCATAAAGAGCCGCTTCAATGCCGACCGGGCCGGCGCCGATGACAGCGATTCGCAGAGGATCTGACCTCGGCATCTTTAGAAGATGGAAGAGAAAACGACTCCTGTTCCCGAACCACTTCGAGAAAAGGCACACATATCGCCCCGAATCGGCATCGGCAGAAAACCAGTCCGACTTCAGTTCGGATCGGCAATGGCGGCCAGAATTTCGCCTTTGCCGATGGTTAATAGGTCGCCGCCGTATCTTCGGAAGAGCCGTTGCGGCTTCATGCGAGGGATCGAAAAACCACTGGCCAACAATCGCTTGAAATAGAGATTGAGAAACGCGGGAACGTAGTCAGCTGTGCGACGGAAGGTCGGCGGCGGTTCCACCGGGCCTTGGAGAACGACGATGCTGCCGCGTTTCATGCCGGCGCCGGGACGCGATCCAATGCCGCCGAACGCGAAAAGGCTGCCGGCGATCATAGATATTCCCGCTAAATCACCGCAACGCCCGCCGACGGCGATCAAGCCGCGCCGCATACACGCGCCAACTTCGTCTCCCGCGTTGCCATCGATCAGGATCATGCCCCCGCGCATTCCCCGAGCGCCGCCCCGATAGGCCGCCCCGACGAGATTGCCCGCATTGCCGTGAACGTGGATCTGGCCGTCGCGCATTTCGGCCCCGAGCCAATCGCCGGCATTTCCGAATACGTCGATGCGGCCTCCGGACATTTCGGCGCCGAGGTGCAGCCCGGCGTCCCCGCGAACGAGGAGATGCCCGGCAGCCATGCCTCGGCCTAAGCCCTTCAGGCGCGAACAATCGCCTTCAATTTCGATGCAACCGTCGGCGGCGTCTCCAGTCAAATGGAAGACCTCGTCCATCCGGACCTCGCGGTTGCCGTGCCAAAGGGACATGCCGGCAATCTCGGCGAACGACTTGCTCGCCAATCGATCCGGCGCGACGGCGTCGGCGTCGATGGGAATCAAATCGGTCGAAATCGGAACCAGGTGGAGCATGCTTTCACTCAGTAATGGGCGATTAGGCGACCGGCAGAAACAGATTTACCCGCTTACCCGAGGAATGTGAGCGCGAAGCGTAAGTTTTGAAGTTGCGCGCTTCGGGTTGCCTAGCGCACTTCGCCGCAATTATGCGGTAGTGCGATATTCCAGTGGACGCGCCGCGCGCAGGATTTTCCGGGGTTTCTTGCGACCACCCCCTCGTGCTGCTCCAATTCTCCATTTTCTCAAAATGGCTTGACAGATGCCGTGGGTGCGTTGGCTCTGCCACCAGTTACGGCCTGCTTGGCTTAGTTTGCGCCGCTTCAGATTCAAAGCCCGACTCCATTCTAGGCACCAGGAAATGTAAATTCGAGTTCCGAGTCCCGAGTTCCGAAATCGAGGAACCATACTTGGAACTCGAGACGAAATGAGCCGACAAGAATGGATTGGCGTATGCGTTGAATAAGATTTCCAGGACAATAAAATAGTGGGTGAAGACGGTTGGTCGGCCAGGCGTTATCGTTCGTAGCGAGCGTTAAGGTGGTCAGTACGAACACAAAAGATCGGGAGCAATCGAAAATGATGGCCTCGGAAATTCGCACGCACATACAGGCGCAGCCCTTTAAGCCCTTCAAACTCTGTTTAGCCGATGGGCGACAAATCCCCGTTGTGCATCACGACTTCATTTTGCTTTCGCCGACGGGAAGGCTTGTCGACGTGTTCCAACC
>Ga0206953_1127_pt1 | contig 13874 bp, 10 predicted proteins | sample Alteio_BWOrgHeat_36_FD_152977 | JGI IMG/M metagenome (GOLD analysis project Ga0206953, IMG submission 152977) | Enriched cells from forest soil in Barre Woods Harvard Forest LTER site, Petersham, Massachusetts, United States -... | ecosystem: Environmental > Terrestrial > Soil > Temperate forest >...
AAATGACTCGGAAATTTTGCCGCCGAACTTTCCTGTGATATACCATCTCCAAAGTATTGAAGGATACGATCCGCTTTATTTAGAACGGTACGGAGAATTTGTGGCAGCAATCAAGAGAAATAAGCCCGACATCAGTGCTCCTTTTGGGTTTAATCGTATCATTACGATAAACAATACAGACTCACGCCTTCTTGATTTAGTGGGGGTAAAATATATTTTGAGTTTTTCGGATCTACCAAAGCAAAAATTTACAAAAGTTTTTACCGAAGGGCAAACAAAAGTATATGAAAATAAACAAGCATATCCTCGTGCTTTTTTCGTCAATGCGATAAAGCCTGTTGCCACAAAAGAAGAAGCAATTGATTCATTATTCAATCCTAGTATAAATTTACACAATACTGCAATTGTTGAAGGGATTACTCCAACGCAAATTCAGTTTGGTCCGGGAACTGTAACAATTACCTCATACCAGCCTGATGAGATTGTTTTGAATACAAAGAACGACACATCCGGATTTCTGCTAATGACAGACACATATTATCCTACGTGGCGAGTGCTAATTGATAATAAAGAAAGTACAGTATACCGTACTGACTATAATTTCAGAGGTGTTATTGTTCCGAAAGGAAATCATACAGTTGTATTTTATGACAGCTTATTTTAGATTTGCTTATCGGGCATTTTGTTGTTTACAATCAGAATATATTGCAGAACTTATTAATTAAATGAGTAGTAAATTATTATCCCGGCCATGGGTTTTACTTGTTCTTATCGTACTCCTTGCTGCGATTTTGCGGTTTTATCAATTGGGTATTAATCCTCCGTCTCTTACGTGGGATGAGGTTGCATGGGGGTATAACGCTTATGTTGTTGGAATTGATGGGAAAGATGAATTCGGTCATTTTCTGCCATATACTTCTTTTATTTCATTTGGAGATTACAAGCCTCCTGTGTACGCATATTTAACTGTTGTTCCTGTTTGGATTGTTGGTTTGACGGAGTTGGCTGCTCGTTTTCCTTCAGCATTTTTCGGAACGCTTACAGTTTTAATCACGTACTTTTTAGTTAAAGAGCTATTTTGGAATCCTGAAAAAGAAGAAAAAGGAGGACAGAAGTACGTAGAATATATTGCATTGGTTTCAAGTTTGATCCTTGCTGTCTCTCCGTGGCATATTATGCTTTCTAGGGCGGCATTTGAGGCAAATGTTGCGAGTTTTTTTATCGTCACAGGCGTTTGGCTCTTTTTGTATTCAATAAGAAAAAACCAATGGCTTCTTATTGCCTCGGTTATTTGTTTTGTCCTATGCATCTATACCTTCAATAGTGTCCGAATCGTTGCGCCGTTATTATTTGCTGTTCTTGTGCTGGGAAACTTAAAGCGGCTTTGGGAAATCAAAAGCGCAACAATAACTGCATTTATTGTCGGCCTCGTACTTCTTTTACCAGTTGTTCCTTTTCTGCTGTCTCCACAGGCTAGATTGCGATATCAGGAAGTAAATATATTTTCAAATCTTGATATCATCAAGACAGCAAATCAAGAAGTTATCAATGATAATAATGCCAAGTGGTCGAAGGTTATTCATAACCGGCGAGTCGTTTATACGTCAGATTTTCTGGAGCATTATTTTGACAACTTCAATCCAAGTTTTCTTTTTATAAAAGGCGACCAAAATCCCAAATTTTCAACGCAAGATGTCGGACAAATGTATATTTGGGATTTACCGTTTTTAATAATTGGGATATTATTCCTTTTCCGTCAGAGAAGAGGGAAATGGTGGTTCATTCCAATTTGGCTTGCAATCGGCATTATCCCTGCAGCGATTTCTCTTCCCACTCCTCATGCATTACGGACTGAAGCAACACTTCCAACTTGGCAGATTCTAAGCGCATATGGGTTCATCACTTTTATTGCGATGCTTAAAAAATATCAAAAACAAACTGCATATGCTCTCTTTATTCTTCTATTTCTTTTTGTCAGTTATTATTTACATGGGTATTATACGTATTATCCGAAGGAATTTTCGGCGGAATGGCAATACGGCTATCAAAACGCGATTAAATATGTGAAAGCACACCAGCAAGAATATGATACTGTTTACATATCTGGAATGGACCGAGCGTATATTTACACACTTTTTTATCTTCAGTATCCGCCAAAAGATTTCCGTCAGACAGCAAAAGTTTCAACAGATGTGTTTGGATTTGTACATGTTTACGGATTTGGCAAATATCAGTTTGTCGACAATCCCGAAAGTGTGAATCACAAAGGGAAAGCATTATACATTTCAGGAGTTTCGCAAGTGCCGCCAAAGGTTCATATATTACAGACTTTTTCAGTTCTTGATGGAACGCCTGAATTGGTGGCATTTACAAAATGAATACAAAAATTAAATACATAATAGTAACAGTAATTTTATTGATCGGGTTGATCTTAAGAATGTGGCAATTAGGATCTGTTCCACTATCACCTGATTGGGATGAAGCGGCACTTGGGTATGATGCGTATTCTATAATGCATACTGGACGGGATGAATTTGGGGCTTTCATGCCCGCAGTACTACGATCTTTTGATGATTACAAACCCGCATTATATGCATATCTTGCTATCCCTTCAGTTAGTATTTTTGGACTGACGACATTTGCAGTTCGTTTTCCATCTGTTATTTTTGGCCTTATTGGTATTCTTGCAGCATATTTTCTTGTCAAAGAATTGTTTGGGATTGATGAATCGAAACAGAAAAGAAACTATGGAGAAATTCTAGCACTTACCGCTGCGTTTCTTTTTGCAATTTCTCCATGGAGCATCCAGTTTTCCCGGACTGCTTTTGAGACCAATGTAGGATTAACAGATAATATACTACTAGCACTTTTTTTTCTCAAAGGATTAAAGCGTCCATGGATGCTTTTACTTGCTGCACTTTTTGCCGGACTTAATCTTTCAGTCTATCAAAGTGAACGCGTGTTCACACCGCTTTTGGTTTTGGCCATGGTAATTATTTATAAGAAAGAATTATTTGCTGTTTCAAAAAAATATCTTGTGTGGAGTGTGATTGTTGGCATTATTGCGGTTTTGCCTATGCTTTCATTTATTGCTACAACTCCCGATTCCTTGCAGCGTATACAAGGGACCAGTCTTTTTTCTCAACAGACACCGGCACTACAGAATACACCTGCGCGTTTGGCATTTGATAAGAATAATGACGATGTGATAGGACAGCTTATCGATAATCGACGGATTGTTTATATCAAAGAAGTTGCTGCATCGTATTTGGCGCACTTTGATCCAAATTGGCTTTTCATCGAAGGTGATAATCCTCGCCATCACGCACCGGGAATGGGTCTTTTGTATCTAGTTGATTTACCATTTCTTTTTATCGGCATTTATTTATTGTGTTTTAAAAAATTTGAGAAAAAATCAAAATATCTTATTTTCTCTTGGCTTCTTTTTGCTCCTGTTCCGGCCGCTGTCACTTTTGAAGTCCCTCATGCTGTGAGAACAATGAATATGCTTTTCCCTCTTTTGATCCTTATGTCTTTTGGATATGTTGCGGCATTTTTGTTTGTAAAAAAATATTTAACGATGGGCAGTAAATATAAAATACTTGGATGGGGCATTTATATAGTTCTTTTTGTTTTTGCTGTATTTAATTTTTCTTATTATCTCAATCAATATTTTGTCCAGCAAAATTATTTCAATGCATATGACTGGCAGTATGGATACGCGCAAGCGATACCTCAGATTAAAAATATACAAGGAAATTATGACACGATTGTAGTCTCCAATAAAACACCATTGGATGAATCATATATGTTTTTCCTTTTTTACTTGAAATATCCTCCGCAGCAATATCAATCACTTGTTTTGCAAGGGAAAAATTTGACAACGAGCTCTCATCAATTTGATAAATATGAATTCCGAGCTTTTGATTGGAATACAGAGAAAATTAAGAAAAATACGCTATTTGTTGGATCAGCAAGCGATTTTCCAGGCAATATCACAGCTCTTAAAACAATTTATTATCCTGATGGAAAGCCAGCAATATTATTGATCGATCCAAAGAATAATCTATGAAACATTTATCCGTTGTGTTAGCCGTTTTTAACGAAGAAAAAAACCTGGAAGACTGTCTTAAATCAGTAAAAGATATTGCCCAGGAAATCGTAATTGTTGATGGATCATCAACAGATAAGACGGTTGAAATTGCCAAAAAATTTAATGCAAGAATTCTTGTGACTGATAACCCGCCGATATTTCATATAAATAAACAAAAAGCCATTGATATGGCAAATAACGAATGGATATTGCAGCTAGATGCAGATGAGCGAGTGAGTCCGGCACTGGCCAAGGAAATTATGAATGTTATTTCAATGACCGATAAAGAAATAAAAAAATACCAAGAATCTATTCCAAGTAAAAAATTGTTCTTGCGACATCAAGAACTTCTTGAAAAAAGAGATGGGCGCATCGGAACAGAGTCTGAGGAATATGCAGCATTTTTCGTCCCGCGTTTGAATTATTTTCTTGGTAGATATCTGCGATATGGCGGTGTCTATCCGGATGGTGTGATACGGTTGATTAAAAAAGGAAAAGCATATCTTCCATGTAAAGATGTCCATGAACAAATGGTTGTTGAAGGAAAAGTCGGTTGGCTGCAACATGATCTTTATCACATCGATTCACCAACATTTGATAGGTATCTTAAAAGAAACAGCAGATATATTGATCTGATGGCAACCGAGTTGAAAGAAAATAAAAAAAACAAAAAATTTGGCTCTTCAGCTCAATATTTTTTCATTTTGCCTTTCAGCTGGTTTGTGTTAACCTATGTGAGACATAAAGGATTTCGTGACGGCTGGCCGGGTTTTGTTTTTTCCTTTTTTTCTGCCCTCCGTTTTCCCAGGTCTTATATCAGATCACTCAAAAATTAATGAAATATTTTTATTATCTCTGCATTGCATGTATCGCATATGGAATATACCTTTTTGCTTACCATCTCTTATTAGGAGACCTGCTGTTCCACACCGATATTGCACGTGATTTTTTACTGATCCAGGATGTTGCGGTCAATCATAGGTTTACACTCATCGGTCCTCGTGCAGGTGGCATTCCCGGTACTTTTTTTGGTCCTATTTGGATTTACCTCAATTTACCTGCGTTTCTTATCGGAAATGGAAATCCACTGGTTATCGGTTATTTTTGGCTGCTTCTTATGATTTTTGGTTTAGGTGCAGTTTTTTATTCCGCTAAAAAAGTATTTGGTTACGAAGTTGCAATTCTTTCAACGACAATATTTACTTTTACTATCACTTTTTTGGCGCCAGGGTTCACACAAAGTTTTGGTCCTATTGTTGTTGCTCCTATTTTACTTTACACAATGTATTTGTTTATCGAAAAAAAACATATTCGTTATCTTTGTTGGTCCGCAGTTTTGAGTGGTTTACTTATTCAATTTCAGCCTGCGTTTGGCTCTATAGTTTTATTTTTAACTTTTGTTCTCTCATTGGGAATCTTAATAAAAAGAAAAAGTCTTCAGTATCAACTTGTTTGGTTTCTTGCATTTCTTCCGCTTTCTACGTATGTAATTTTTGAACTACGACATAATTTTTTAGAGACGAGAGCTCTCTATACATTTATTTTCCATCATAATTCAAATGCTTTTCAGCAGGTTACATATCCTGAAGTTGCGCATAATAGACTAGAAGGATTTCTTGACTCAATAAATTTTCTTAGTATGAATACTACTTCAATTAACTCGTTTTTTGTACTTCTTAATTTTATTATTTTAAGCCTCTGGGCAAACACAAAAAAATCAGGGCAAAGAACATTTATTTTACTTATTTATTTTTATCTTATTGGCTTTTGGCTGATTACATTTTTGTTTAAAGGAACGGTATGGAATTATTATTATTGGGGTTTATATCCTTTACTTGCTATCGCATTTGGGTCTCTGTTTCTGAAGATCGATAAACGCTTTTTTCTTTTAATTTTTATTCTTTTTATGACGGTTATGATAACCAACGGTTATAACACAGTTAAAGGTTGGCAGGACGGAATTTACGCAAAAGATACATCTTCGTGGATTATTAATAAAGAAGTTGCAGAGCTTGTTTACAACGATGCGCATTCCGATTTCGGCTATTATGTTTATTCACCAGATATTTTCGGGTATTCGAAAAAATATGCCATGAGTTATATCGGTATGACAGGGATTTATCCCATGAAAAGCTATTTATGTACAAAAAAACCTACCACTTACATAATTTATGAGTCAACTCCGCCGGGGTCTCATACAGATCCTGTTTTTTGGAAAACAGCAAGTGTCAGTATTAAAACAAAACCTGTTTGGCGTAAACAAATTCATACGGTCATCATTGAAAAATATCAATTGACAGCAAAACAGGTGGAGCAGCCCTCGGATCCAACAATGATCTGCGGTTTGGAGTGGAGATAGAAGTTAGAATAGCTATTGTTCAGTTATTTTGTTATGATTATGTCGCTTGAGATAAAATGAAAAAGAAAAAGCCGCAGAAAAAAGCGCCTTCTCAAAAAAAATTGCTCAAAATAATTTCCCAGAAGAAATTTGAGATTATTATTTTAATTATTTTACTCATCTCCACGATACTACGTTTTTATAATTATCAGAATTTATGGAGTCTTGGAAATGACAACAGTCGTGATATTGCCATTGCTCGTGAAGCTCTCTCACGCCATGAACTTCCACTTATTGGTTCTTTCAGCTCTGCGGGACCATTTGTCTTTGGCCCGCTATTTTATTGGGTAGTTATGGGAAGTTATATAGTACTTCCGTTTATGTTCACAGCCCCTTTTTTTGTCACAGCCTTAAGTGGCGTTTTGACAGTGGGAGTTTTGATGGCTTGTGGTTATCTTATCAATGGTAAAAGGCTGACTATTATTATCGGTATTTTGACTGCGTTTGCACCACAATTCGTTATGCGTTCACTTGTAGTTGGACAGCATACCTATATTGCGCCTGCGGCATCACTTCTTTTTCTGATGTATATTCTTTATTGGCAGAAAAAAAAGCTAATTTTCGCATTTCTTGCCGGCATTTTTCTTGGGATCGCTCTTAGTTTTCATTACCAAGCAATCAATTTACTAATCTTTTTTGCTGCTATTCTCCTAGTTCCAAAAATCAGCTGGGCAAAACGCATATTGGGTTTTTTAATTATGTTTCTTGGTTTCCTCCTCCCGTCTCTGCCGCTTCTTCTTTGGGACTCGCAGCAACATTTTGCAAACATCAGAAATATTCTCGATTATTTTCTTCTTGGGCAATATAGAATTTATGTCCCAAACAGCTGGAAGCTCTTTCTTTTTACCTATCTTCCTTCTTATTGGGGGTTTGTGGTCGGGGGAACAAAAACAGCTGCTCTTTTATTGATTGGGTTTACTTTTATAATGGTTATTATCACTGGAGTGAAGAAAAAAATCTCATTAATTATGTATGTGTTTGGCGTTATGTTTGCTGTGCTACTTGTTTTAAATCGTTATTACAGGGGAGAACGTTCTGAAGGGTATCTTATTTATTTGGCACCATTTATTCTTCTTTTTACGGCATGGAGTATTGATAAACTTTTTGAGTTTACTACCCCGGTTTTATCTAAAAAAATTCTGCCGGCATTCGCAGTACTCATCCTAGTGGGAATTTTAATCGCAAATACTGTTCAAATACTTCCGTATTACAAATCTGGAAGCACTGTCCCTGTTGTTTTGCAAACGATCAATTATTTGACGGAAAAGTATCCAAATACCAAATTTGCAGTCTATGATTATCGGGGACAGAGTAGCTATATGAGTCAACCGTTGGGCTTGATGTTAAACGCGAAAAACAAATCAGATCCTAAGGGTATGTCTATCGGGATTGTGTATTGGGATAAAACCACAAATCACAAATTTCCTGTAATTACCACGGCAGGCTATAATAACGTTGATAACATAAGTAAAGTTAAGAATAGAAATAGAAAACCGGGCGATTGGATAGAAGTAAATCAGCAGAATATGTATGATGATCTCATTGGCTGGTCTAAAAAGCATGCTTTGACTTCGACATTTTCTCTGCCTGCCTATATTCAATCTAGGTTTCATCTTTAGATTCTAATTTATTTCCCAATGACAGGTTATTTTTGCTACAATAGATACATATTATGAAATTTTTAATAACAGGAGGCGCAGGCTATATCGGCTCTTTTATGGTAAAAAGACTTCTTGATGACGGTCATGAAGTTGTCGTAGCTGATAGCTTGCAGCGCGGCTATGATTCATCACTTGACTCACGTGCTGCTTTTATCAAAGGTAATTTATTGGATGAGAATTTTATCAATGAACTTTTTTCTCATCATGTCTATGATTGTGTTATGCATTTTGCTGCATACATTTCTGTCGGCGAATCAATGCAGCATCCGAGTTTGTATTTTCGCAATAATGTCTTTACGACTGTTTCACTTTTAGATGCGATGAAAGAAAATGACGTTAAGAGATTTATTTTTTCCTCAACGGGAACAGTATATGGTACGCCTTCGGTTAACCCAATTCCAGAAACGCATACAAAAGATCCCGAAAATCCTTACGCTGAGAGCAAATTGATGGTCGAGAAAATATTGCATTGGTATTATGTCTCACATGGGATAGGTTCTGCAGTTTTGCGCTATTTCAATGCTTCAGGTGCTGCAATGGATGGCAATCTTGGAGAGAAGCACGATCCTGAGACTCATTTGATCCCGAATGCCATAAAAGCGGCTCTTACTAATTCTGAATTTAGTTTATTTGGCGATGATTACCCAACGGCGGATGGAACGTGTGTTAGAGATTACATTCATGTTCTCGATCTCGTTGATGCGCACGTTTTGACCTTGAAAAAGCTTGACGAAAAGAACGGGGAGTATTTATTTAATGTCGGCACAGGAAAAGGATCAACCAATAAAGAGGTTTTGGAAATGGTGAAGAAAATATCTGGAGTAGAATTTCCTGTTTCGATTAAAGAACGCAGACCAGGAGATGTCGCCGAGACCGTTGCAGATCCGAGGAAAATTAAGACAGAGCTTGGTTTTGAACCAAAATATTCAGATCTTGAAACCATTGTCAAAACCGCGTTTGCATGGCACAAAAGAAATTCATGAAAAAGCTCAAAAAAATCCGGTATCCCCGTTGGGTTAATACAGCTTTATCTATCATCTTACTTTTGGGGATACTTTTTAATGTATGCTCCACGATTTATCAGCAGCGAGATAAATATTTCTCCCATAATTATTGGCAGCAATATCCTAGTTTTACACAAACATACTTGAATTCTCAATATGTTAATAAGCACTACAAAAGCGCTGTTCCTGATGAAACGGTGTATGCGTATGCCGGAGGGGCCTTCATTAAGGGTGCAAACCCACTATATGTTATTCCAGATGCACCACCGCTTGGGAAATATCTCATTAGCCTGTCAATTTTACTTTTTAATAACCAGAACGAAATTATCCTTTTATCGGTTTTCCTTTCTCTCTATTTTCTTTTCTTATTGGGCAAACAAGTATTATCATCAAATGTGCTCGCCTTAATACCTGTATTTCTTTTTAGTTCAGAAGCTCTATTTAAAAATCAGCTTGTTTATGTTCCACTGTTTGATATTATGCAGCTTGCGGTGCTGTTGGGAATTTTTCTTGCTTTTAATTCGGGGCTTGTGACGAAGAAAAAGTACCTGGGATATCTTTTCCTTTGCTGTTTGCTTTTGGGTTGCTTTGTCTCTATAAAATTTTTCGCAAGTGGTATAACCGTACTTATTTCATGGTATATTGTTCTCCTTTTAAGAAAAGAGAAGAAAAAAGCTCTTTTTCTTACCGTTTTTACGCCTTTTATTCCAGTGATACTTTTAGCAAGTTACACTCGCGTTTTCGCGTACGGGTATACACTCAAAAAACTAATCGGCGCACAAAAATGGATATTTATTTACCATCAAGGACAACTAGTAAAACCTTTTTCAATCTGGCCGCTTCTACTTATGAACCGATGGTATGTGTGGTGGGGAAGTAATCCTGTTCTTTCCGATACTCAATGGAGTTTTCTGTGGCCTGTCATTACAATACTTTCATTTTTGACTTTTATTTTATATCTAATTCGTTATATCCCTAAAAAACCGGAGGTGGAAATACTTATGGTGTGGATGGTCTGTTATCTTCTTTTTTTCAGTATCGGTCAAATAACCGTGAGATATTTTGTGATTTTATTACCTGTTTTTTATATTGTCACTCTTTTTGGCATATGCAGCTTATTTAATAAGCGGTTTAAAAAAACATAATATGAAAATTGCAATTGATGTGTCTCCATTAGAGTCAGGACATAAAGTTCGCGGAGTAGGATTTTATTTATCACGGTTAAAAGATGCGCTGCTTGAATATTTTCCTCAAAACAAATATGTTTTCTTTGATCAAGGAAATCCTTTGAAAGAAAATGTTGACTTGATACATTATCCCTATTTCGATCCGTTTTTTTCAACACTTCCTCTTATTAAAAAATACAAGACAGCTGTTACCGTTCATGATTTGACACCATTAGTTTTTCCTGAACACTTCCCTGCCGGGCTAAAAGGTTCACTTCGTTGGCAATTTCAGCGTTTCAATTTAAAAAATGTTGACGGGATAATTGCCGATTCATTGGTGTCAAAAAAAGATATCGAGCGGATTGTCGGAATTTCTTCAGAGAAAGTTTCAGTTGCATATCTTGCAGCTGATGAAGTGTTTAAGCAAATTGAAGTTGGAAAATCTCTGATTGAAAGTTTGAAAAAAAAATATCAGCTGCCGGATGAGTTTGTTTTATATGTAGGCGATGTGACATGGAATAAAAATGTTCCTCGATTGCTGGAGGCTGCAGTGAAAATTAATGTACCCCTTGTGTTAGTTGGAAAAGCACTCGCTGCTACAGAATTTGACAGAAGTAATAAATGGAATGCAGATCTGTTGGAAGTTGAAAGACGTAGCAAAAATAATAGAAATATTCTCCGGCTGGGTTTTGTTCCAACAGAAGATTTAGTTGCGTTGTATAATATGGCAACAGTTTTTGTTTTCCCGTCAATTTATGAAGGATTCGGATTGCCTATTGTAGAGGCAATGCAATCAGGCTGTCCGGTTATTATTTCACACGAAGGCTGTATGCCAGAAGTAGGTGGAGAAGCTGTTGCATATTTTGACGGGTACAAGACAGAAAGTCTGGTAGAGGTTTTGGGGAACATTTTATCTTCAAAAAACCTTCAAAAAGAACTTTCAAGAAAAGGCATTGAGCAGGCAAAAAAATTCAGTTGGAGAAAGACCGCTGAAAAAACAATTGAGTCCTACAAAAAAATACTTACATCTGGTTAATTATGAAAGAAACGGCGAAAAAGGCACTCAAAAATCCTCTTATTTACGGAAGTACCATTGTTGTTTTTGGCGGTCTATTATCAAATTTTTTTAATTTTCTTTACAATCTTTTTATGAGTAGGACTCTTTCTTTGACTGAGTATGGTATTTTGGCAAGTCTTATTTCTTTGATAACATTTCCAGCGCTTTTGGTTACTGCATTAAATCCTGTTATTGTTCGTTTTGCCGGAGATTATTTCGCCAAAAAGGATATATTGCTTCTTCGAGGACTTTACTACCAATTTTTTAAATTTCTTCTTGTTTTAGGGTCTGCAATATTCCTTTTATTTCTTATTTTTTTAGGGCAAATAGCGAGTTTTTTCCATATAAGAGATCAGTTTATTTTACTCCTGACGGATTTTATTATATTTCTTGCTTTTGTCAGTGCGATTAACATTTCATTCCTCCAAGCAAAACTTGCTTTTGGAATGCAGATTATTATTAATTTAGTTATTGCCGTTTTGAAACTTATTTTGGGAATTATTTTTGTTGTTGTCGGATATTCGGTAGGTGGAGCGACTATGGCGATTCTTATTGCATCCCTCATTGGTTATTTTGTTAGTTTTGCACAGCTTCGTTTTATCTTTTCAAAGAAAACAAAAATGCCCCATATCGATACGAAAGCAATTTTTAGTTATGGAATTCCTTCTGCATTAACACTGTTTGGTTTAATTTCATTTATTTCCAGTGATATTATTTTGGTAAAACATTTCTTTAATCCGATCCAAGCGGGACAATATGCAGGTTTATCTCTGATCGGAAGAATTATCTTTTTTGTCTCTGCACCAATTGGTACAGTAATGTTTCCGATTATTGTACAAAAATATACAAGAAATGAAAATTATGATAATACGTTTAAAATGGCAGTTGGTTTGGTACTTGCACCATCGATATTATTAACATTATTTTATTCTTTTTTTCCAAAATTTTCGGTTTTATTCTTTTTAAAAAATCCTGCATATTTAGCAGTTGCTCCACTTGTTGGAATTTTTGGTTTATATATAACGTTTTACAGCGTTCTTTATTTATTTGCAAATTTTTATCTTTCAATTAAAAAAACAAATATTTATCTTCCTATTTTGATTGCTTCTTTTTTACAGATTATCTTAATTGTCTTTTATCATAATAATTTTTGGCAAATAATACTAATTTCATTTGTACTGATTGGTATACTTTTGAGCCTATTTTTGGTATATTATCCGTATGCGACGAAAAAGTAATACTTCCATACGACTTCTTTCCGTAATTGTTCCCGCATACAAACAAGAAAAAAACAATAGTCAAAGATATAAAAAATATCCAAAAAGAATTGGAAACATTAGAATGCAAATATGAGATTATTATTGTCGTTGACGGATTCGTAGATAATACATTTAAAAAAATTCAGCCCTACAAATCTCCCAAAGTTAAAATTATCGCATATCCCAAAAACCAAGGAAAAGGACATGCTGTCCGATATGGTATGCAGCATGCAAAGGGTGATGTGATTGGTTTTCTGGACGCCGGTATGGATCTTAATCCTAAAGGATTAGCAATTTTATTGGCAGATTTCCAAAAATATCATGCAGATATCGTGATTGGTAGTAAAAGACATCCACAGTCAAAAGTAATTTATCCCAGAAAACGAAGAGTTATCAGTTACTGTTCACAGAAATTTATAAAGTTGCTTTTTGGACTTGATGTTACTGATACACAAGTTGGAATGAAGTTTTTCAGAAGAGATGTCGTTACAAAAGTTGTACCTCGTTTACTCGTTAAAAAATTTGCTTTTGATGTTGAGGTACTTTCAGTTGCACACTATTTAGGATACAAGAAGATATTTGAAGCTCCGATTGAACTCAAGTATAACTTTGACGGGAGTATTGTTTCAAAAAACATGATTGCTGCGCTCTATCATACATTTATGGATACCTGCGCTGTTTTTTATCGTCTTAAGATTATTCATTATTATGACAAAAAAAAAGCTTTTCGCACAAAATCAGTAAAAATGCAGAGGAAATATCTCTTAAATAGTATATGAATATTCTCATTCTTAATTGGCGAGACCCCAAAAACCCAAAAGCAGGAGGTGCAGAAATTGTTACACATGAACACGCAAAATACTGGGTTCAAAAAGGACATGTTGTAACATGGTTTTCTCCACAATTCCCTAACTCTCCAAAGAAGGAAAAAATAAATGGGATCGAAATAATAAGAAGGGGTAATAATAAAACAGTTTATTTATTTGCAATGTTTTTTTATTTTTCCTCCCGCGGAAAATTTGATATTGTTATAGATCAAATTCATGGAATACCTTTTTTTACTCCTCTTTATGTAAGGAAAAGAAAAATAGTATTTATCCATGAAGTTGCAGGAGATATTTGGGATTATATGTATTCTTTTCCGTCCAATAAAATAGGAAAATTAGTTGAATTGTTATATTTCAAACTCTATAAAAATATCACTTTTTGGACTTGTACAGAATCCACAGTAAAGGA
>Ga0206953_1123_pt1 | contig 13805 bp, 8 predicted proteins | sample Alteio_BWOrgHeat_36_FD_152977 | JGI IMG/M metagenome (GOLD analysis project Ga0206953, IMG submission 152977) | Enriched cells from forest soil in Barre Woods Harvard Forest LTER site, Petersham, Massachusetts, United States -... | ecosystem: Environmental > Terrestrial > Soil > Temperate forest > O...
TCGTTTTGCTCAGTGCCGAATGCTCAACGAGCAGACGAAATGGATCGAATTTACCGGACCATTCGTGCCTATTTTGAAGTTTGCCGAGGATAGAAGCCGGCAACGCCTCCGCCCGGGTCAGCCATCCAGCTTGAATCCAATTCGCAAGTTTTTCGGCCTTCATCTTTTCCATGAGGGCCGTGACCTGGGCATTTTTGTTGTCTTCTGCGAGCTTCAAACCGCTGAGAATTTGATCGAATTCATCCTTCTCCGAATTCCGCCCCTTCTCCAGTAGTTGGGCCACTACTTGTTCGTTCGTCAGCGGCGGCCCTTCCAATCCGATGATCTTTTCGATGACACCCGAAAGAAGAAATTGCTGGCCCGGTTCAAGGGCCTCAATTCCCGAACCCTCGGGAAAGGTGATGAACGTGTCCGATCGAACAAAGTACGCAGCGGAAGCCGCGTAGTTGATCTTTTCCATTGCCGCTTCGCCGGGAACATTTCCCCCTGGCCCAATGGTTGAGGCCAGCCGCGCTAACGTGTCATCGCATCTGTCGATCCAGGCATCCGGATGCCGCGTCAGGCAGTTTGCACAGGAAAAATTCCAATTCGACAGCGCCACTTGATCTTTGTTCAGCACGAACTGCCGGCTGCCGCACTTTCCGCAGACCGCGTTGCGCCTTACGGGTCGCCTCGAATTCTGGTCGTACACAGTCATGTTCGGACTCGCGGATTTCCACGATCCCGACCAATGGGCGAAGATGACATCCAGTTGGCCCCATGAGCAATTTGCAGGATCATCGGGCCGTTTGGGATGAGGGCACTTCTCAGCAAGCTCCGACAATCTTCGACCCATTTGCCTCGGATTGTCGGTCGCTTCGATTAAGCCACATTGGCTACAGATGAGGGTATTAGGCATGGGAAGGTATCCCATTCGGTCCGGCTTAAAAGGAGCGAATGCATGTGGCCTAAATGCATATTGCTGGCGCGACGAATCCAAGAGTGACGTATCAACGCAAAATTCTGGTAGGGGCCTTGCCATCCCGATCCCGCTTGTGATTTGCGAATCCCGACAAGACAACGCCTTGTCGAACCATGCCCGCGCCGCCTCATCGATCCGCATATCAATCTGAGTCCTGGTCGTCTGACTTAGACGTGCAGGTGATGCATCCGGGGATGGAATTGCTTGGCATGCACCCGCCGCACCCTCGAACGTAAAATGCTGCCCCGGCGCGTAGCTCATAGCAATTTGCGCTTGGGACCGGCTCATTGAGGGGCCTTTAGCATCGGATTCGGCAGGTGCCGTTGGATTAGTTCTTCTCGCCATTGCTCTATTCTCCGGCCTCGCCGGCCGTCCAACTGTTGTTTCCTCTCATCAATGCGGACATCACCTTGCCGAGATCCGATCGATTGATCCTATCTGTACCAGTACCCAAGCCCCCTTCGATAAGTCCTGCCTCATTAACATCGCGTAAACTTGTCATCGGTCGCGACAAGGGGCTCCCTGGCTGCCGGAAGAAGTTATCAAGCTTCTCCGTTCGCCAATTCGCCTGTTCCATTTGCTGCGTAGCGTCGTTGAACAGGTCGTGTATTCGCTGTTCGTAAAACCTCTTGTTTATGGGCGACGTTGCGTGAAATAGGCCGATACCGTCGGTCACGAAATTCCTGAGCTCATCGAGGAGATTGATATGGTCGAGCCGTGAACGGTCGCCAATCTCCCCAACACTATCCGGCTCTGCCCGAGCCGCCTTATCCATAGGTGTCTTTGCGGCATGCATGCCGCGTACGTAGTCAACGCCGCATATCTTCAGCTGAAGGAAAGATGCGAGCGTGCGGTTGATCGCATTCTCGGCCCACCGCTCTACTGGAGCGGCGTCAATCATCCGCTCGAGAAAGCGATGAAAGATGTCATGTATCTCAACAATGTACCGATCTCGCCTCTGCTGAGGCGTCGGTATCAGAACACTTGTCCCGACGTGAGTTCGTCCGACACGCGATGATGCCTGTATGTATTCGGCAATGTCCGCTGGCTGACCGGCAAAGAACATCATGTTGAATTCGTCAACATCGACCCCATGTGAAATGGCTGAGGTCGCTATGACGGAACGTAAGGAATCGCGGAGCTGATCCATTGTCATCGGTGTGCCCGGCTGCGGAACAGACGCCGCTTCCGTCACAATCGCGCCAATAAGCCCTGCGTCGATTGCCCCTGTGATCAGCTCAGTCTTGACGCCGGGCATCTCACCGAAATCGGCCAATCGATGATCACGGCGGACAACGTCTTGCAGCGCCGCCTTTACGTTGTCTCCACCCTTTTTGTTTGTCACGTAGAGCAACGCAATGCGGTCGAGGTTGATTATGCCTGCTATCTCGTCGTGCCCGACCTTAGGGTCCAGAAGCGCCGCTCTGTGACCGGCGCAAAAGACATCGTCGGGTAGCGCCCCCGCCATCTCCTTGCGCACGTTCCAACGCGCGGCGTCATCACCTTCGATCATGCCTTTCAACAGCTGCGAAATAGTCAGATGAAACCGGGACAATACGGCGACTGTTGCCGCCGTATGAGTTCTGCCGTTCGTTAAGAGAGAGACATACCTCCGTCGAGTCGGCGTGCTGTGCTCGCCGTTAGTGCTGGCGTTCCGGGTAGGATCATCTGAAAGCGGCGAGTGCAATCGCGCGTAGAAGCTTTCATAGAGGTCAGCGCCTGGCTGAGGGAACAGAACAGCCGAGCGCTGATAAATCTGGTCGATCTGCCGGGTTGGATCCGTCACGGTCGCTGAAGCGGCGACAATCCTCGGAAGCCTCATCTTTCCTTTCGCAGAGGCAATGCGATCTCCGTGAAGGGGCGCCAAAAGGCGCAGCGCATGTTGAAAGGTCGTCTCGAATAGACCCGAAAATGTCCCAAGCGACTCGTCCAGCAGATGGGCTTCGTCTTGAATCTCCAACAATGGATAAGGATCAAGAAAGAGCTTCGCGCCGTTATCGTAAAACGGGAAGACAGGCTCACAGGCCATTGCCTGCGGTCCCTTCCGAAACTGTTCTTTTGTATTGGGGGAATAGAGTCTTCCAGACGCCGTATGATGCCATGCTGGGTAGCCGAACATTCCTAGCACGCGAGCAATCGTTCTCGCGCTTTGTCCCACGAGCGCGAGCTTATCGACCGTTCCAAGCAGCACACAAGGTGTGTGCGCATAGATGTCAGAATCCATTATGTGCATGGGCAGCGGATGGGGCGCGCCGGTCGCGCCGTGCCGTGCATTCCAGTCGCATTGCTGATTGAAGCAGCAGTGCGCGAGCCGCTCCTCGAGGCCATCGGCGAACCTACGCAAGCCAATGGTTGATCGCTTCTTTCCATCTTCCCCTTGAAGCGTGCCATTACAGAAGGGGCAGCTCGGCAATCGCGACCACTTCTTCAAATAGATCGCATAGTCCCCGCGCCGAAGAGGCAACTCGTCCCAACCCTTATGAAGTTTAGGAATCTCCGACACGCCGCGCGCATTTTGATTGTTTGGCGTGTTGTTCCCGCCAACCCAAAAGCCAATCTCAAACGCCTGTCCTTGCAAGTCGAAACCGGCGTCTCTCCACTCCCAGCGAACGCGTTGAGCCGATGCAAGCACCTGGGCCAACCGATACGCTTGCTGGCTGGTCAGCAGACGGAGCGGATACCGGACGGCTGCCGTTATTCCCCTGCTCTTCCCTCGCAGACGATCGAACGCTAGCGAAAAGACCAACAATCCAAAAAAGGCTTCCGACTTCCCACCGCCGGTCGAGAAATAGAGAAGCGTCGCTTCCCGATCATCTTCTTCCCTAAACGCAACAGGGTTGTCCTTCCAATGGTCCAATCGCGATACGATTGCAGGTATTTGGGACACAATGAAAGCCAGCTGAAATAGCCGCCATTGCTTTACGTTGTTGTTCTTCAGACTCCAGAATTTGTCGAAGGTTTGGTTCATGAACCGCCATGCGGTCAGTGGCATAACCTCGGGGGAATTCGGTTTTTTTCCCGCCTCGTGAGCTTCGAACGCCTGTTCGAGTATCTTTACGCCCCGCTCAATCGCATGTCGCTCGTCGCGCCAACGCCGCAGATCGACCGATTCAAATTGTTGCTTCTCCCGCTGGTAATCACTGGCATCGCGCACAGCGTCTAGCCCCTTCTCGTATGGCTTTGACGCCACCAACTCGTCGAGCCAATCGTCGTATGCCTTCAGCAGACTCCGCAGGATGGGGCGACCTCCATCCTTTTCTGACAGACGCACGAATTCGGGGGCCGGATCGATTTCAAACTGCTTGATGAGCGGTTGGAAGTAGACGGGTAGAGCAGTTGTCTCGAGCACATTGGCATCAGTAAGCCGACGGCGATGAACACCGCAGTTTACTCCGAGCGCGTCATGCTGAAGATATGCATTGTATCGGTAGGACGGGGCTACTCTTTCCAAAGTGATGGGACAGTGCAGGTCAGACGAGAGGCCGACTGCCAATTCCGTCTGATAGAGAGTCGCGTCCCGTTCCCGCGCTTCTGCACTGTCGTGCTCAGCTAGGCTCGACTCATTTACCAGCAGAATTCGTATGGTGCGTTCGTCTGAATGCAGCGGATCTTCTAAATTCTCAAATTCCAGAATTGGCTCAATGGTTGGCCGTGCAACCTTCCGCCCGGTTCTCAGCGCGCTAAGCGTCTGCTCCCAAGCGACGACCTCGCCCGGCGTAATCATTCTGCTACGGACACCGCTTCCCTCTGGAAATCCCCATAAGACACCACCTGTCTCCGGATTCGGATCGGCTTCCCACTTGTCGAGTTCGGCCTCAATTCGGCGTCGCATCTGCTCATTGAAGTCCGCGATGGCCATGTCGATTGAGTTTGCATTGAGCGACAGATCAATTTCGAGAGTGCCCAGGTCGACAGATAGCCGAAGCCATTTCTGTGGGATCTGTTCGCGCTCTGTCAGGACCTCGGGTGGAGCGCGTGTCGCTCCCGGCGAAACTATGAATTCGAATACCTTTAGAGTGTCACTATCCCCGGTTGGCGTGCCTTCTCGTGTGCCGGCCGCCTTCTCGTTCTCGAGCGCTGCCCCTGACACATCCCCCGCATCTGATACGACATCGTCCGCACCTGCCGTCTCGGATGACATCTCCTCGCTGACAGTGGGATCGTCGCTGCTGGGCGCTTCATCATGTTCTGCCAGGATCGACACCACGCTCTCTTGCGTGTTCAGCTCGCTAAGACTTGTCGGAGCGACGCCTAACTCACCCAGAGCTCGCATTTCCGCCACGTGGGTGGCCGCGTTCTTGATTTCCAACCACGCTGCACCATGAGGGCCTTCCTGCTCAAGCACCTCCTTGTTTGCTTCTCGAGCTTTCGAAACTGCCTCGCGTCTGTGACGCAAAATTACGCTTCTCGCTTGCTTCGAAAGACGAAAGATTACTGGCTTGGCGGCAAGATCAGAGGTCGACGGCAGAATGCGAACGTATATACAGGCTTTGACCGATACAGCGATGGTCCTATCTCGCCGATCGGCAATCTGGAAGCCCATGCCGAGCGTGCTGATATGGGCGGGCGAGGAGATATCCTCGCGTTCGTGATACGTCGTAGCGGTTCCCGACGCCTTACGCCTGGGCAACAGAAATTGAGTATGGAGTACTTTGGCTGGCTTTTCCCGATAGATTATCCGGCCTCCCTGCCCAGCACCCCTTAGCGCATTGTATGTTTGATGAAGCACAGCGGAGGCCACTGCCTCCTTCGTCGTATGCTCTAATCGGCCATTATCAGGGTAAGTGAGAGCCGTCATGCACTTATCCGTTCTGGCTTCGCGCCCATTGCCTTTGTTCCAGCAGCCTCAAGATGAATTTCGAGAACGGGGAAGACGTTTTCGAGCGCACCTTCGCGTAGACTCTGAAGTCTTTCGAAAGTGAGCCGCCGCTTCGTTTGGATAAGGCTATCCGCATCCAGCAACAGACGATCGAACAACGCGCTGTTTGTGTGGCCGTCGCGCTGGAGAACCGACCGGACCACCCGAACGGCATCGGCTAGCTGCCGGGCCATCAAGCCCGCGCCTAAGATTTTCAGAAACGCCTCGAAATGATTTACGTTCATTGCAGCGAACGGCGTGTCGACGTGAATGTTGTCCGCCGCCTGAAGCCAATAGTCGACAGCCTGCTTCCCTATTGGCGGCAAATTCGGATTGGCTTCGAAGAGCATTTCGTGGATGCGCGCGCCCGTAATCTTTTTGCCTTCCTTCCGCGACAAGTTCTCGATACCCGCCCTAACGAGTGCCTTGTACTGGTCAACCAGTGATTGCTCGAGAGTTCGACCCTGTTCGTCCTTTTCCCGGAGCAGAGCTTCTATCTCATCCCTAATAGCGTCCGACATCACGAAGACGGAGTCGCCGATCTCGAGCGAGCGGGCCTCATGGGGATGCAACTGATGGGTGACGGGATCAAGCACATAAAAGAGGGTCCCAGGACTCGCGCCTACTCGACCATGTCCATCGAGCAGTAAGTAGCCTTGACCCGTGAATGGCAGCAGCCCCCTCGGGCGGTCAGGATCAAGGCCAAATGCAGTGCGAAGGCTTCCCAGTTCCTTGGGCGCTCGCGGAAGAGCGTTCATCAGCTGAACCATCCGATCGCGATACACGGCATATTCCGGAATCTCGCTTACGCGCTCGAGTGTGTCTTTCAACGTCAGAGAGTCGTGACCCGCAACGACAAGATGAAATGAACGTGGTGCGAAGCTATCGCCGACATAGGATCGCATTCCTGCGTTCGACGAAGCGGCCCAGATGACGGTGGTAGGCAGCTTCGTTTCCAATTCGGAAGCGTAGCGGCCGGGTGTCGTTACACGCAAATTCGGGATCGACCCCGCAAAGTTGCCGGGTGCGGTTAGAAATTCCAACAGCACATCCGTCGTCTGTTGAGCATCCTCGGGATGGCGAAGAACAATCAGGATGTCCTCATCGGACGACGCCTTGGTTAGACAACGCACCAGGTAGCGCATAATCGGCGTATCAGTACGGAGAGCGCTTCCCAGCGAAAGCGCTTGGGTCAAATCGGCTTGGATCTTATCGCGCCATGCGCCGCCACGACCTTCCCCGACAAGCACCATCGCCTCCGCATAGTGCGGATCGAATGAGTGACGCTTCTGCTTTACGCGATGATAAAAGTCATGCGTATCGCTGTAAGGCTTGAGCATCGCGTCAGCGCCTGCCGCCGTAAGCGCCATGCCTTTCAGCGCAGCCGCTCCATTCTGGAGAACCGATTTTAAAGGGTTGCTGTCATCGAGCTTCTGGGCGTTCGCCCATAGCCTTGTGGCAATTACGCTTTCCTCGGAGGCAACGGTCTCTATCTTTGGTGGCGCGGAGGCTGTGAGCGGCCCGAGCGTCTGAAAGCCGCGATCACGAGAAGCCCAGACGAGACGGTGGACATTTGTCCTGGTCCCAAGCGGCCCTGCGTCCTTCCGGTTCTTGATGGCACGAAGGGCGTATCCGAAGCGAAGCGGGCAGTCAGCCAGAATGAGTACGCGCTTCGGCATAGCCGATAAATGCTCTTCCAGCTCCGCCAGTAGCTCCGTTACCAACACATTGACGTTTCTTCCACCTAGCGCCTGCATGCCGAGATCGATAACGACCACGTCGATGGGGCTTGTTAGGCGCTTTAGCGCAGCCTTGCGCGTGCCAGCTTCAAAATACGACGGCATCAGAAACGCAAATGCCGGACTCTTATCCTTGGATGTCAGGACATCGAGGTATTTGCGTATCGAGTTTAGCCTTTGAAGCGAGAAATGCCGTTTCATTCCCTTCAATGTCTTCTCGTCAAAGTCCCGCCAATAGGTCCCGTCATTCATTGCGACAGCGTGCGGAATGATCGAGATGAGGGGAATGAACGGCGGGCTTTCTTGCGTTCCGCCCAGGAACATAAAAAAGTGCGCGTCCGCACCAATCTCCTTAATGGGACTCGTATCCCCGTCCCGCTCGCTCCGGTAGACTCCCCTAGCCCTCAAGCGCGAGGTGCTCGCCTCTACTCCGGCCATGGACTGGAGGGCGGAGCGACTCATATTCACGAATAACGAGCGCAGTGGGCGGGCGCTTCGTCCCCGGCCTACTTCCCTTAACATCCATGGCAGGATCGAGCGCGGCGGAACATGCGGCCACAGAAGCGCCGAATGAATTGCGTTAGAACTTGCATCAACGACATCGAAAAGCCTGCTCACTCTGAGCAGGTCGTCGTTCGGCGTCTTATTCAGGATGCCATAGTCGACATCCTGAGTGCGGTTAGACTCCAAGAAACCAGATGCGCTCCCGTCCGCCGACGCTTCTACGGCGTGGGCGCCCTTCTGTTGCTCTTGTATCTTGGCGATGAGCTCTCGGGCGCGCTCAGTCTTTGCGGCGGCCGCTTCGGCAAACTTTTGAATACCCGTTGCCCGCCCCCGCTTCCCCATGGCCCACCTATGCGCCGGACCAATGGGCGAGCGACTTCCAGTCGCGAGCTAAGAACCGGCGCAAAAGACTAACCTCGCACTCATAGAGGTCGGCCACCGCTTGCAGGATCTTATTCAAGTCGCCTTGCGATACCGCAGCTTGAAAACGCAAGCGCCAGCGTTCTTCAAGATCACCCCATCTGGGGATGCGCACAGCACAGATGTGTCGCTTTTGAAACCGATGAAAACCGTTATCCGTCCCTGAGGAGAAGCCGGCAACAAAAAGCCCCAATATGCCCGCCGAAAGAAGGACCAAAAGTTCCTTCAATGGCCATTCGCCGCTCTTGACCTGATAGACTCCGCTTCCAGCGCAATAGCCCCTCGCGTCTAGGCCAATCACCGGCTTCGCCGATATGTCCACGATGAGCAGCTTCGGCGAACGATGCCAGTTGGGATGCAGCGTATCGATGGTTCGCCACCAGCAGTTTGACTTGCTCGCTTTAGCCCGAGCCCGAAGAGATTTTTTATTCTTCTTCAAATAGGCATTCAGCTTTGGAAACTTCGTCAGCTTTACCGGGGCTCCATCATCGTCAAAGACGTTGACGATCGCGGTGCTGTCCCATTCCACCTTCGAATCGCGAATGGATCGAGCATTCACGAAGTGGAGCATCCGGTTCTTTTCAACATCGAGCTTTTTCTTGGTGCCAAGAAAAACTGAATTGCATCCCGTCGCCGACCCTACCCGAACGGTGCAGCCGGCATCCTCGAGGATCGAGAATTTGCTACCGGCGAGCCGTATAACTTCTTCGACGCCGGCCTCCCGAGAGAGCAGGAGTGGGCCCGAAGACGTGCTGAAATGCCGTTCAACTACGTCGCCAGCTCTCGACAGCCTTGTCCCATCTGAAACAGAGAAAATCTTCGTCGGGCCTGTTTGCTTCGACTGAAAGACAAAAAAGCATGGATAGGCATCGGCGGCCTTCTCGAAACTATCGACATCGCTGAAGTCGGCAATCGTCTTCAGCCAACCTTTCGATGTCAGCGTTTGACGTATCGAACCGCCATAGGCGTTACGCGTCCATGAGCCAGGACACAGAAAGCCAAGGTGTCCGTCGTCTTCCAACAGCTCAAGAGACCGCTCGATAAATGCCACATAGAGATCGGCGCGCTGTTTGAAGGACGGAAAGCGCTCGCGATAGACTTTCCTTCGCTCCTCTGGAATCGAGTCCCAGCGGATATAGGGCGGGTTGCTGACAATGTGCGTAAAGCGGCTATGAATCCGCGCGGCGAGGAAGTCTTCATTCTTGATCCAATAGCGCGCGATCTCATTCGCCTTTGCGTTGGGCACGCCGCCCTTCCGCAACACTCGCCCACAATTTTCCTGAAGAGAGGCGGCCACCTGCGGATCGACCTCATAGGCTCGAATTACCTTACGCAGGGCATCGAAGGACCGCTTTTGCGCCCGACAGGCGCTCACCAGTTTGGGCACGAGCGGCAGGAAAAAGGCCCCGTGGCCCGCTGCCGGCTCGAGCAGCTTCATCTCCAAAACATTGGCAGGCAGGCTTAGTTGCTGGAGGCAGTAGCGGGCGACACGGTCGCGCGTGAAGAACTGGCAGAGTTCGCCCTGCCATGGATGCAAACTGCCAGCCTCTAGCGCAGCTATCCCCTCCATATTCCCCCAGAGCTGATGCCCTCTCGTGCCCCAGCCAGGACTATAGCAACGTCAACGTCGGGTTGCAGCACCAACTCCGGCGTTACTCCAGCGAAGCCGTCTGCCTGAAAACCCGATTCTGCAGCCTAGAATCTCCTATTGCTGGCATTTCCAAGCACACGCGACTTACGCTCATCCGACGGCGTACCCTTCCCGCACGTTGAAGTAGGCGGATGCCAGGCATGAAACCTCCGAAGACTCATCCAGTTCCCCTCTCTCGACGGCTTCTCCTCGGCGCCCCTTCTGCAATGGCGCTATCGCCCAACATAGGAATTGTGGTGGCCGGGCCGGTCGCGCCTCCAGACCCGATCGCCGCCATCGCCAAACGGTGGATGGCCATCAAGCAGTCTGAGGACGCTCTTCTCGACCGTTGGTCCAAGCTGGAAGCCTGGCTGATCGAGAGGTTCGCGTGGGTTGATCTGACCGACGAGGAACAGCAAGCTCTACTGGAAGCCAAGGAGCTGCACGTGATCGACGCCCAGCTTGATGTGCTTGCGAGGGAGCGCCGCGAATGTCGCGCGGAGCTGGTGAGTCTGCCCACCGGTACGTTGGAGCACTTGCTCGTGAAGCTGCAGGTCGTGATCGACACGATCAACCCAGCCGACAATTGCGCCGCGCATCACTTGCTGGCCGTCGCCATCGAGGAACTTGAAGAACTGATCCAAGCACCGACGGCCGGCTAGCGACCGCTTCTGCCCCCACTCACGATTTCCAAAGTCGCGAGCCCGTACGAGCCCTACAGGTGCATAACTGGTGATTGAGCTGATTGACAGTTATTCCCTCTATAGTAAGCTATGCTGGCGGGTACTAATACCTGCGAATTCCCCAACATTTGAGAACTGCCATGGCTGGCCGCCGCCAGGCCAAGATACTCACGCACGCGCATTTGCGCCTAAGTCTTCGAAAGGCGCGCGCTGGACGTTATCCTGCGCGCGACCAAGTCTTACTATTGCTATCTCACAAGGCGGGCCTGCGGGCGGCCGAGATTGCCGGTCTAACTTGGCCGATGGTCCTTACGCCAGACGGCAAGCTCGCCGACTACATCGCCGTGGCAGATCAAATCGCGAAAGGACGTGGAGGGAGAACCATCCCGACTCATCCGATGCTGCACCGCGCCCTAGCGCGGCTGCATCAGCAAGAAGGTAGTGAGGGGCACGTGATCAAGTCGGAAAGGGGGGAGTGCTTGCGGCCCTCGAGTCTCGTGAACTGGTTCGCGGCCTTCTACCGCGAACTGGGCTTTGAAGGTTGTACTAGCCACAGCGGACGAAGAACGTTCATAACATATGCCGCCCGGAGGTTTGCCAAGGCTGGAGGTTCCCTCCGAGACGTCCAGCTCCTCGCGGGCCACGCTTCGATCACGATGACGCAGCGCTATATCGACGGCGACCCTCGGGCGCAGCGCCGTCTTGTCTCGCTCCTCTAACTTTCGCGTTTTGCCAGGCCGGTCTTCCGGTTCCGGCCAAGCCGTCTTCGCGAGCCGCTCGCACTGACGGAATAATCAGCCTTCAGCGGCAGACCTCGTTCAAGACACTTTTTAGGAGACTATTCATGGCACGGCCAAACAGGCCGCCCAGAATCGTGACTCTTTGCTGTCACGGTCGGACGGCGTTACCCAAGGACAATGCAGAGCGCATCGCGCTCGTGCCCCAGATAACTCGCCTGCTTTACGAGCGGCCCGATTGGCATCCGATCGACGCCGTCGTCTTCCCCGGTGGGTTCTTCCGAATGTCTCGGCCATTTGGACCGTCGAGCTTCGCCCAGCGACGCTCGGCGGTGAGCAGTGAGCAGTTCGCCAAAGCGATCCGAGTGATGGTGGGGATCCTGGACGGACTAAGCCCAGGAGTTCGGGTCGTGACCGGCGTCTTGGCGACACCGCGAGATCTCACGGAGAGGACTGAGCAGAGTTCTCTCGCCTTCAGCGCTAGCACACTCGTATCGGTCAGTCGCAAGATATTCCCTACCGCTCAGGACACGCGAGGCAAACGGTACATCACGCCCTTTGTGGCAGACTACTCATCTGCTCACCGCTTCCTCGATCTCGCTAACGGAAGCGTCGCCCTACTCAGTGCTTGTTATGACCTCTTTGGGGTCGGCGACATCGCCACCGACACGGCCGCGCGCCGACTAGCGATCCGACGCCTATACCTTGGACGTCGGCCCATCACGCATGGAGAAGAAGCGTTCATTGAAGCCCGCCACAATTGTCTCGCAGCATGGACCGAGCTGGTGCATGAGAAACGGCCCGATGTGGCACTCGCCACCATCCACGGGTTCAGGCAGGCGGGCCAAGATGGCTACTGGCAGCGGCACGGAATCGCCCGTGCGTCTGCTGCACTGGGCGGCGCCCTGGTCGCGGCCGGCGCTCATTTCCAGAACGGCCTACCGTATCCAACCTCGTCAACTCTTGCGTCATGGAATGTGCCGCGCGTTCACCTCGCTAGGGGACTAACCCGAAAGGCCCACCGGCTCGAGCCGACCGTGTATCTGGTGAGTGAAACCACGGGACCAAAGATCCTGCTGCGGCTGTTTACGAGGCCGCGCACCTCGGACACGGGAGGTCAATAATGGAGTGTACGCCTCTTTCCGACGCGGCTGGCGATCTCGCGCAAGCCGCTTTCGAGCTGATCGGGCAGCTCACCGCCAATCCCGAGTTAGCGGACGCCGAACCAGTGTTTACCGCCATCCGGCGATTCTACGTCGTCTACCACACGAGCGTCGGTGACGACCAAAGAGCGGGAGGAAGTGAACTGCTCGCCGGCATGCCAGACGCGGCACGCCCTGCGCCTCCGCCACGATTTCAATCGGCGATCACCGCCATCGAGCCTGGTGTTTACGACGCTGCCGTTTTGGCTCGCTGGATCCTCACGGCGGCAGAGGAGGTTACCGCCGAAGGTGGCTTCCCGGCCCTCGACCCGGCCGTGCGGCTCATGGCTTCGAAGCTCTCGTGGCTATGCCATGTCACACCACAAATCAGGGACCTAGGCGACCTGATGTGGGCATGCACCAGACACACCTTCAAGGGTTAACCCCTTTCAAGTATCGGCCGTCCTCTGGGCGGCTCTTCCTTAACCAGCAACATCTCGTCCGCCCGGCTTCGCCGCGGTGGCGATTGCTTGCGTCCAAACGAGAGCAACATGACCAACGACATCGAGAAAGCCGAAGCTATCTGTGCACTCAACGATCAATTCAGAAAGACCTTAGCGGGCGGTCGCGTCGTCATCACCAGAGGCGTCGAAGCCTTAGGTCCGCATCGGCTCCTTTGTCTGCTCAATAGGACCATGAGATATGATGCCTTCGGACCGGATAACGACCCGCATGGCGAGCATGATTTCGGCGCCTTCGACGACGATGGTGACCGATTCTTCTGGAAGATCGATTACTACGATCGATCACTGACCCAAGGATCCGAGAATCCCGCCGATCCTAAGCAAACTGTCCGGGTTCTGACTTTGATGCTCGCCGACGAATACTGAATTCCTACAGAATCCCTTAGCGGGATCTTGTTCTGCGTTGGATCGAACGATCAATACGTCGCAAGTGAGCAGTTGGCTCAATACCGATGGCGTGCGCAACCTCAAGATACTCAATGACGTCCAGCCTGCGCTCGCCCGTTTCAAATCGAGATACGAAAGATTGATGTTCACCTAGCCGCTTTGCGAGCTGCTGCTGCGTCAATCCCGCTGCCTTGCGAGCAAGCTTAAGGCTTTCACAAAA
>Ga0206953_1130_pt1 | contig 13460 bp, 9 predicted proteins | sample Alteio_BWOrgHeat_36_FD_152977 | JGI IMG/M metagenome (GOLD analysis project Ga0206953, IMG submission 152977) | Enriched cells from forest soil in Barre Woods Harvard Forest LTER site, Petersham, Massachusetts, United States -... | ecosystem: Environmental > Terrestrial > Soil > Temperate forest > O...
GACTCTCACGGAGGTCCAATTGGATATCTTTGCGTGGAACGAAAACGGGGGCAAGACCTATGTTCGCAAGTTTTGGCCGAAGTGGTCGAGCGGCAAAGCCGATCAGAAGACGGTCGATTTCCAGTCGATCGATTGCCAGAAACTGGAGGTCGAGGGCACGGCGATGCAGGGCAATACGAGGGTAAAGCTCTTCTATACGGAGAATCCAAACGTCACGCGCAATGTCCCGGAGCCGCCAAATACTTCCGCCCCAAAAGAGCGGACGCCGGGCCCAGACGAAGAAAAAGCACTCGGCTTGCTTAGTGCCGGCAATCAGGCCAAAGCAGAACAGCTTTTACAAGAGAAAGTTGCGTTGCATCCGGACCTCGTGCGCCTTGTGAAGCTTGTAGCGGCCGCCGATCCAAACGCAGGGAAGCTGATTGCCGCCAAGGCCGATTACTTTCGAGATAAACAAGGTCTGCTCTTTCTGATCGCGGCGTGTACTCGCAGCCGGTTTGCGACAGAGGAAGCGTTTCCTATTTTCGCCGCGGTTGCCGCCATTGACCCAACGACGCCGGAAGGCAAGTGCGCACAACATATGATCGCTCTCGACTCCGACCAATTTCGCGGCGATAAGACGAACAAATTAATTCAAGAACTCAGCAGGTTTGCCTATCTGGTCAACTCCCATCCGGACAACGTCGTCATCCGCTGGATGGTCGCGGTACAATGCCGGACTTGGAACTGGAACGAGCAGGGCGCTCAGCACTTCGCGAAGATATTGAAGAAGTGGATACCGGGGCCAGTCCTCGTGCATCAAACGTACGCGAACCTTCTCGATAACTTGCGCCGTTATGATGATGCGCTCGCGGAACGACGCAAAGCGGTTGAGATGGAGCCAGCCGGCTGGAGCTACGATGGGTTGGCGAACACGCTTTCTCACATGAATCGATATAAGGATGCCAACGAAGCACATGCCGAATCGGTCCGATTGGATCCGCAATCGTCGTCGCATTGGCGTAACTGGGCCATTAGCCTTCATAAGGAAGGCAAGTTCGATGAGGCAATTACGAAGTGCGAACGAGCAATCTCTGTGAACCCCACGGAATCGAAGGCATTGTGGACTTGGGCTTTATGTTTGCAGTCTAAGGGCAAGAGAAGGGAAGCATTGCAAAAATGCAAAATGGCTTTAGCGATCGAACCGGCCAACGGCGATTTGCGATCGTTGGCTGCCGATTTGGAGAAGGAAATCGGGGATTGAGCACTTGTCCTATGCAAACCATTTTGCCGTCTTTGCCCTCGTTCCCACGCTCCGGAGACCGCTGAATAAGTCCCTTGAAGAGAGTGAGGTGGATGCACAAAGGTAATCTATCAAGAATTTTGGGAAACTAGCGCAGCTGAGTGGCGATTGTCCTGCTACGGTGGAAAGCAGAGTGATGAGACTGCTGATTCTCGTGGAAATCAGCGAATATCGCCTACAGAAGCGGCTGCCATGTTGACTTTTGGAGACGAACCGCTGTCCGAATTCGATCGGCTCGTGTTCGAGATCATCGTGCCCGAAGACCATTATTTGCGGCAAGTCGCCGAGCGGATCGATTTCGAGCGGTTTCGGCCCCGTCTCGCCGAAGCCTACAGCTTGCGCATGGGGCGGCCCCCCATCAATCCGGTGCGCATGCTCAAGTTCCAGTTCTTGTGCTTTCACTACAAACTGTCCGATCGACGGGTTATGGAACGAACTAAGACCGACATGGCCTTCCGCTGGTTTCTCGGTCTGCCCTCGAACAAGCCGGTGCCCAATCACACCAGCGACACCAAATTTCGCAATCGGATCGGGGACGAGCGTTTCAAACAGGTATTCCACGAACTCATCGCCCAAGCGCGCGAAGCGGGCTTGGTGAAGGATCGCTTGCGGCTCAAGGACGCCACGCACCTGTTGGCCGATGCGGCCGACGTGCAACCGTTACAGTTGGCGGCCCAGGTGCGCGACCGCCTGTTGCAGGCGGCGACGCCGTTTTTCCCCGATTGGGTAAACGAGCAGCGTGCCCAGATCGAGACGCTACGGCAGACGACGGCGGAGTTCCCCGACGACGAACGCTTGGCGGCACGCGTCGAGCATTTGCGCGAGATGGCAACGCAGCTGCGTGAGCGGACCGCCCCATTGCCGCCGACGCAGGAGTCCGATCGCCCGCGTCGACGCTTGCGGCTGGCCTTGGAATTGGTCGACAAACTGCTTGCCGATCGCGAGCCTGGAGCGCAGGATCGCTTGGTCAGCGCCGTGGATCCCGACGCGCGGGTGGGCAAACACCACGGCTATTTCCTGGGGCACTTGCTGGACATGGCCATCGACGCCGACAGCGAACTGATCACGAGCGTCAACGTGCTGCCGGGCAACGGGCCGGAGGCGGCCGACGCGATCACGTTGATCGAGCAAGAAGAAGCGGCGCAGGGCAACAAGGTGGAGGGATTGTCGATGGACGGGGCCGGCTACAACGGTCCGGTGCTTCGCGAATTGACCGATCCCGAAGGGCTGAACCTGGACATGACCGTGCCGCCGCCGCAAGCTCCACATCGGTCGACTTTCGGACCGGAGCGTTTCCCGCTGACGATCATCAACGAGGAAGTTGGGGAAGTGACCTGCCCGAACGGCCAAACCACTCGGAAGCGACATCGCACCCGCAAAGACACCGGCTACCGTTACTCGTTCAAGCCGAGGCAGTGTGCCGGTTGTCCGTTGCGGGCGGAATGTTTGGAGAATCCCGAAAGCAAGCGCGGACGCGTCGTCATCAAAAACGATTACGAGGCGGAGTATCGGAAGGTGGAAGCGAAAGCCCGAACGCCGGAGTATCAGGAAACGCGACGGACGCATCCGAAAATCGAACGCAAGTTGAACGAGGTGGTGCGGCACCATAACGGCCGCCGAGCGCGCTATCGGGGATTGCCCAAAGTCCTGATTCACGCCGTGCTCACGGTGTTGGTGGTGAATGTGAAACGGATGGTGAAACTATTAGCGCAAAAAACAAAAGCAGCGACCGAGGCGCTCGCGGTGCGCGCCGAGGTGACGGCAACGTAAAAACGACGGGAGCAAACGACCGAAAACGCCCTGCCAGGCTTGAGCAAATCGCCTGAATTGACAACCGAAGTTGCTCACCCGCGCTGGTGGGCCATCGCTGCAAAAAAAAGAAAAAACTGACGGCGTCGAGAACTCGCACGTCAGGGCTTTTTCAGCTCTCTCCTCCGGGTGGGAATGCCGTCTTTGAGGCTCTGCGTCACGGCCTATTGAAGAAGGCGGTTTGTTTCCGGTGGCGTCTCCTCTTGCGAATAGCGGCGCCCAATAATACGCGATGCGGAGCGTCGAAAATGGCATTCCCACCCGGAGCGTGGGAACGAGAAGGCCCGCCGACGCCAAACCGCTAGGTCTTCATCTCACCATCTCACCAAAACATGTCCAATCCGTCGATTTTTTTGGGGAGTTGTAACGCAATGCCGCAAAACAACTTACGATAACGGCGCGAAGCCGGTGCGCAAAACTTGTCGGCACGTTGGGGACATGGGGAGTTGGGGACTTGAAAATAGTTGACCGTAGACAGTGGAGAGTTGACAACTGATATCTGTCAACTATCAACTATTAACTCACTTCCATCCCACAATCGCATCAACCGTATCAACGCTAAGTGGATGATACGTCACCCGCGCCTTTCGATAAATCGCCAGCGCCCGTTCCTTGCCCGCCGGCGTTTTAACCATCTCTTCGTAAAGCGGCTTAAGAAACTTGCGCCGACCCTGCTCGGTGAGAAACCCTTCCAAACGCGGATAGGCGGGTTCAAAGCCGTGTTGCACCGACAGCAACAGCCATTGGAATAGCACCTCGGAGTTACCCGACTTCGTTAAAGCGAAAGCATCGTCCAGTTCGCGCATCCGGTCCTTGGTTAGATCGGCCGGCAAGCTAATCAGGAAGTGCAGCCACTGTTGCGGAGTCCAATCCTTCACCGGCAGATCGGTTGCTTTGACTTTGCCGGCTGCGAACTCGTGGGCCGATGCCTGAACCCGCTCCAATGCCGCCGCCGTTGGATTGGGGGCATCGCTCGGCAACCCTGGTTTGTAAAGCCATTCTTCGACTTTGGCTCGGGCGGCTTTTTCGGCGTCGCCTTTCAGAAGATGGTCGTTCAAATACTCGGCGAACTCGGCAGTGGTAATGCTCTTGAACGCGAAATGATTGAAATAGCCTTTCAGGAAAGCGTCCAGCCGTTCCCGGCCGTAGACCGCTTCCAGATGGCGCAAAAAGAGGGCGCCCTTTTCGTAGGGCACGTCGGTCAATCCGTCTACCGGCGTGCGCCCTTTGAGGTCGATGTGTAGAACCTGGTCGCTTTTCGGCAGGTCCGCCATCTCGCGCTCCAGGCTGCGGCGGCCGAGCATCGCTTCGGCGTCGGCCCTTGCTTTGCCGTAGACCGCTTCCATGATGCGCCGTTCCAAATAAACCGTAAAGCCCTCGTTCAGCCAGAAGTCGCTCCAAGTGGCATTCGACACCAGATTGCCCGACCAGGAATGGGACAGTTCGTGAGCCAACAGAGACACCAGGCTCTTGTCGCCGGCCAATACCGTTGGCGAGGCGAAGGTCAGCCGGGGGTTCTCCATGCCGCCGAAAGGAAAGCTCGGCGGCATTACCAACACGTCGTAGCGGTCCCAACGGTAGGGACCGTAGAGTTTCTCGGCGGCGCGGACCATTTCCTCCAGTTCGGTGAACTCCTTCGCGGCGCGGTCGGCCACTTTCGGCTCGGCATACACTCCGGTGCGCGGTCCGATCTTGCGGAACTCCAGGTCGCCGACCGCGAGGGCGATCAGGTAGGATGGGATCGCCTGTTTCATCTCGAAGCGATAGTCGCCGGTGCGCTTTTGCGCGGGATCGTTGCTGGCGCTCATGAGCGCCAGCAAGTCCTTGGGAGTGCGGACTCGGGCCGTGTAGGTGACGCGGACGCGGGGCGAATCTTGCAGCGGAATCCAACTCCGCGCATCAATGGCCTGCGATTGGGTGAACAGAAATGGATATTTCTTGTCGGCGGTCTGCGCGGGCGTGAGCCATTGCAGCGCTGCCGCCCTCGGACCAGTTTTATATTTGATGCGCACGCTCCGTACTTTTTCAGGCAATCGAACCGTCAACGACTGGCCCAAAACCGGATCGACTTTGCCGAGATCGAACGGCGTCTTCTTGTACTCTTGGCCGTCTTGCGACTCTTCCACCGATTCGATATTTTGCCCGCGCGTGTCGAGGACGAGCGGCTGTTTGGCGTCGGCCGACGTTCGCTCGATCGCAAGGACGACTTCGCCCTGGATCACCTGCTTGTCGAACAGAACGTCCAAGTACAAATCGATATGACGGACGCGGACGTGTTCGGGATTGGCGTAGGAGTGAAAATCGCGTCTCGCCTCCTCGTCGGCGCCCTGTGCCACATGTGTGCCCAGAAATAAGAAGCAGGCGAATGGAATGGTGCGTGCGCATGAATGCATGATCGAGACTCAAGAACGAATGAATGAGGCTGAAACGGAGAGGTAGGGAAGATTGTAATGGCCAAGCCGTGGAAATGTATACCGCGCGCGGCAGACCTCAGTTGTTTCGCCCGCCGGATTGACTTCGTACCGTTCGAAGTCGACCGGCAACGGTTGCCAGTCGACTGGCCTTTTCGTCCAGTCACCATCAAACCGATAGCCGAATGAACAGCCATTGCCAGCTCGTTATTAATACAATTGCACATTCGTCGATATTTGAATTCCCTTGATTTTCTCGGGTTTGACTTGGTGGCATTCTTGCCACCAAGCACATTTCGTCCCATCCGGCACCCTTCCGGCATTTATGCCGGAAGGGTGGAATCCGCCTTCCCGAGGCGAATTACCGAGCCAAATCTGTTGACTGTCAATTCGGCACTTTGGTCTAGCATCGTTTCCCCTCACTCGCTATAAGCCGTCCGAACCAACAAAAGTCGATTGTTCAGGGAGCGAGCCCATGGGTAAGGGATTCTTCGCCAGTTGCCTGGTAATGATTACCGCGGCGGGGCTGGGCTACTGGCTCTGCGCCGATTCGGCCCTTTTGCCTCGGCCGACACTGAAACTGAAAGAAACGATCAGAACTAAGCCGGTCGTCGCCGAGGAGGCTGCGCAGGAGCCGGAGCGCTATGTCGCCGGGCGTTTCGTCGAATTGATCGATCTATCGACGGTTTATGAACCGACCGGACAGGAACTGGCGCTGCAAATGCTTCTCGGCAGCATCGACGACACCGAAACTCTTGGCATGCCGCGAACCTTTGAGGCCGAAACTCTGCCACCGCCGCGCCTTTTTGCGACAAACGCGTTTTCGGACGCCAGCGAAGAAGCTTCGTCGCCGCCAAGCCAGCTCGAAATTATTCGCCGGCGCGTTAGTCTTATCATGGTTGAGAAGTTTGCCGAAATCCTTAGCGAGATGCAGCCGCTCAAGGGCAGCGTTCCGGCCCCCGTCGAGTACGACGACGAAAACTGATGCCCGGCGTAAATAGGATGGGGCCGGGTTGCTGCGACGAGCGCGAAACGTAAACAACCATGCTCCACGAAGAACAAATCGTTATCCGCCGTCAGCGCGCCCGTGACGAAAAGTTCCAGATCGAGAATGTCGGCAAAAAGCGGGTTTTCTCCGAATATCGAGTCAGCAATCCGCAAAGCGGCGGCCAGTACACGGTGACGGTGCGCGGCTTCGACGTCGGCGAGAACTTCTGCACTTGTCCCGATTTTAAGAGCAACACGCTCGGCACCTGCAAACACATCGAAGGGGTGCTGGAATCGCTCCGCGATGAATCAACGACAATCCGCCAGCGCAAAGCCGTCGTCACGCGCCCCGAAATCAATTTGCATTACCGCGAACAGCTTCGCTTGCGCTTGCAGCTGCCGACTCGATACTCGGACAAGCTCGGCCTGCTGGCCAAGCGCTTCTTCGACAATCAGGGCTTTTGGAACGGCGACGGTCAATACGACGACTTGATTGCGGCCGTCGAAGCGGTGCCCGAGAAGGTTACGGTGATGTCGGACGCGCTCGATTTCGTCGATCGCGAGATCGAACGTCGCGACATGGCCCGGCGCGAAGAAGAATGGCTAACCGAATTGTCCTCCGGCGGCGATTCGCCTTTGCAGCATTTGCTGCGGGCGCCGCTTTACGACTATCAAATCCGCGGCGCTCTCTTCCTGGCCGGCCGAGGCCGCGCCATTCTCGGCGACGACATGGGCCTCGGCAAAACCATCCAGGCCATGGCCGCGATCGAATTGCTCGCCAAGGAACGCGGCGTGCAGCGCGTTCTGGTGATCGCACCCGCTTCGGTCAAGTATCAATGGGAAGGAGAAATTACCAAATTTAGCGGGCGCAGCACACAGATTATCGAAGGCTTGCGCCCCGAACGCGAACAGCAATACGCGCAGAACACTTTCTATCGGCTCGTCAATTACGAACAGGTGGTTCGCGATCTCGAATTGCTAAACAACTGGCAGCCCGACGTCGTCGTTCTCGACGAGGCGCAGCGGATCAAGAACTGGGAGGCGAAAACATCGCGAGCAGTCAAGAAACTACGCAGCCGCTATGCGCTAGTGTTGACCGGCACTCCGCTCGAAAACAAACTCGAGGAACTCTACAGCATCGTGCAATTCGTCGACGACCGCCGGCTCGGGCCGCCCTTCGAGTTCCTCCACGAACACCGCGTCCTCGACGCGAAAGGCAATCTGACCGGCTACCGGAATCTCGACAAGATTCGCCAGAAATTGAGCCCGATTCTATTACGGCGAACCCGTGCCGAGGTGCTAACGCAGCTCCCCGAACGCACCGATAACACGCTCTTTGTCGAGATGCGCGAGGAACAGCGGCGCCCCTACGAAGAGCAGCGCTCCAACCTGGCCCGCCTGCTGCAAAAACCCGTGCTCAACGATCTTGACCGCAAGCGCATCTTGGCCTGCATCGTCAACATGCGCCTGGTTTGCGATAGCACGTTCCTGTTCGACAAATTGACCAACGTATCTCCAAAGCTCGATGAATTTGCCGAGGTGATCGAAGAACTGTTCGCGTCCGGCGAACACAAAGCAGTCGTTTTCAGCCAGTGGGAAACCATGCTGAACAAGGCGGCCGAAGTTCTCGACGCCGCCGGCATCGCCTACGCGCTTCTGCACGGCGGCATGCCGGGCAAGCAACGCAAGGAGGTGTTGGAACAATTCAAGAACGATCCGGATTGCCGAGTTTTCTTGAGCACTGACGCCGGCGGCGTGGGCCTCAATCTGCAATCTGCCGACACCGTTGTCAATTTGGAACTGCCCTGGAACCCGGCGGTCCTCGAACAACGCATCGCCCGCGTCCACCGCATGGGCCAACAACGGCCCGTGCGCGTGATCAACTTTGTGACCCGAGGCAGCATTGAGGAGCGCGTCCAGAAGGCGATCGAAACCAAACGTTCGCTCTTCGCCGGCGTGTTCGACGGCGACAGCGACGAAGTGAATTTCGCGGCCCTCGGACAGACGTCGTTTCTGGACAGCGTCCGCGAAGTGCTCGGACAGGAAAAACCGCCAGTCATTGAGGCGAAAACGATCGAAGCGGCGCCGAAGCCCGACTTGCTGGAAGCGGGCGTGCGTTTTTTGGAGGCGCTCGCGGCGTGGGAAGGGGAGTTGCCTTGGACGGAGGAATTGCGAGGGAGAGCGGAGGTGGCGCTGCGGACGTTTATCGAGAGGATTGTTTCGACATGAAGATTAACTTCTCGGCGATGCGACCGCATGATACAATTCAGCAGTGGAATTGCCGGATGAGACCGGCGCGCAGATCATCAGCGATGAAGAGGGCGAGTCGATGAAACTTACAAAGTCCCCAGCCGTACCGATTGCTTTGCGAAGCCTTAACGAAAAGGATCGACAAAAAGTTCTCTCGTGGTTTGACCGCTTGAAGAACTGGGAAAATGACGCCTACGTCCGGAAGGCGTCGCACAAACTCGACGAAAACGATAATGGATACGTTTTGAAGGCGACACGCGAATTTCGGATCTTCTTTCGAGTCAAAACGGACGAGATCGCTGTCGTCGACATCGCCAGCAGAACGGCCATTCTGAGCATGAGCGGCAATTCGGAGTAAGGCCCTTGTCGAAAGTCTTCGAAACGATTGACTTGGACCGAGATGCTTGCGAGCGCGAGTTGGAGGCGTTTGCGACATTACTCAAGAAACCTCAACTTTCAGAAAAGAGTGGCTCGTGATCCGAAGATCGCCGCGGCCCGGAATGACGTCAAACAATCGCAGCGTCAATATCCCCAGTCTTCTCGCTTAAATCACGACTGATTTTGCGATAGTCGAATTGCGGATCGAGAAGGCGCAGGTCTTTCTGAAATCGCTTCTTAAGCACATCAACAAATTCAATGCACCTTTCGACGTCTTTTCGGTCGAAAAGCAATCGGTTTCGACCGGCGCCGATCTCCTCGGAACCACTCGAGTCCAGAACTTCAATTGCTCGATCCAGAGTTTGGCCCACACTCAGGATTCGCTCTCGCACAGTGCGAGCAGGAGTGCCCGGTGCTATGCCCCAAAAATGTCCGGCTTCGCGAAAATACTTTGGCTTTGCCGGATCGTTCAGCCATGCCTTAAATATCGGATGCTCCAAAACGGTCTTAATCGACGTCTCAAGCTCGCGATCCGCCCGGTTTCTCGACAAAGCATCACCCGGAACAATTCGGCTGGCTTCGTGCAGTCCAGCAGCAGTCAAGCGGTAAACTAGGCGATCGACTCGTTCAATCAACCCTTGGCCAACGAGGCCGATCGCGCCCCGCCTGTTCAGTTCCTTTCCAATTTTGTCGACATCTGGGTGATTGTCTTCGTGCCCGCGCAGTCCCCACGCGGCATGGTCCTTACTCCACGCTTCAACGAGAATATCCTCTGCAGAGAATTTCTTATCCAAATCGCCGCCGCTGAGACGCAAGCAAGCTAGCAAGGCTTGCTGGCGAAGGCCCAAAGATCGAATTTCTTCTGCAATCATCGGGAATCCTCACCTCGGGCGAATGCTATTCGATATCCTCGCCGGTTTGAATGAATGGCGCGATCTTTTCCCACATTGCCTGCATCATCTGCACTTGAAAGGTTTCAAGTTGCGCCTTATGACGAACCCATAAATCGGGTCGCTCGTTGTCTCCGCGCGCATCATACTCCTCTTTCATGTGTACCTGTATTACCATTTCGATTACTTTTTGCGCATGGAACGCTCGCCACTCCGTCTGATTTTCCGATCGGCGTCTAAAGAAGAAAGCCGCTTCCGGACTTCCAAGGTTGAGCCACCAGATGTTCTGTTGATAGTCGCTGACCTCCTGCCACAACGTGGGCATGTCGGGATTCGATTGTCTTTTTTCGCCGGTCTCCGGGTCAACATCTGAATCGGTCAGCAGAAGCCTTGGAAATCCGTTGCCGCCAGCATCCTTTTTTGGATTATCGATAACTGTGACTTCCGCTCGAATCCGGGCCCAAACTCCTCCCGATCCCTCCGGGCCCGCACCTGCGGAAACGGAAGTGCGACCAAGGCGGTTACCGGTAACGACGCCCCATGGCGTGATTCTGACAACCAATTGGTCCGGTGCATCATGAGTCCAGTTTAGCAAAACGCCTGTGGCTCGTTCACCCTCATCATTCGTCACCTGGGCGGTTATCTGTTCTCGACGCCCCAGCGGTATTTCCAATGTTCGGGGAGTCAGCAGAACATGATCGACGATCCACACGACCACGGTCATTCGTTCCGATTCGATCGAGGTTCCGCGAACCCGACACCAGATTTCGGTTGTTCCTTTTCCGCTGGCTGACCCGCGCTCGTCTCCAAGAATCTCGAGAACATGCCGATCAGCGGTAAACCATTCGATCTCTGCCGAGGGTACATACCGACCATCTTCATCGAGAACCCGTGGACGGAGTATGGACCCAAGATGAATCGTGACACCATGCCCAATTCGCAACGATTGTTTCAATTCCCAGCGAAACTCGATGGAGGCAGCGACCTCTCCGTGTTCTGGAGGCGGAGATGGCGGAGGTGGGGGTGCCGGCCCGGGTTCAATCCCTGGACCGGTTGACTGAATCGAGTTCAAGAATTCATTCTTGAATCGGTCGAGGATCTTATTCTCCCGTTGCACTTCATTTAGTGTCTTATCATCAAGGGCTTGGCACCGCTGATCGTTGATTTCCTTGGCTAAATCACGGATGTGTTGTGCGATGAACAGATCAATCGCAGATACGAGCGGTTTTTCAGCAGGTCGGATACGCCCGAGTTCCACACAGTCCGGTTCAAAAGCAGAGAGTTCCACCAACCCGTAGATAAAGGACGACCCGGGAACGCCCGGCACGAGATCGGAAATTGGTTTTGAACCGATCGGGTGATTCGAATTGGCGCGGTAGGATATTTTCCATCGCGGCTTGAGGCTCTTATATGCGCGCGGCATAATCTCCCGCGACGTAAAGAGAATGAGACGACCGCTTGGTCGAACGCCGCCAAGTGTTGTTGACTGTGCGTGACCGTTCGCGTCCCGAAGCGACTCGGGAATTTCGAAGACTCTCGGTTGCTCGAAACCAGGGAACGGGTCTATCGGCTCCAGTTGCAGCGGCTTACCTTCGTTTTGCGCCCGACCATTGTGAACTGCGTAGATTCGCAATTGCTCTATAACCGCCGTCATTTGGTCGTGGCGCAGTAGTTTTGCCAATAAGTCGTCAGCATTGATTCAGCTGCTGTGGAGATCTTTCGGATCGATTCCCTCAACCAGCGTAAATGCTCCTCGTGCTTCAACAGCTTTCTGAACGTCTACTGGTAACTCATCGATACGAAGTTTATATGGGCGCAGCGCATCCGCCAACTCTGCCTCCCAAGTTGAGACGGGAAGATCGCGTGCCGACGCAAGCTTTGGAAGATAGCGTGCCGTGCCCCGTTCAAGTGTCTGAGCCGGTCCTTCAAATCCCTTACAGTTTAACTTGCCGTCTTTGACTCCCAGCAGCCGAGCGCGACCCGAGAAGCGTTTGTACATGTAGGCTTTTGAACCGTTTCCTTGAGTTAGTTCCTCCGAAAGTTCCGAACCTCGCCCTGATGCAGTATAATCCTGCCAAACACTCCACTTATTCACATCTTCAAGCGTTGCACCACCGACGTCGAGAACCCCAAAGCGAGCAGGCGGTCCATCGCATTTACCATCCATCATCAAGATCACGGCAACCCGATGCGCGTCGAGTACATTCGCCCGATCCTCTCGGTATGCTCGTCTAACATTCTTGAGCCATTCCGCGATTCCTTGTTCGTGGCTCGAAATCCACTTGGTGAACGTGAGCAGCGCGCCTAACTCGTGAATTTGAAATTGTTCTTCTCGGTCAATACTCATGGAGACCTCCAGAATGCTGCCTAAATTTGGTCCTTAGTCGTGGTCATCGAGCCGCTGCGATAGTTCGTCCCACTGAGCCCGAACGTGCTGTGGAATTTGCGATGCCACCTTCGCCGAATATCCTTTCCTGCCATGTTGAGCGATCAAGCCGAGATCTCTAAGCCAACTCAAACAGACGTAGGGTTGGTAGACCGGTACGGCACTTTCCTGAGAAGCGGCGATAAGAGGCAAAACGTCCTCCATGGTGAATCGGCGATTCTTGTCCCCAATCTTGGCCACAGCTTCTGACAATGCAAATAGGACTTGAGAAGGCGCTTTGTGTTCATACTCCCCGCCTCGTTTCGAATACCCCACTTTCAATAAAGCATTCCCTTCTCGATAGAATCTCGGATACGTGGATCGTTTTCCCTTTTTCCTAATTTCGCGCAAACCCGACGGTCTTGGTTCCGATTGAGCCGCAGCAACCGGGGCCGACTGGGTATTCGACGGCAACCCGCGAACGATAGATGATAACTGACTCGCGATCCCGAGAATAAGTGTAGCGCGATCATATTCGCCCGCAACCACCGCTTCGTTCGCAACGTCGGCGAGCGATCTTTCTGCCGCCATCAAGATGGATCGGACTTTGTCAGTTTTCATATCGCTATTCTATAGCGAAACCACCCATAGTCAATTGCTATTTCAAAAAGACAATGAAAAGTTAATGCAAACCACGTTCATATGTTTTCCAAAGGTGACGGCGATAACGGCTCCATTTGCGACCCGCCAAGCCAAGTGTAATACGATAATCCGATCCGAGTTTGCACTACGAACCGCAGATACATAAAGTAGTTCATGTGGCGTCCTTGTTCGAATGAAAACCCGGCTGCCTTACGCGCACCCGAGAGCACGCACCCCATGAAAGACTTCCACGTTTGCGGCCTAGGCAACGCCATCGTCGACATCTTCCTCGAACTGGACGATAAGGAGTTCGCCGGGCTCGACTTCGAACGCGGCACGATGCGGCTCGTCGAGGCCGAGGAACAGCAGGGACTGATCGATCAATTTCGCAGCCGCGATCCCCGACTCGTCAGCGGCGGCTCGGTCGCCAATTCGATGATCGCCCTTTC
>Ga0206953_1131_pt1 | contig 13368 bp, 9 predicted proteins | sample Alteio_BWOrgHeat_36_FD_152977 | JGI IMG/M metagenome (GOLD analysis project Ga0206953, IMG submission 152977) | Enriched cells from forest soil in Barre Woods Harvard Forest LTER site, Petersham, Massachusetts, United States -... | ecosystem: Environmental > Terrestrial > Soil > Temperate forest > O...
AAACCACATTATTTTTAATCAGAACTTCTTTTGTGATTCCTTGAAGATTAAAATATTCTAGTTCCTTGTCGGTGAAATCTGTTTCAAAAAGTTCCCACCTGTTTGATGCTAGTTTTTCAATATATGTCTTAACAAATGTCCTAACGGATCTTTCTTTACAAAATGTTTTGTCCTCCAATATTTCTTCCATACGTTTCAGTAATTCAGCAAATTGTGTTTTAATGTCAAGGTTCAAATGATGAGCCATAAATTGAAATACATCTCCTGAATAATCTATTTTACCATGATCCTTAAAATACCACCTTGCATTTTCTTGATTTCTATAAATACTTAAGCTTGGGTTGTTATCATTGTAAAAGGGGTTCAAAGTGTTTTCGCATCTGTCCTCACGCTTAACTATGTTTGGGCAAACAAATTTGTAAAAGCTAAACCCATCGTCGGATTCATTTAATAGTCGATTAATTAAATCTGTATTAGTTTTGAATTGTTCGTTTTCCATTTTTTTTGTTTTATAAATTAAGTTGTAACTAACTTCGTTTTCTATTATTAATTTCAATTAACATGAGTAAAAAATTTGGATAAGCGACACCGAATTGATGCCGTACGTGTGATTCGGATTAATTATTTAACCGTCACGATTATGACTATACCTAATACTTCTGATTTCGACGAGGCTTTGTGTGAGTTCCTCTTTTTTGAATCTAACCCCACTATTACCTAACCTATAAGCTTTAATATTTCCTGTGCGGATTAATTTTGCCAAAGTTGGTTTGCTGACCTTTAAAATTTTACAAGCCTCTGAGATGGTTAATAAATCAACATCCGGTGAATGATAAGTTAAGGCAGGAATTAATTTTGCGACTTCCGCTTTTATTACATCCGGAATTAACTTTTGGAGATGATCGGAAATTTCTTTGATAATAATACTTTCCATATTTGTATGTTTTTACAAATATGAGAGTATGGAGAAGTGTAGTATAGGGTATATTTCTACTTTATAAAAAAAATATTTACCCTACATATTTACGGTGTGAGAAGGTGCTTATATGGATTATTAGAATCTATCATTGGAGAACTTAGGCATAAATCTTCGGCTTCTGTTTTTATAGCATATTTTACTTTATCTATCATGGAAGTTCTTGTTTCGTCTTCGTTCATTTCACCTAAAGATTTAGCAATATATCCAGTCAATTTTTGCTTCTTATAATCAGATTCATTCGGTATAAGCCAACAAATAAAATTATAAATAGTTTTAAGGAAGGATATTGGAAATGATTTTGCCGAATTTTTATCTACGTATTTCAGAATTCTTATCCCTGAAATATATTGAAGAAAGTATGGAATATAATTTTCATTCGTTATTATTATTATTTTTTCAGAATATATATACTCCTGAATTTTTAATAATACTTCCTTTCCCTTTTGTTGAAAAGGGAGAATCGATTCGGCTATCAAGTCCGCATGAAATTCAATTATTGGATTAGTTGGCAGATAGGAAAGGAATCGTTGTAATGTATGTGTGGATTCAATTTGGTTTTCAAACAAGTACTTTCGCAATTTATTGTCTGATAAATTTTTTAATAACTGACGTAAATCTTTTTCGTATTCAGCAATAATTTCTATCTCAATATACTTGGTTTTGGGTTTTGACATATTACAATTTTCAAATAAAAACTTAGTTAAACAACTTAATTTATTTTTTGATTTTCAAAATAGATTTAAGTCCATTGCTCACTCTTTCATAAAATTCTTCCTGGTCATTAGGATCTTCAAAACCTCCAGACCATATATCCGAAACCTTGCCATTTTTATCCAAGATAATGTTAGTTGGATAACCACCTATTATGCAAAAATTTTCTGCTGCAGTCTCTTTTGAAATTATTACATGTTGGGTATTAAATATTTTTCGAGCCAGGAATTTTTTTAATGTATTTAAATCGTCTGTATTAATTGACAAAAATGTCGCCGAATTTTTAAATTCAGTTTCCAATCTGTTAATTGTGGGTATCTCTGCAATACAGGGAGAACAAGAGGTAAACCAAAAATGGATAAAAACAGGCTTACCTTTGAATTGGTCAATGCAAATTGAATCTCCATCAATTGTTTTCAAGTATGTTTTTGGAAAACTGCATTTTTTCAAAGCAGCTTCGATTTTTTTACATTCATTAAATGCTAAAGAAAAGGATGAATCTTGTTTTTCTTTTAAAACATAATTCCTTTTCAAGGATCTTAAGATACTGTCCCTCATCAAGCTTAAACGTTCTGGGCAATCCTTAAAACATTCTTGACCATAGGCGTAACTTCCCCAAATAAACAAAAAGGAAATTAAAAAGACTTTTACGACATTCATGGCAAATGGATTTACTATAAACTTAAAGATTAATTTATTAATTCATGATAACCTGCTTTTATGTTGGCAGGAAAAACCTCGAATAAGCAATTTTTATTTGATAAAAATATCAGTATGAATAGCTAAAAGATAGTGATATATGTTTGCGATTATAATATAAATGCATTTCACTGATTGACAGGCGAATATTTCTCACTTCTACCATATAGAAGTGAAAATTGAACAAACAAAAGCCGAAGCAGTGTGCTCCGGCTTTTGTGTTGAAATAAAGTTAATTCTTATTGCGTTAAAATCATTCTTTTTGTGTCGACAATATTGCCATCAACAACCAATGAATAAACAAACATTCCTGGTTTCAGCTCATTACCATTTATTGTAATTGCACCACTGCCGGAGTTTGTGATCGGAACTGTTTTTAAAAGAGTTCCCTGTAAATCAAATACCATTATACTTGCATTTTGGGAAATAACTGGAACGTTATACTGAATGCTCGTTTGCTGATTGAACGGGTTTGGAATATTTTGCATAAGCGCAGCACCTGTTGCATTAATGGATGTATTATCATTGATAGCATTGGAAATGCTTTCGCTCATTGTTGAGCCAACGACTTTACTGCTATTGTTAATTATTTTCATTCCCTGCGAGCTGTTGCAACAGTTTGTAATTTGGGATTGAAGGTTGTCGATCCGTGCTTTATTGATAGAATCAAGTTTTGTTATAGCCGCAGATAAGCTATCTATTTTCGTTTGCTGTTCCTGGATACCTTTCATTAATATGGGAATAAAGGCATTATAATTTAATGCCTTATACGAAACAGCCTGTGTTACTATATTTCCGGAAGTATCGTAGGTAGCTCTTTTATTCGTATTGTAAATCAACTCCGGCAAAACTTTTTCTACCTCTTGGGAAATTAAACCATATTGCTTCTTATTGTCAAAATGCATTCCGTAAACATTTGTCGTGTCAAAATAATACGAACTTGGTTTTAACATTTTAATTATTGAAATAGCATTAGAAATGGCGGAGATATTCGTTTTAAATTTTTGATCAGAGGTGAGCTGTACTCCATTTGCCCAGACACTGCCGGACGCACTGATTTCGCCATCTCCTCCTACAACATCTAACCGATGAGCGGGAGATGTGGAACCGATTCCTACATTGCCGCTGTTCAAAACCATTTGACTGTTAGTTGCATTTGATCCAAAATTTAATGCTTTGCCTGTACCGGCAAGAAGAAAGAGATCACTCGCAGTGTCATTAATATTTGTGCTGTTTGTTCCATGAAATTCCATTTCAAAACCACTCGTAGTGAATATATCCAAACTTGCTACAGGGGAAGTTGTCCCTATGCCCACATTCCCTACGGTTGGTACTAATAAAAGATTTGGATTTGATCCTACACCAGTATTTGTTGTCTGCCACATCGGATACCAGGTTCCATTGCCATTTGCATAAGCTCCTAATATTGCTCCGGTGGTCCCACTTCCATCTGATATAAATGACAATCCTTGTCCTGTTGACATTCCTGATCCTTCTATAAGCCCTCCAACCGGAATTGAACCAGAGCCGCCATAACCACCTGCCAATTGAATAAGCTCGGTTGTAGGAGTAGAGGAATTTGCAACCCTCAATGTTCCTCCAGAGGCATTAAGATGTAAGCCACAGCCTGGACTTGATGTACCGATCCCAACATTCCCGGCACCTGACTCACTCACAAAAGCATATTTATTAGTTATAGTACCTGTACCTGTAGGAGCAGAAATATACGTTCCGTACCAATTTGTCATTGTACTTCCCCCATTGTAAACAAGACCATTGTGTATTCCCTTCAAATCTGTATTTGTTGTTATTGTCGGCAATACATCTAAAACTCCGGCTGGTGATGATGTACCTATACCAACATAATTAGTTGAGTTAACATTTAGTTGAGCGTTATTTATAAAAGGAAAAAATAACATTGCCGTCAATGCGGCTAAAATATATTTTCTTTGCGCGTTGAAATTATGGATTTTCATGATGTTTTTTTTTAGAAATTATTTAATTAATGACATGTTGTTTCACCCGTTGCAATAATACTTAATGTATTACCGGTTGTACCAGAAGAAAATGTTGCTGAAGCGCTCCCACTAATTTGAAAGGAGTTGGTAAATTGAAAAACGTTGTTTGTTGTTGCTGTAATGCTATTGCCCGTGGAAGGTGTAATATTTATATCCTTCCACACATTAGTCGAATTATATGTGCTATAGGGACTTTGAGTAGTCACACTTTCCGGACCATCTCCAGCGTAGGTCATAGGACCCACATCATTTAGCCTTAATGCGTCCTGTAGACTGTAAACCACATTTTTAGTTATTGCTCCTGTTGATTTATTAAAGGCTAACAGCATGGTTGTCTCTTTTTGAATTGAACAACTATAAACCCCGGATGTACCTATGGCCGTGTTACCAGTGTTAAAAGAAAACAGCATAGTGGCGCTGCTCGGCGTACCTCCGTTGAAATCTATTTTAAGCGTTTCCGTACTGTTGTCTGCGCCTCTTGGACTTTGTTCATCCTGATTCATTATTAAAACACGTATTTCTGTTGCTGTTGAGCACGCAAAGGCTTTATAGTTTGTGCCGGTACTCCCATAGATATTAGGAAAATAAGTTCCGGAAAAATTATTCGCCATTATCTGGTAATGCCAATAAGTTGACAATGCTTGCGGTGCGGGACTACTACATGAACTCATAGTCCCCTTTGTTATTGACAAGTCAAAAGATGACCCATCCCCTGAACTTTCATTAATACTCCAGGGATTAACAAAAACGACATTAGCATTAGTAGATAGCGTTCCATTTTTTAATATTGCGGAAAACATATCCGCCAAATACTGTCCCGCAAAAAATGATCTGGATCCCAGACCTTCAGGAGTATTTTGATTTTCATCAGGAAAAACAGGATTTGATAACGGAGGGTTTTTCCAATCAATGTTTATTTCGGTGATTGCATACGCCAAGGCATTTGCTCCTGAACGAGTATGGTTAACTGTATTTGCTTGATTAAGTTGATACTGTAAACCTGGACTACTCGTTGAGAGATCAGTTGAGAAACCGCCACTGGGATAAGCGATTGAGTTACTTCGATAGGTTGAATAATTTCCAGAAATTCCGCTCATATCACCGTTGCTCCCACCTGCATAAGTATGAAAATCTACTACATCAATATAATATTTAATATTATCAATATTAACATATCCAGTACCGCTGATTATCATTGTTATATCATCGGCGCCACCATTTCCAATCAGGTTTGGCATAATTTCCTGAGGGGTAAGATTGCCGTCTAATGCTCCGTAATAAGAGAGTGATGGGGCAACAATAAGTATACTAGGATCCGCGTGTTTCATTTCTTTTGAAAAAGATTTTATTATGGTAGCTATTTCTGAGGAATAATATCCACGTGCTGGAGTGGTGCCGGGCTTAATATATTTGTCCCATTCATTTCCAATAGAGTAATAAAACACATCACTACTGTACACTCCTTTAATGTTATTGACAAGTGTAACCGCATTGGCTTCAGTAAAAGTAAAGTTGCCAGAAGCTATGGGAATCTGAATCAGAAATTTTGCACTCGAATTTACAGCTTTGACTGCAGCAATAGCGGCTATGTAATCATTAGTTGCCGCTGCTGTTCCTATAGCAGTTGCTTCTCCATCATAACCTTTCCAAACACCTCCTACAGGTCCGCCGCCACCAATTCTAGTCAAAGAAACTCCTGCATTCAGTACTTGAGTTTGCAAATTTCCACATTCTGTAAAACCGCCAGGATAACCTGCTCCAGAATTGATGAATTGATTGGGCATCCAATAATTTATTCCAAAAAAATTAGTTGGAATTGTTTGCGTACATGCGTTGTGCAAGTACAAAACCATTAACAATGTTAAAATTGGCTTTCCCTTCCAATGGATTATGAGGTACCTTAATCTTATGCGTTTTTTATTTTTAGTTTTCATCGTATTATATTTTAAAGATTAATTGAAATCATTATCACGGGTCCTTTATATTTTGAGCTTTTCAATTTATTGAATTGCCTCTTATTTTAGATTCTGAAAATTTTAACTCTTTAGCTACTCTATAGCCGGTTCTATCGAATATTATTGATATTGCTGTAACCGAAGGACTACTTTTAATTTATAAATAGGCCATGAAAAAAATAATTTTCCTTTTTGCCTTAAGTAATTACACGTTAGCTCAAACATGGGTAAATGTGGGCTCTCCAAATTTCACAAATGGCAGTGCTGATTATATATTTTCTGCTACTGCTCCCAACGGAGATCCGTACGTGGTGTATAGAGAAAATTCAATTGCAGCAGGAAGGGTGAAGAAATTTAATGGAAAGAATTGGATCGCAGTTGGTGCAAATTTTTCATTGGGGGACGTAAGTTGTACTACCATGGCTTTTGATAACAAGGGAGTCCCATATGTTGCTTATAGTGACGAGGCTGATTCGAATAAAGCCACTGTGATGAAATTTGATGGAAATAATTGGATTCCTGTTGGATCTATTGGCTTTACTCCTGGCTCTGCGACATATACTTCAATTGCAATTGATGGGAACGGAATTCCATATTTAGCTTTCAGGGATCAAGGATCTTCCAGTTATAACTCATGGCCTAATGGTTTCAGGGCATCTGTAATGAAATTTGACGGAACCAATTGGGTCTATGTTGGTAACCCAGGCTTTTCAGGAGGATCCGGTCCTTATGGAGCGCTTTATACTTCCCTTACAATCGATAAAAATGGGTTACCTTATGTTGCATATTCAGATTTTAGCAATGACTCCAAAGCAACAGTCATGAAATTTGACGGAACCAATTGGGTCTATGTTGGTAATCCCGGCTTTTCATCATGGCAGTCTAACAATACATCAATTGTTTTAGATAGCAAAGGTTCTCCTTACGTAGCGTACTCTGATCGTGCAAACAATGGCAAGGCCACAGTAATGATGTTCGACGGAAGCAATTGGATTCCTGTAGGCATAGCTGGACTAACGCCTGATATTGCTCAGTACACTTCTTTAGCTATTGATAAAAATGATATTTTGTATTTGGCTTTTGAAGACCATTCCCAAGATGACAAAGCATCCATAACAAAATATGACGGCACTAAATGGGTTTATGTTGGAAGTCCTGGTTTTTCAGATTCTGCTGCACTGTTTACTACAATTGCTATTGATAATAATAAAGGTATTTTATATGCAGCATACGAAGATTTATACAACGGCAAAACTAATAACCCAAAATGGGATGCTACAGTAATGAAATTTGATATTGTTACTGGAATCGAGGCAAATGAGAAAAATTATTCCCTGAGTATATATCCCAATCCGGTAAATAACATCGTCACTTTAAATATTCAGTCAAGTGAACCTAAAGAAGAATTTACACTTTTGGTAGTCAGCGCCTCTGGTCAAAGTGTCTACTCTGAAATTATAAAGGATATTTCAGGAACTTTCACAAAACAAATTAATCTAAGCGCGTTGCCCAAAGGAAGCTATTTTATTGAATTACAGCCGACCTCCATTAATTCCTCAGGTAATAGATCCATAAGTGAGATTAAGAAGATCATACTTCAATAATCATTAGCATCCACAAAGGATGTATTTTTCAAGATTTCAAAGAAGCCATTCAGATCCTGGTGGATATCCCTATAATAATTTCATCACGAACATAAGTAGTATTTAATAGGAGTGTATTATTCAAATATTCGCTGAACAACTTATATATGACGGAGAACTTGAATTAATCAGGGTTGAAATTTTATTACTAAATTTTTGGTGGCGTTGCTGAGGGATCTTATTATATGGTAAAGAGCTTTTATTGCTTTATTATCCAATTTCCCATTAAAATTGACAATTAATCTTGAAAATGTTTCACAGCACCCCTTCATCAACAAAGCTGTAGTAACTCTCTGCAGTTAAAATAATATGATCCAATAATTCGATTCCTATTAATCTTCCGGCATCTGCTATTTTTTTGGTTAAATAGATATCTGTTTGACTGGGCTGAAGGCCACCACTTGGATGGTTATGACACACCACTATGTATTGAGCATTTGCTTTTAAAGCCGCTTGAAAGATCATTTTTATGTCGACAACAGTGCCGCAGGTTCCACCTTCTGATAGTTTAACAAAGCCTAAAATCTTATTTCCGCGATTGAGTAATAACAAATAAAACTCTTCAACATATTCAATTCTATGTGACCAAATGCTCCGAAAGAAATCGGATAGTTGTTTCGAATTAGTAATTTGAGTTAATTCACATGCTCTTCTTATTGGCTTAAAATTGATTGTTATTTCAGCTATTTTCATCCGAATTATCTATTGAAAAATGTATGACTTTTTAGTTTGTGTGCGTTTTCTTCTTTGCTAAACCGGATATAACCCATAAATATTTTTTCACTTTGATGTCCTGTAAATTTCATAATCTCAATGGTAGATAGACCGGCTAGGTATGCATTGGTAGCAAATGAGCGTCTTGCCACGTGAGTTGTAAGTAATTCATATTTTTTAAAGACCTCATCAACTCTTACACCTTGCTTCATTTTACTAATTACGATAGTGTCGTTTAGTTCTGCTAATTGCCCCAGGTCTTTTAAATAATCGTTCAATTTTTGATTACTAATTGGTTTTGGGAAACCATCATTATACTTTATGTAAATTTCTCTTAAGCGTTTGCTAAATGGAAGAATAACCGTTTCTCCTGTTTTCTTTGTTTTAACTTTAATTACGTCCCCTTCTATATTTGTTGGCTTTAATTCATTAAAATCGGAAAACCTTAAGCCGGTAAAGCAACCAATAATGAATAAATCACGAACCCTATCCAGTTTTTCGTTATTGCTTAAAGCTAGATTGTAAAGAGTATCAATTTCTTTTTCAGTTAAATATATTTTTGTAACCTGTTCTGTAGGGCATTTGAATCTTTTATTTTGAAAGTCCAAGCAAATATTAATTCCTTCTTCCGTAGCTGCATTCAAAAATATTTTTAGTGTCCGAATGTGTTTTGCTATTGTGTTTTGCGCATATATTTTATCCCTAACTAAATATTGAGTAAAGTAGCTGTAAAACGTCATATTAATATCTTTAAAATCTATTTTACTTCCCATCCTTTCACAGTATCCTTTCAGAACATTGAAGGTTGTTCTATATGTTTTTACCGTTCCGGATTTTTTAATGGCGTCGCTTCTGTCAATGTACTGTTCGATGAATGCAAATAGGGTAGTGGTTTTTTCGGAAGGCTGGTCATTTAGTTTTTTACTCAACTCACTTTTAACTAGTTCAACAGTAGGCTCGATGCCATTAATTTTTAATTCCCGGAAAACATTACCTACTTCATTAATTATCTTGTTCAACCACGTATTTATATCAGCATTTTCAGGATGTTTCTTAGTTATTTTGGCACGTTGTGATTGATCATCCCAATTTTGCGGATGTATTGTTTCGCCGGTTGAATAAACTATGCGTAGGCTATTAAATCTGACGACTAGACTAATTAATGTCTTTTTATCACCGTTGGGTTCTTTCAATAAGAATTTAGGTTCAGATATTTTCATAGTTAATTTTATAAGCTCGGCAAAGCTAATCTGGAATGCTGGTTGACGGTTTGGTTGACGGAATTCTTTGGCTATTCTTTGCCAAATTTTACGAGAATACTTAGCCGCTGAATTTGTTTAGAATAGCGGTATTAAACAGAAAATAAAATAAGAGAAAATGCGAGTAAAATTGAACAATGAATCTTTGGAACGTGTGCTCCCACAATCATTCTCCTAGCCCATTGAAGATTAATACTCTACAATGGGCTATTCTTTTTAGTTGATGGATTAGTTGACATTTCTTTAGACATAGGGCATAATTCATTTATAAAGGAATTTTTTCACCTCTAATCCAGAACAATTTTCTTTACTACTCTTTCACCGCCAGAAATTATATTAATGAAATAAATCCCTTTCGGCTGCCTGGTTAGATTAATTGTGCTCACGTACTTTCCAGAAAAATCCGCTTTATTTTCAGAATAAATTATTTCACCAAGTGTATTTCTAATATCTAAATTGAATTTCCCTTGTGTGCTGCCAGAATAATTAATTGTAAAAGCGTTGTTTGATGGATTAGGGAAAATAGCAAGTAGATTATCATTTTCTGTAATTGAAGGTGAAATGCCTGTTGTCGTATTATTGCTCAGTTTTAACAGGAAATTACCATAATAGCCGTTATTGTTTGTAGTATCTGCCTGAATTGTATCCGTTCCTAAAACTAAATATTGGAAATAAAAATTTCCTGTGACAAATGTATTTCCATAACCATCGCGTGTAATTTTTTGAAAAAAAATTGGTCGGCCCACATTTGCAGGCCCATCAAATTTTATAATACCGGTCATTATATTGTTCTGGTCAAATGTTTTTACATCCTGATATCCATAATCCGCATTCTGACATGGGCAATAGGTCGCGCTATCTGTGCCACATGTAAAAAGTATATTTCCATCCAGAAAAATATCCGAAAACCCGCCATCGTTATGAGTTTCACTCCAGGTAATCATTCCATTATTTTGATCTAATCTTTGAATGTAATTCATTGCTCCATACTTTAAAGCCATGGCGCTTACAACATAGGGATCCCCAGCTGCAGATATCTTAAGAGGTCCGGCGCCGGATCCATAATCCGAGGGTCCGATTATATATTTTGTCCAGAGCGTATCAAATGCAGGATGCAATTTCATTACATAACTTCCTTCGGGTGTTCCTTTAATACTGTCGGGATAAGTAGGCAAATGACTTCCCTGATGATCAGCCAGAACAAAATACCCCCCACTGGGTTCGGAATATATTTCCCTTCCGACATTTCCAAGGTCGGTACCGCTGTCTCTCTGCGGAAAAAAATCATAGAGTTTATGATTTTGCAGCGCACCTGAAAGAGAAAATTGAGCAATGAGCATGCTTTGCTGTCCTTTATCTATAAATACATTATTGACAACTAAGCTGTCAGTCGTGCTTCCGGCAAGAATAAGACTGTTATTAGATGGTCCAAAACATAATCCATACCCAGCTTCATCGTGATTGCTCCCAAAAGTTGTTATCCAGAGAATGGTTCCATTGCTGTTCATTTTACCGATCATTCCATCCTTATTGCCTTTACATGAAATAGAAATTCCATCAACCGTGCAGCTCTTAGAAAAAAAACCAGTAAAATAGAAATATGAGCTTCCATCATAAATTATCTTCTGGATTGTAAATGAAGGCTGATTGGAAGGAGAAGCAACGGGCCATTTTTTCATCAAGATCAACTTTCCTTGCGTTGAAAATTTTTCAAAAAAGGCACCGGCAGAATTAAGATCACCTCCAATGTCATACTCCGAATAATTTCCATAGCAATATATATTGCTGTCCTTGTCGCAAAGTAATCCCATTGGGTAATTATTGCTCGAATCCTTGACTGCCCAATCTGTTCTCATTGATTGAGCAATACCGTTAACATCAACAAAAAAGGACGTAAAAAATAAAAGAGAGGAAAGAAATAGTGATATTTTCATGGCATTTAGATTTTTATGCAAAGACAAGATTATATATAAATGTTTCCTATCGATCCACGATTTTGTTAATAGGGCAAAGTCAAGCGATCAAGACAGCGAATGGATAGATTTTAACATTCGGTACATTTTAATTCTAAAATTGGAAAATCATCCTTCTTATTTATTAATAAGCCGCTTTTAGCTATTAAAAAAAACGCATTAACGAAGAGTATTCTTAATAAAAGAGTAGTTGAACTAATTTTAAGGGGTTGAAATCAATCACTTTATAAAAGCATGAAGAAGATATTACTCCTTTTATTCCTTGTTAACCTCAAGTCATTTTCTCAAATATGGAAGCACGCAAAATTAGATCCGAATTACGGCTGTTGGAACAGCATGATTAGTTCAGCAATTGATGCGAATGAGAATTTACTTATGGTTGGTCAGTTCGCCAATTGTTATCGTGGTTCTGCTCCTGAGGGAAATTACATAAATAAATATGATCCAAATGGAAATTTATTGTGGTCAGATACCTTGCAGTGGTCACCATCTGGTTCGGCTACCGTTTGGATCTCAGCATTGTTTCTTACTTCTCATAATACGTTTGTGGTGGCGGGTTTATTCGGTACTTATGGTCAGGTCAATTTCTTTGGGTTTATATTAAACGGGAGTTCGCCTGACGCTATCGGGTTCCAAGCTGAATTTGATATGAATGGTACTTGTTTAAGTGCAAATACTCTTCCTTATTATCCTTATTATTCACAACTGATTCTAAACTCCGACAGTTCATTATCCATTATGGGAGTATGCCAAACAACTATTACTAACTTAAATTTTCAAAGTTCCACAGGTCTCTTCGTAGGGAAGTTTAAGGATTTGTCAACAGCTTATTGGCTCCAGGAAATTCCTAAAGCACCTTCATCTTCTTCAACGTCAATGATTGTTGATGTGGATGGAAGCGATAATATTTATTTATCAGAATGGGGGAACAACATAGTAAGATACACATCCGCAGGCAATTCCATTTTTTGCGGTACCAATAGCTATGATGCTGCCTTCCACGTTGTGGGTAATTCCTTTTATCAGGGGATAACAGACTCTATTGGTTTACTTAAAAAATATACATCTTCCGGAACCTTATTGTGGCAGAAAAATTTCGGTCCGCAAACCTATGTAACAAAAATTTCGACTTATAATAACCATCTTCTTGTTGCCGGTTATTTCCTCAACAGTTTTCAGTATGGTAGTTTCAGCAAGCATGTGGATAATCTTGGCTTTAACAATTTATTTCTTTTAGAAACAGATACGAATGGAAATGAAATAAGCGTATTGTATGCACCTCATGCAAATCAATGGTGTGGCTATTCTATTATTGAACCGAAAGGATTATTCACAAGTGGTAACAATATTTATCTCACTGGTGAAATGCAGGGTCCTTTTGCATTTGGAACTGATACATTATATGCAGGATGTGCTG
>Ga0206953_1134_pt1 | contig 13272 bp, 14 predicted proteins | sample Alteio_BWOrgHeat_36_FD_152977 | JGI IMG/M metagenome (GOLD analysis project Ga0206953, IMG submission 152977) | Enriched cells from forest soil in Barre Woods Harvard Forest LTER site, Petersham, Massachusetts, United States -... | ecosystem: Environmental > Terrestrial > Soil > Temperate forest >...
TCTTGTAACTATTCTCATCTATTTTTTCCATTCACTTGCTTTCCTCTCTGTCTTTTCATCAAGAAATTTAAGAGGAGGAGTAATTTTTGTTCTTCTTGGTTATTCACTTTTGATAAGTATTTCTCATATACGTAATCGCTTTCACTACTCGCAAATTATTTTATTCATTGCGTTATTTCTTGGCCTCTTTGGATTTTTAGATGATTTATATCAATATATTGCAACAAGTCAGTTTATTCCGAACGGAGAAGTTTCATTAATTGGTTCTTTATTTTTTTTTATTCTCTGTCAGTCATCTCTTCTTATAAAACCGAATAGGGGATTTATCAGTTTATTTACGACTGACACAAATAGCAGTGGGCTTGCTCGCTTTTCTCTTATTTACTTCGCAATCGCACCTCCTGTGCTAGGCCTGTCTCTTCTTATTGAAGAAAAAATAGGATTCTTAACAAGTGGTGGGAGATTAGCTTTTTTAACTGTAGGCCAAATGATATTATCCGTTATCATAACCTGGCTGAATGCAAAAAGGCTTTATCCTTCAGAGGTTCAAAATTATCTAACTAAGGAAGCACTACGAGTAAATAATATAACATTAGATCTTGATACAAAAGATTTATCATTAAAGATGGACCAACTAGAAAAAGACAAAAAAGATCTCACTGATAAATTAACTAATGAGCAGGCATTAGCAGACTATATTGATTAGTCAGAAGTTTATATGGCTTGCTAATTTAGCATAAAATTTAGCGCTTATTTTTAAGCTATTTTTCTATTCAAGAAAAAAGCGGTTCGTTTTGTGCTGAGGCGCAGAGTTGAACTGCGATCTGATGTTCTTCAGACACCCGCCGTGACCACCTTGGCTACCTCAGCGAAATGCGTAACGACGCAACTCAAATTATAACAAAAACACCTATGCTTATCCAGTCTTAGAGACTAAGTGAGCTGCTATATTATTTGCACCATTAAATACGTCAAACTTTTTATCTCCAACAACTTCTGTATAATAGAACCGTACGGCATCACCAATACTATAATAATTTCTCAATCGGCTATATGGGTCGCTTAATTGCTCTCGAATTGTTTGTCCAATATTTTCTTCTTCCGACTGTGGACCGATAAGACCAGGAGACCTTGCCCATTGAGTATTTTCGATCATATTGTTATTTACCTCTCCGGGATCAAGAGCAATCGTTGGTACATACCGTGTCCATCCGACCCGTTCTGCCATAACTGACAGTACAATATCTGTATCGTTTACGATTTGGAATGATGTTTCAGTAGCCTTTATCGGATTATGATGAGAAAATACTTGTACGCCTGCCTCTGATTCCGGATCATATTCTGAAGTAAGTTCTGCATCCAATTTGAGATTTTTCGCATGTTTATATACTTCATATGCCTTTAATTTACTTTTCCACATATAGACTGTTAATTTTACTTTCCCTTGCTGTATCCATTCTTGAATAATTGGATCTTTCAACACGTGCGTTTTGAGATAATCAAGGTGTTGATATTGCCCCGTGGTCATAAAAGTCAATCGTAAGGGATTGTCTACTGTAGGTTCTCCGTCTACATATTTTTCAAATTTATCCAACCGCTCATTTCCTCGCTTCTTGTCTTGCTCACGAAGAATAGGAGGAACAAGAAACCCTGTCACTTTGACATCTTTTATTTTGTCATCCTTAATCAAGGCTTCTTCAGCCTCTGGAAGAGTAACATAGGCTGTTGTGTTTGCATCTGCGGCAGAGATCTCAGGATGGACATCTCCCATTACCGAAGATCGATATGGTGCTCCCCGCGCGGCAATTGCTGAAACGCTCACTATTTCCCGCTTTTCTCTAGCAGCTTTACGCAAAGCCTGATGGTTTAGTAATTTCGAGGCTCTGCCGTTTCCTGCCCTCACCTCATCACTGTGAAATTTTCTTTCCAAATAACCAGGTTTTGCTGATCTTTTATACCATTCATTTAACCCAAACCGTGCCAAACGTGTTATCGGATTTCCTCTGGAGAAGTAAAAAACTTCTACTTCTGCACCTTGATCTTTTAACTCTTCCGATATAATTTGCGTAAAAACTGTTTTGCCTCCGCCTATGTCGGGATTAACAATGAGAAAACGTTTTGCTTCAGGTCCACTTTGCATAAAGACGATTATACTATAAGGCTATAAAATAGTACAACGACTGATCTTCTAATTGAATTTTTCTTTCTATTGTAAGATGTGATCGAAATCATAGTAATAGCTGTATCATTTTTCTATTATTATTGATATAAAGAGAGTATTAGAAAAAATATAAAAGCGTTTCAGTTTTTTGGAAAAAATGATTTACGGCTTGTCGACTTGCCGGAACCGGAAGTTGGAGATAGCGATGTACTGCTTAAAATAAAAAAGGTCGGCATTTGCGGGACGGATCTTCATATTTATACCGGCGGTATGCCCGTACAAACGCCTCTTGTTTTGGGACATGAATTTGTTGGAGAAGTAACAAAAGTGGGGAAAAATGTAACAAAAGTAAAAATTGGCGATCGTGCAGTTGCGGAACATGTCCTTGGATGTGGCAAATGTGCATATTGCGATGAAGGGAAAAGAAATCTTTGCAAAAATCCAACAGTGCTTGGCTTGCATAAGCAGGGTGCGCTAGCCGAATATTTGTCTGTTCCTGATAGCTTAATTTATCGTCTACCGGAAGAACTCAGTTACGATGAAGGAGTTCTGGTTGAACCAATTTCGATTGCTGTTTATGCTGTCCGAAAAGCAGATGTCAAAGTAGGCGATGCTGTTGCGGTCATTGGGCAAGGTCCGATTGGATTATTTGTTGATGAAGTTTCAAAAAGTGCCGGCGCTACAGTTTATGGCTTTGATAAACATGACAATAGATTACAATTTGCTACAGATCATCAGTTTGTACGTAAAGGATTTAATGTTACACAAACTGATTACCTTAACAATTTTAAATCTATGCTCGTGTCAGATGGTGCAGATGTTGTCTTTGAAGCAGTCGGAAGTGATCAGTCCGCAGAAATGGCATTTGAATTGGCAAGAGATGCCGGAAAAGTTTTAATTCTTGGGGTGTTTGAGCATAACGTCCAAATAAATATGATGCAAGTTGTCAAAAAAGAATTGACTGTTCAGGGTTCATGGACCTGCATCTTTTCTTTTGGACCAACTATAGCATTACTCCAATCAAAAGAAATTGCTGTTACTCAATTTATCACTAATCGCTATCAATTTTCCGAAACCAAAAAAGCATTTGATGATGCCTTAACCGATAAAGGAAACAGAATAAAGACAATTATTGATTTTGACTAACTTTCACTGTTCATAGCTAAGATTCTTCAATTTCTTTTACCCGAAGCGCTGTTTTAAGAACCGCATCAGGATTGAGAGAAATGGAATCAATTCCTTCTTTCACCAAAAACTCTGCGAATTCCGGATAATCGGACGGCCCTTGTCCGCAAATACCAACTTTCAACCCTGCAGCATGCGCTTTTTTAATAAGTTCTGAAATAAGAGTATGAACAGATTTAAAATTTTCATTGCCAACATGAGCGACAAGTGTGGAATCACGATCAAGTCCAAGCGTTAATTGCGTTAGATCATTTGAGCCGATAGAGAAGCCATCAAAAATTTCAGCAAAATCTTCAACTTGTAGGATGTTTGAAGGAATCTCCGCCATTACCCAGATATGTAAATTTTCATCAAGAGGCTGATTATTTTGCAGATTTTTTGCTTTATCATGCAAAAGTCCATTTTTCTCCATTTCGGAAATGACTTTTTTCCCTTCCTCAGGTGTTCGACAAAATGGGATCATAACCTGTAGATTGTAAAGTCCCATTTCTTCTCGCACTTTTTTTACCGCCTTACATTCAAGCGCAAAGGCATCTGAGAAGTTCGGATCGTAATATCTGCTTGCTCCGCGCCAACCGATCATTGGATTTTCTTCATGCGGTTCAAATTCTTTACCCCCAATTAGACTTGAGTATTCATTTGACTTAAAATCACTGAAGCGGAGGAGGACTTCATTTGGATAAAAGGCGGAGGCAATGATAGCTATACCATATGCAAGTTTTTCAACATAATACGAAACTTTATCAGCATACCCTTTCGTTAATTCATCAATTTTCTTTTTCGCGTCCTGTTCTTGCAGTTTGTCATATTGTAATAAAGCATTCGGATGAATCTTTATAAAATTCATAATAATAAATTCTTCCCTTGCAAGCCCGACTCCTTTGTTTGGAATGAATGAGTAGTTAAAGACAAGTTCGGGATCGGCAACAATCATTTTTATGTCAATTTTTGGTAATTGGAAACCTGATAAATCCGTTTTATTCACCTTAAATGGGAGAATGCCTTCATAGACTTTTCCTTCTTCACCTTTCGAGCAACATACGGTAATATCCTGTCCTGTCTGAATAACTTTTGTTGCGTCCCCGGTCCCGACAACTGCGGGTATACCCAACTCTCGTGAAACAATTGCAGCATGGCTTGTTCTTCCTCCCGCATTGGTGACGATTGCTCCTGCTATTTTCATAATCGGTTCCCAATCAGGATCGGTGATCTCTGCAAGCAATACTTCGCCTTTTTGGAATTCACTTAATTGGCTCGGTTCTTTTATAAAACGTGCTTTCCCTTGTCCAATTTTGCTCCCGACAGCGGCTCCTGTTACTAATAGCTTACTTTTCTCCTCAAGAACATATTCTTCAAGGATTGTGTTATTCTTTCTTGATTGAACGGTCTCAGGCCTTGCTTGAACGATATACAACTGATTCTCCTGTGGATCAAATGCCCATTCAATATCCATCGGCTTTTTGTAATGATCCTCGATAATACATCCCCATTTTGCTAACTTAAGAATTTGTTCATCTGAAAGAACATACGTCTGCCGGTCATTCACTGCAACAGGAATTTCCTTTGTTGGGTTTGTCCCCTCTGTTGCGTAAATAAGTTTTTTTTCTTTCGTACCAAGTTTTTTACTGACAAGTGCATTGAATCCTTTCTTGAGAGTAGGCTTAAATACCATAAATTCATCAGGTGTTACAACGCCTTTGACAATAAATTCTCCCAATCCCCATGAACCATTGATAAGAACGACATCCCGAAAGCCGGTATCAGTATCAAGCGTGAACATTACACCGCTTGCTCCGCGATCCGACCGTGCCATCTTTTGAACCGCAACGGAAAGTGCTACCTGAAAATGGTCGAATTTTTGATCAACACGATAGGAGATTGCTCGATTGGTAAATAGAGAAGAAAATGCTTTTTTAATAGCGTCCAATAAAGCATGTTCTCCACTGATGTTTAAGTATGATTCTTGTTGTCCCGCGAGCGTCAGGCAGATCTTCTGCTGTAGCACTGGATCTTACTGCAACATCAACACCTTTTTGTATGTTTAATTTTTTCGCGAGTTCAGAATAAGATTGAACAATAGCAGATTCTAGGTCAGAAGGAAATTTAGACTCAAGAATTGCTTGTCTGATTTTTGCGCCAACATCAGCAAGTTGTTTGAGATCTTGAGTATTAAGTCCTTCAAGTAGTTGTTTTATTTTTGCATCGAGCTCGTTTTTTTCGATAAAGTATCGATATGAATACGCGGTAACTGCAAAACCAAAAGGCACATGAATCTTTTCATCAGGAAATGTTTCATTGGTTGCGTTAGTAAGATTCTGGTACATTTCACCAAGGTTTGCATTTTTCCCTCCAACATAGGGAATATCATCCTTATTTATCTGATCGAACCATAATATAAATTGTTTTTCTTTGTTATCCATATTTATATATTGCACATATTGCAGCTATAAAATCAATGACTAAAATCATTTCTTTATTTAGTTTTCATATTTCAAAAAGTTTGACCTGGCAAGAGGAGGATTTACACTTCTGCTACCAATGCTCTTGCCAGGTATATTTGCCTCCAATTACTCACCAGGAAATATGCCTGGTTTTATGTCCCACTCCTGCACTTAGTTTTGTCCCTGCAAAGAGTGCAATAAGCAGACCCGCAACAATGCTTGTCCAAAGCGCTATGGTTAAGTCGGTAAAACCCAAAACAAAGGGCGAGATAACTGCAATTACTCCCAGTGTCCCGACTGTCCAATACTCCCATGATTCATTCCCTTGCCGCATGCCTTCCATCACTGAAAAAGCAATGGTTGCCAACCCGACAAGCACACTTGTCCACAAAGCCGGTTCATTCTGAGTATATCCCAGAGTAAATGGTGCAGTCATAAACGCAAAACCTAAAATTCCCGTCATCCAGTACATAGTCGTTCACCTCCTTTCTTCATATACACTCTTTTTTCTAACAGGGAAAACCACACAAGAATAAAGGAGTAAAATATTTTATATAGTTGTTCTAATAAATCTATAGAGAATGTTTTTATCTGTTTCATAATTATTTTTTATCACAGCAAAGGGCAAATTTGCAGTGATACTGCTCATTTAAAAGTATTGATTTAACTCACATCTTTCCATAAATTACTTCTTCCTCTGGTATTTCTTCTTCACTTTCGTGGAAATGTCTTCGCAGCATTCTTTTTCTCTCAACAAGATTTGGGACCAATTCTTCAATGATCTCTGCATAACGCATTGGATTATGAATCAGATACATTTGTGCGTATTGCACGCGGCGAACATTGAGAAGCGTGATAGTTCCAAAGTTAAGCATTCTTCCAAGTACTCCCTGTTGCACTTCAATAAATTTTATATCTGCAATAGGGTAGTCATCCACCCTGCGGAAAATAATTCCCCGGCGGTACTTTATCATCTCTGCAGAAATTTCATAATATTCGTTTAGCCATTGCACAATAAGAAAGAAAGTAATAAATGTTTTGATAAGCACTAAAAAATAAAGTACAGGCAGTCCATAAAGAGTAATAGAATGCAGCGTCGAGACATTCCTGATAGAGAAGGCTAATACACTTTGCCATAAGATAATCACTGTCCCGGCAAAAAGTTCAATAAGTATCAGTTTTAATAACAGCATCGAAATACTCAAACGAATATTGACGTGGGTGACGGTAATTTTTTTCTTTTCTTCATTCATACAAATACATTGTCTTATTTTGGCAATCTAAACACAATGATTGTGCTCAAAAAATTCATTGATGTGGATCACACATATTGGTTGCGTTCGCTCATTGAATAAGTGTTTTGACAAGTGGATAATTATGGTAATGAAAACTAAAACGCTTTATCTATGTATAAAAATACTTGCCAGTATAGGCATTGCCCTTGCATGTTTTTTGTTGTGGGAACAACTTTTTCATCCTTCGTTTCAACCTTGCCGGATTAACAGCACAGTTAACTGTGATGCTATTATTTCAGGATCAGTTGCAAAAACGCTTGGGATTCCGACACCTCTATATGGGTTGATTGGCTATATAGTTATTATGACAAGCGCTTATCTTCAAAAGAAAAAACTGCTTTTGGGGATGGCTTCATTTGGTCTGCTTTTTTGCGGATGGATTGCGTATCGAGAGTTATTCCAACTACATGTGATTTGTCCGGTGTGTATTATCTGCGATTTTGTTATCGTCACGGTATTTATTCTTTCTAATATCATAAATATAAAAGGAGGTGAATAGATATGGAACTTTCACTATATCTTGCAAAAGTCTGGGGATTATCAGGCGTTTTACTTTGCATTGGTCTACTTCTTAACAAAAAACAACTCATCGCAATTATTAAAAATTTTGATGGAGACGCGCTTTCGGGACTTCTTGCGGGAGTTGTTACTTTGGGAATAGGAGTTGCGCAAATTGTGGGATATGAGTCGTGGACATTTGATTGGAAAGGACTTATTACTCTTTATGGATGGATTGCACTTCTTAAAGGAGCTGCGATACTTTTTATCCCAGGATATTTGGAAAAATTCGCTAAGATCTTTGCAAAAGAGGGCTGGTACACACTAGCATTTATAATTTTTCTCATTCTTTCAGCGTATTTACTGTTTATGGGTTTTACTGCGCCCTACACCAAGGTTATTTCTTAAGGGTAGGGTAAAATGTAATGTGTATTAATGATTTACAAAAAATATCCGGTATCTTATTACTATGTACTATGATTAAGCTAATTACAAACGGAACATATAAATTGATTGCAACAAGAAGGAATACCAAAATTCTTTCCTTTGACAAGAATGGAAGACATAATGCCTATGCATGGATCAAAGTGGGAGATATTGGAGAAATTCTTGTAACAACGCATAAACCTCACAGGATAGATCATATGCTTGCGGTTGGCAAATTTCGATTATATGAGGTGCAAGATGAGCCAAGCCTCACTGACCTGAATCATTTAGAATTGCTCGTAGGGGATGGCGTATGGCAAGGATATTTATTGCCGAATGGTATGCCAAATGGTGTCAAAAGACGAAGGATTATTCCTACAAAGGAAATTATCACGAAGTCGACACATTAAACCCTTCAACAAGTTCTTTTTCGAGTTCTTCAATTCTTATTATTGTCAAAATATTTTTGTTGAAGGTAACTAATCCTTTATCTTTTAATTCTTTCATTTCGCGGCTGACTGTTTCGCGTGTCATACCGCTTTGAGTAGCAAGTTCTTTTTCTGAAATTTTCACTTCTATTGTTGAGTTGGTCTTTTTACCAAAACGCTGTGCATGAATAATAAGTTCAGTTACGAGTCTTGCATAGGCATTTCCTGACATAAGGTATGTCATCCGGCGAAGCAGCCCATCAGTTCCTCTATAGACTCTGCTTAGCAAGTCATAAAGCACGTCAGGATTGCCTTTAATGAACTCAACGACTTTTTCTTTTGGCGCGCGGTAAACTTCCAGAGGTGTGAGTGCGTCATAAAAATATTCATTGGGTTCGTTATTGATTGCCCATGACATGGGGAAAAAAGAGATAGGTTTGAAGATATTAACAACAAGTTCATCGCCTTTTTGGGAGATTGCGTATTTCCTTACTCTTCCTGAAATCAAATAGAAAATACTATTGGGATTATCGTCAGCTCGTATCACAATTTCACCTTTTTTATAAGTAACATGCTTGAATTGTGTAAAAAACTTATCTATTTTTTGTGCAATTTCAGTATCCACAGCAGTATTATATCAGAGCTATTGGATGTGACACCAATCACTGATAAATCACTTTTTGTTTGATAGAAATAACTAGTGAAAGGAAGTGAAATGGTATGAAGATAATAGTTGTATATCGCTCGGTACTGGGCACAACCAAACAGTATGCGAAATGGCTCGGAGAAGCATTGCAGGCTGAGGTTGCTACGTTTAATCACATCCACGATGAGGAGCTTATCTATTATGATGTTGTGATTATCACATCCGGAACGTATGCAGGCAAGATGCCCCTTGTTGGCTTTTTGAAGAAGCATTGGGACATTCTGCAGCACAAAAAAGTAATTGTCATGGCTGTGGGGATTGCGCCAGCAGAGGAAGTAGTAAGCAGGGAGTCATATAAATTAATCCCTGTAGAAATTCGAAGCAAGGTGCGGTATTTCAAATTACCAGGAAATATGTTTGGATTAAAACCGGCAGGTGAGCCATCAAAAGAAAAACTCGAGCCGGTTATTTCATATATTCAAGGATTTCGGTAGTGTGGACATCTCAGAAAAAAGTTGGAACCAGATTGAGGAATATATTTGGAAGTGGTATCCGATACTGATTGGGATAGCTTCACTGGAGGATGGTTCAAAGAAAGCATTTACCACATGAGAGGCTTGGAACTCAGAGTAGTAGTTTCAACTCAGTCATCTGTGAACAGAGGGATGTAATTTTTGAAGAATTTCTGTCATTTCTGCAACTTGTTCATCAGAATAGGGTTGTGTGTTAAATCGTCTGTTTATATTTCCAAATAATAAGTGACCAACAGTTCTCGGAATCAAATAAACTCTTGATGGAATAATTGCTTGTCTACTGAAATAATCTGTACTCAGATAACCTGGAGAAACTTCAGGATCGGGCTCAAAGAATCTTTTTGGAAGTTCAAAAACAAAGCCGTCCCTCAATAGATCAGTTGGTTGTTTACTATCATTACTTATAGCAGCATAGATTTGCGGCATAAATGCAAAATTAGTTTCTACTCTGCCAGTATTATTTATTGGACAACCCATACGTGAAACTTCTATTGTATTAGTAAGTGCGGCAACAGTACGTGCTAAGCGTGCATTATAAACTGCTTGTTTTAGTGCTTGACCTGGGGCATTGGTGGCATAGATTGCAGTTTGTCTTCCACTCTCTCGGTATACATCAAAACCTGGCATAGGTTTCAGATAAAAACTATTACGTCCTGTTCCATGCAGTAGATTTTCACCTGACGCAACTCTTTCATCTAAAAAACTTACAATAGCATCTGGTTTCCAAGACATTAAATCTATTTCTACACGATGTAGGCGCCTCTCTGATAAAGATTTGGGGATTGATTCTATTGCTAAAACCATCGGCATATTATACCAATTTTGAGAAGTCCGGTAGTGAACCGTTTTCAGCCTCAAAAAGAAAGAAGAATAAGAAGCAACTAAAAAATTAGCCTTGAAATGGTGTCTGTGGAGATGTCCGAAAAAAGTTGGAACCAGATTGAAAGCTACATTTGGAAGTGGTATCCGGTTCTTTTGAATAGCTTCTCATCAGCTACGAAATAATACCACATAAAAGTATTGGAACTGTTTGTGCAAGCAACGGTCTATTGTAGGAAACATTAGTTACTTGATAACTATTTGCCATTTGGTCTGTAAAGAGATCCGGGACCGACAATGAGTATATCGGCGCTTGGCACAATCTGTTGAATCATTTTTGCTCCGCTATCACTTCCCGGAGCAATAACTACAAATGTTTTTACCCCACTTTCAAAAATTGTTCTTATCCCTTTAATCCAGTTGACTGGTTCTATAAGCTGCTGCTGAAATTCTTCTTTAATATCTTCTGCGCTTTCAAGTACGGATGCGTCTGTGTTAGCTACAAGTGGGATACCAGGATCTATAACAATTGGAGCAACAAGCTTGCCTATATCATCAAGTATAGGCTCCATTAACGGTGTATGGGATGGTGGTGATACTAAACCTGTATGTGCTTTTACACCATGTACTTTTGCTATCTCGGCAACCTTTGATAGAAGTTCATTCGATCCTCCAATTACCGTTTGGGTAGGACTATTATAGTGAGTAGGAAAAACTTCTTGCCCTTCGCGCAAAGGAGTTTCTTCTCTTACTTGTTGTAAAATTTTTTCTGCAATTTCTGCATTAGAGCTTAAGACGACTACTCCTCCAGGAACTGTTCCCATTAATCTTCCTCTCTCCTGTGAGAAACATAATCCATCCTCATAGCTTCTATACCCCCTAGCAGTATTCACCGCAATTATTAATCCATGACTATTACCTGTAACAATAGAAGGCTGCCATGCACCAGTGGAATCGAAAAGAGTGTGAGTGACTGCTGTTGCGGCAGCAAAATTTGCAGTAGAGGCAAATTCTGGTTCAAGATAAGCGCTCGGGTCGGTAAGTCTCTCAAGTAGTCCAATGTTTGGAACAGCTCTATCGGCTCTTTGAAGCCAACGATTTGCTGTACGATTTTGCCTCAATTGTCCATACCGTTCAGCATTATGACTTGTAAGTCCTTGATAAATAAGTGCAATTCGTTCTGCCATTTTACAATAAAAGAGATTGTTATTATAGCAAAAACGTTGAATTTAGTAAGACTGGTTGTGGTTATCATATGAGAAATAGTGGAAAAGAATACAGGATATTTTACTTTAACCTGCTATGTCAATCTAATTAGCTCATTAATTGTTGACATCTCAAAAAAAAGTTGGAACCAGATTCAAGAGTATATTCTAAGTTGGTATCCGGTGCTTTTGAACAGCCACATTTCAAATATAAAGTAATACCACATAAGAGTATTGGAACAATAAGGTACCGACAGTATTGTATAATACCGCTTATGAGAGTAGAAGTGGGTCATAATCAGGCATTAAGAACAGGAGCTTTATTTAATGGTTTATATAACATCGATCATAGTCGAGGAGATGGAGGGGCAAATTCTCTTTGGTTTCGAGGGTATCCTGGCGCAGACGCATTATCAACACGGAGCATCGATCATCCGACCTCTTTCACTTTATCTACTTTCTTGAAATTGATCGAGACAGGACAGATTGTTATACCCGTAGGTGCTCGAGCCTTGGATATAGGATATGGTACTGGACATGATTTGGCAAGGTTTAGTGCTCTTGGTTATGATAGCATCCATGGGGTTGATGTAAGTGAGGTAAGTACTGACAAGGCAAAAAAATTACTAGATGGACATGTTATTCCAGCAAAACGGGATAATATCATCTGTGAAACAGGAAATCTTTTTGAACTCCTTCCAAGCGGTAATCAATATGATTTGGTATGGTCTCGAGGAGTTGGTGACTACGTGGAAGAAGAAAATCAACAAGAATATTTTGAATTGTTACAAAACGAAACAGCTCGTGATGGCTTAATTGTATTGAGCTTCGTGACAAATCATCCTAAATCTCTCGTACCAGGACAAACAATTGTACCCTGTCATAATATTGTACCTCTTCATCCTGTTAATATTAATATGGTAAGACGTCTTTTTTCACCTGAAAGAGGATGGAAGATATTGGCAGCTAAAATCGAAAGAGATAAAGAAGATATACATCATGCCGATGGAACGTTAAATCCAGAAGACCGGCATTCTCATGACTTTTTACACGTTATTGCGCAAAATGTTGGAGCAAAACCTTTAGTACAAACAGTGGAAGATCTTGTACAACAGCCCTTTACACAATCCTATGAAACAACATCGTCAGGACTTCTTGTAGCTCCACAAAAAAGAATAATACCGGCAAGACTTACTTAATGGATTTGATTGAACTATCAATCTAAATAACTCATCAATCGTGGAGATCTCCGAAAAAAGTTGGAGCCAGAGTGAGGGATATGCTTGGAATAGTATCCTGTACTAACTGAAGCAGCCTCGTTGGACGATCAGCAAAAGAAAACAAACCACATAATAGTATTGGAACTAAGATACTCTTAAAAGACAGTTATGTGAACAAGATAACTTCCTTGATTTCCAATGCATCTTGAAGCTTCGCCACAGCTTGTTCTCGATGCGCTAATGTCCGTTTTTCCTATTCCCACTGCTTTATATTCTACAATTAAAGTGCCAGTACCCATCCCTATAATATGATTTGAAGGATCAGGAGTAAATGCAGGCTCACTTAATTGTTGTAAAACATTGTTATTTACGCTGGAAAAGTTCCAGTAGGAACTATGCAACACAACTTTTACTA
>Ga0206953_1137_pt1 | contig 12632 bp, 5 predicted proteins | sample Alteio_BWOrgHeat_36_FD_152977 | JGI IMG/M metagenome (GOLD analysis project Ga0206953, IMG submission 152977) | Enriched cells from forest soil in Barre Woods Harvard Forest LTER site, Petersham, Massachusetts, United States -... | ecosystem: Environmental > Terrestrial > Soil > Temperate forest > O...
TAAGTGTTGGACCAAACGTAAGCAATGCGGGAGGTGCTGTGGATGGATCCGATGGTTTTTTAATGAATATATTGAAATCCGCAGGATCGTTTAATGCAAGAAATTTATTTTCATCCTTTAGTTTTATGAGGACATTCGGTTTGGCAGAAACAATATCTTCATTGAGAATATGAATACCATCGAACGTCACGTCCAGCAGAGGGTTGATCTTGTCGGCTTGCACGTTAAATCCAACGTTTGCAATATTATTAAAATGTGTTTGTTCAAGTTGTGTGCTGTCGTGGTGATTAAGCTGATTGACTTCAACCCACAATGAATTTTGTCCGGCAAAACCTTTTGTATTAATTGTAATGGTGTCCATTATAATATCACCCGGACCAAATAGCGACAACGGTTTTTTCTTCAGCATTTTATAGGCAAGTGGCTGAACAACACCTTTGCTGTTCTCCACCCAATAAGTACTCATTATGCTATCGCTGAAATTAAATTCACTGATGTTCTGAACAGGATATGCGAATTTAAAATTATCGCCTTCCTGCAATGTATCAACACTATATGGTTTGTAGCTTGCTGACACCAGTGGATTGATGGCTGCTTCAGGCACAGGAGTGTACAACACCTGCCAGCGGATCATTTGGGTAGGTGTATGTTTTGCGGGGTCATTCATAAAAGCAACCAACTGTAAATTCGGATAAGTAACTGCACTTACCAGCGAACTGATATTTATATTCATAGTGCTTGCCGGTCCGGGAAGATAACTGGAAAGTGTATCTTTTTGTCCATTTGCTTTGATACCAATTAATTTCAGAACCACATTATCAGCGGAAGTATCCGTACGTTCACGCCAGAAAAGTGAATCCCACTTCATTGCAGGACCAATAATCTCAGACGCAATGTATCCTTTTGCCCAATGTGTGCTAACGCTGAATGTATCCTGGATCTGTGAATATTGATTTGCACCTACAACTTCAATTGCAGTTCCGGGTTTTCTCCCTTTAACACCCCATAAAATATAAGGGATATCCGTTCCTACTGTCCGGACAATGCCGCTTCCAAGTTTATCAAAAGAAGGATATAAACTCTGACTGCCATGAACAAAAGGATGGGCCTGCTGCGTATAGCACAGAACACGCGAACTGTCAGGTATCGCATTTATAAAATTTATTACTTCCTGTATACCTGTACCTGAGGTATCACTTGTTTCAAACTCAAAGGAATACATAGTCCGGCCAGGTCCGAAGCAATGATAATTTCCATACTGGCCACAATACAGATAATTACAAGGACCTGGAGTGTAATTGCTTTGTAAAGGATCCCCACTAATCGTATCAATGACTACAAAATCGAAATTCGTACCTCCGCACGCAGCCGTCATCATTGTTGCGCCATTAATACTATATTGCTGATACGCAAATACAGCATATGGATAATGCGCAGTCTGGACGTGAATACTTTTTATATTATTTACAAAATCCCATCTGCGTGAGGTGTTATTATAATTTACAAACTGATAATCATCATTCTTAAACTGAAAAAAATGAGCCTGTGCCCAGCCTCGCTTACCATTGATGACCTGGAACGAACTTTCCTGCCAGTTGAACGTATTAACTGGTGAAGTACTATCAGCACTCACGCGCCAATAATAAACAGTGCTGTCTTTTAACGGTAAAGTTCCGGGATCCCACTCCACTACTCCACCTTTGCTGTTGATCACAATAGACTTTTTAAACCCACTGTTATATTTATCAGTTGTATCCAGCTGAAACCTATAATTCACAGCACCTGCAAGTGCATTAGCAGTTGATGCTTTTAATTTCACTGTGCTGCTTGGAACAATTGCATATTTGTAAGGATACACGGGAATAATCAGGTTTCCATTGATGATCAGTTCTGCATCCGGAATATTTGTGTTGTTTGCTTCGGACAATTCCTGGATCGCACCGGTAAAATCCAGCGTGACTTTAAATTTATTAAGCCCGACACCATTTGTATAATCAATTGGCATTTTCACATACAAGGTATCTTTGAACTTCGGTGCTTTTACATTTTTCAGGTATTCCTGTGTTTTTCCTCCGGGGAAAGTTCTTACAATGTTCACCGTATAATTTGTATCGAGTGCTTTACCAATATTGGTATGCACAATATTTACAATAAACGTATCAGGCTTGTAAGTCGTGTTAAATGAAATATCATCTGTCGTGATTTTATAATCGGGCAAATGCTGTGAGTTCGGTACTATTGCCGGATCACCATGTAAGGTCATAGCCAGGTAGCCCGCTCTGTTGCCCATATCAGCAAGCGCATTCGGCTGTAAATCTTTCAATGTTGATTTCATACACTTTCCGATCGACTTCGTATAAAATGGATCGCGGGCTATTTTTGTATACAGTGAATTTGAATACGCGTCCAGAATATTGGATAAGCCAAGTGATACTGAAGCGATAAACCCAATCGCGCCTTTTTCTGCAGTCAGCACAAACTCCTCACTGTTCGTGCTGTTATCCAACACATCATAATCCGTATGAATATCTCCGGCATAACATCCATTGGATATGATCAGCGGATATTTTTTATAGTTGTTATAATTTTGTGGTTTATCAACTCCTATATCCCAGCTCTGACCGGATGAGTGTCCAAAGAAGGTCATAATTGAAACTCCATTATTGATCAGTGAGGTCAACTCATTTGTGGTATTGATGGAAATGGGATCGGAAGAAGTTTTTGCAAAAGTTGTTACGTGTCCGCCAAACTGAACATTCTCAATAATAGTTTTATAACTATTCAGATATCCCTGGAATTCCGACTGCTGTCCGAGGTCATCCCCGCCTGCAAAATGGATCACCTGCTTCATCCATTCATCTGCAGGATTACTTTCATACTCGAGTACCTTTTGTAAATATGAATTTACGTCAGTATTCGTTTTAGCACTTAATCTCCCTGTTGCAATTACAGGCTCCAGGATCCCGTTCATTGGCGAGGTAAACATAATATCACAACTCGGGTTACCCATGCTTGGAACCAGGCAATCTGCATAGCCTTTCCCTCCATTGTACAATTTTCCATATGGACGGGTATCAACGGCATGTGTAGATTTACCTATAAGAAACAGGTATTGAGGTGTGCCCGAAAATTTAGCAGCTGCATAAAACCCAAAATTCCGGATGGAAAGCGGAGATGTAACAATTCCATAGGCAAACTGATCATACAACTCCGTAACATCCGCAAGGATCACATTGTGTTTTCCTCCTGCGATTGAACTCCTGTAATTTTTATACGCAACTGCTCCTGGGCTTACTCCGGTCATCAGACTTGGATGCGAAACAATCAGGTAAGTGCTGTCGGTTGCCGTACCCATATTTTTAAAATCAGTGAAAATCCCTACAGCGCCTTGCCCTGCAGGAATTAACCTTTTCACTTTCATGATCTGTGATTCAGTAACCACAAAACACATTTTACCAGTTCCAAAAGCTGAGTTAGGCAACAATGCATTATATCCTGAACTATTTTTCTGAGCAGTGATGCGGTTGTTAGTCGTAAGATCATATACTCTTACACTATCAGATGCGCCCGTCGTTTTAAAATTTGTGAATTGAAAAAACGTTTTTCCTTTCAGCGTATTATCCGGAAGATTATACATCATGTACGAAGAAGAAGCTTCCAGGTTGAATGTATGCGGATAAAGTAAACGCACATAAGAAATGGCAGTCCTGTTTCCTGCAAGGCAATTAAAGTTCATTGAAAAAGTACTGGAACCAAATGCTGAAACCGGAACTGTATATGCTTTATAAAATGATTGATAACCTGTAAAATAAATTTCCTCTAAAGGAATGGATGTACCTGATCCGTTTAAATAGCTGAGCTTTACATCATGGTCATTGGAACTTCCGCTTTGCGATGCTCCGCAAAAATAAGTACTCAGCTGCGCCTGTGGACCAGCAGTATAACTATTAGTACACGAAACAGAAATAGAACCGTTACTTCCTTCGCCAATATCGGTTGTAAACCAACCTTCCGCATCTGTGTACTGTGGATCTGTAAGACCAACACCCGAAGAATAATCTGCCCCGTCATAATAGGTATATGATGAAACGTTTACCGATTCTTTCAAAAAGTAAGAGGCAGCACTATAACCATTTGTAACTGTATCGGTTTGAAATGACATGCGTTTATTTGCACCAGAAGTATTCCACGTGAGGTAATACGTTGCCGTATCATTGAATAAACTGTAATAGGGATTTGGAATATGGCTTATACCTGTATAGAGCACGCTGTCGGGACGGCCATCATTGTGCTTTCCATAAAACTCAATGTAATCCGTTCCATCAAAACTACCATCGTTTTCACCATGAACATAAATCCATTGTTCCTGACCCAGATTGAACAATTGAAAATTCTTTGGAGAACCCACATCACTCAGCGAAAGTCCAATGGAGAAAAGTGCATCTGAAATAGTTGTTGAATCAATCCGGTAGATGCCGTCGTTTACAACTTTTATTTTTAAGTAACGCTGGTTGTAATTGATCCATTCGTTTCCATAGGTCTGTGCCTTTGTTTCGTTCAGACAAATTGCAGACAGAAAACAAATACAAAGCAGGTATCTTACTGCATTCAACATTACTAAATTTTAGTTTGCTGTTACTGATTTATGCGGATGCTTATTAATATCCAGTTTCAATGAGAACAGATTTGAATACAAACCTCCTGTTGCATCACCAATATTCGTGAGTGCATAATCCAGTGTGATTGCTTTAAACCTCACACCCAGACCAATATTTGGCTGAATAGTATGAACGGTTTGTCCTGTAATATCAGTCATCGTTTGGAAATTTCCTACACCTGCACGGATGAAAATAAAATTATTATATCCAATCTGAATACCTAAATGCGGATCAGCACTGGCAAAACTGCTTTTGAGCAATACGTTCCGTTTACCATCGAATGTAGTGACCAAATCCAACTCACCCATGGCTGAAATTTTATATTTGAATTCGTATTTTTTTGCCGCCCCTAAAACGAGTGTAGGCAGTGTTACTTCTACGGAATTTGTCGGGATTTGGTTGCCTGTTTGCTGGAAAACCGCTTTGGTCTGGTCATCCAGAGTATAATTCCAGGCATTGAAAGTGGAAGTGGCATCCCGGAGCATAGCCCCGAATTTCCATTTTTTATATTCGTACTGCGCACCAATATCAAGCCCAAAGCCCCAGGCACCGCCAAAATCACCGACCGTCCTGCGAATTACCTTTACATTTCCACCCAGGTTTAAACCCGGTATTTTTGATTTTTTAGCATAGGAAAATAGAAACGCATAATCCGCTGCGGAAAAAGTGGTGATATTATCATAATTAATATTGCCGTTTGCGTCAATAAGCTGAGTTGTATTGGGGATATTATCCACTCCAAAACGGATTACGCTAAATGCCGCAACACTGCCAGAATCAATACGTGCAGCAATTCCACCGTAATCATATTTAGCAATTCCGGCAAAATACTCGGAGTGCATTAACGAAACCTCCAGGTTACTCTTCAAACCCAGCAGGCCGGCGGGATTCCAGTAGCCGGCGGTTACATCATTTACAGTAGCCACATTGGCATTAGCCATGCTCAAGGCGTTGGCACCGACCCCAATAGCCAGAAATTCATTGCTGTATTTTACCTGTGCAAAAAGAGAGGTACCTAAAACAGTGAAAATAAAGACAAAAAGAATGTTTTTCAGCAGATTCATATGCTTCATAAAAATAAGAATTATTTTGATTGTCAAGCAATTACGTACAGGACATTAATCCCGTTTAACAACGCTTTTTTAGCGTAAATATTGCGAAAGCTGCCCGGCAAATTCTGTGGTGAACAAAATGGCCCCTTTTTTATTGAGGTGACGGGGGTTGGAGAAGTATTCTTTGTGATTGCAGATGTCATCCGTTGTATAGTCAAACAAAGGCAGATTATTGAACGTGGCCATGGCGCGGATATCGCTGATCAGTTCAGCTTTGTCAGCAATTGAAGCTGATTCTTTAACGTAGAGTGGTGTAATGACCAAAATTAATTTCACATCGTTCACAGAACATTCCTTCACCAGTGATGTGAAGCACTTTTTGAATTTGTCGGAGATTACAATTGATTGAGGCTGATAGTTTAACTGATCCAGATCTGAATCCACATGAACCAGTTCCGGGATAAATCCTTTTTCATATAAATGATCGTGTTCCGTTTCTATGCCCATCCAGCCATGCATGGCATTCGACAAATAATAATCGTTCATGTAGGGAAGACTATAAAAAGGCAGCCATTTAAAATACCTAAAACGTGGATCAATTCTTTTTACATCCTGGTAAAATGCATCGTTTCCTAAAAAAGGAAAATACTTTGGAAAGGAACGGACGGTATCGGTTTCAATATCCAGTAAGTTCAGATCGATATTGAAAACAACAAAGGAAGGTGTTTTGCTATGAGAAATATAGGCACGCAACGCAGCCAGGCTTAATTGCGGGGATGCACCGGCAAGACCGGCATTGTAACAACTTGTATGCATAAGAGAATCCATCACACGTGGAACAAAGTGAGATTCGGCGCGGGATGAGCCAATGATCAATCCGTCGTAATTGTTCTGGCGGATAAAAATAGTGGTGAGCTTTTCAAATTCCCCGGATTTGTTTTTGCGCAAGCCGTAATAAATGAACTCCCGTGCTATATATGCAACACAGATGACGGCTAAAATATATAATGCAATTTTTCTCATTTAAAAATGTGAATAAATAAATTCCGAAGCATTGAATTTTCCTAAAACAAAAATCAATACAAAGACAATAATGTAAAATGCAGGCTCTGCAACCTTTCGTACCGTTTTTAATTTGTTTGTTTTCCAGAATTCTTCATTCAGTTCTTTGATAAACAGGAAAACGATAAGCGAGACAGCGAGTGCAAAAGAAAAAAATGAGTTCAGGGAAATAAATTCATTCACAGTGGTCCTGATATGAAAATCGAAAGAGACTATTTTTTTCCAGAATACCAATGCAATTTCAATAGTCTTTGAGCGGAATGCAATGAGTGTAAGTGTGTGAAAAAGCAGCACGAAGATCCAGCCTATTACGGGGAACTTCTTTTTGATCCTGAACTGTTTTTTAATGATTAATTCAAGAATATAAATAAGTCCATGCATGAAACCCCAGAGTAAAAACGTGAGTGCAAAACCATGCCACAACGCACTTAAAATAAATACCCAGAAAATATTTATAATCCAGAAGAACACGGAACGACTGTTGCTGACAATACTCAGGTACACATAATCATGAAACCAGGATGTGAGCGAAATATGATAACGTTTCCAGAAATCAACCAATGAAGTTGCCAGCAGCGGCCGGCGCCAGTTTAATGAAAGTTCTATTCCGAAAAAACGGGCGATGCCTGTCACGATATCTGTATATCCTGAAAAGTCGGCATACAATTGGATTACAAAAAAGAAAGCGGTAACCAGTAAAGTCAACCCGGAATAATTATGCGGATTTTCAAAAACGGGGTTGACAAATTCCGTAAGCCTGTCGGCAATGACCATTTTTTTAAAGAAACCCCAGGTAGCAATACCTGCGCCACTTGCAAGCAGTTCAAAAGAAAATTTATGTTTGCCAAAAAACTGCGGCATCAATGCTGTAAAGCGTTCAACCGGACCGGAAATAATAGTTGGAAAAAATGAACCGAACAAGGCCAGTTTTGCAAAATTCATTTCGGGCTGGACTTTGCCGCGCTTTACTTCAATTACATATCCCAGCAATTGAAAAATGTAATACGATAAGCCAATTGGAAAAGCAATTTGAAGAAACGCTGACCGGGTATTAAACAGATGTCCCGAAAAATATTTAAACGCAAGCAGGATCAGAACAGATTTAACAATGGCAATCCACAACCAGAATTTTTTCATTCCTTCTGATGAACTTTTTGAAATCCATATCGCGCAGAAATAATTTATAAGCAGGATGACAAACAACACAATGGGAAACCAGTAACTCCACGTTGTATAAAAATACAGGCTGGCTCCGAGGAGTACGATCCACCTGTACTTATTGCCAAACAACCAATAGATCGTAAATACAACCGGCAGGAAAAGAAAAAAATGAATGGAAGTCAGTGTCAAGTTATTGTTATTGGGTTATTTGTTATTGAGTTATTGAGGCTATTCCTGAATAACTCAATAACATAATAACTTATTTACTCATTTTACTTCTCTTAAACATTATCGTCAAAGCACTCATTAAAAACGGGAACACAACAGCTTTATATCTCACCAGTCCACCGAAAAAGGGAGTCACCCACCCGATCATACAGTAAAAACAAACTACCATTAAAATGCAGAACCAAAATGCAGGTTTGGCAAATACGGTACGGTCTGCGAAGATAAGACAGAAAAGCCCGGCCAGCATCAGCAGGATATTTTCTATTGCTGCCAAGCGTTGTAGATTATTTTTTGCTTCCCATATAAATGGCCTTGCCAGCGCAACAAAAAAAGCGCGCGGGGCTGTTTTTATAAAGCTCCACTTATCCTCTGTCAATAAAGGAATGGGGAATTTAGTTTTTGAAGGTGCTGAAGAAGAAAATAATTTATATGCAAGCGTGTCCGTTGAATTATGCACATAGATCGTATCCTTTGAATCAGGTTGATTGTAGTAATAATAATCCGATCCGGGTTTTATTTTATAGGTTGAGTCTCTGAGCATTTCAAGCGATGCGTCCCTTTTATCATACGCGATGTAAATCATTTTATTTCCGTTAACCAAGTAATAACCTCCATTGGAAACGTTGATCAGGTCGACCTGCTTCACCTGCATCACGCGAAAATAATTGCGCCCTGTAAACTGTGCGAGTAAAAGCAACCCTGTGAAAGCAATTACTCCAGCCAGAATAAAATTCAGCACAGGAACACGCTTTAGCATGTGCAGGCTGATTCCCCATGCCACAAAGCCAATGATGAGCAAACCGCACAAAACAATTTTAGAAATCAATAGTAGCCAGAGAAAAAGAACAGACCATACAACTGTTTTCCAACTCAGTTTTTCCGTTATTAATTTATGACAGAAGTAAACCGAAAAACCCATAGTAAAAAAAACAAGGCTTTCCCTGATCAGTCCTGATCCCCAAAAGAGGACAGTTGGAGGAAGAAAAATAGCCGGGAATAAAAATTTCCTTTTATCTGCTGCATACGGCACAAACGTTTTATATAATGCGACAAGACCGGCGAAGGACAAAAAATTAACAAATACATTATGCAGCTGGTAAAAGCCAAATGAAAAAAAACGGAATACTACATTCAGGCGAATCATAGTATGCGATTCCATGCTTACAGCGCTTTCAAACTGCGGCTTCCAGACCTGCATGTGCGCATAGTATTGTTCATAGAAGCGAGGATCGTTGTCAAAACCAAAAAACATACGGATAAAATCCTGGGGATTATTTTTCAGCGCGTCGAACAAAATCTTGCTGTCGTCAAAATACTTGTAAATGTCCGCATCGCTACGCGAAGTATAGTAGAAAGTGTATATATACCAGAATAAAACTCCGGCTATCACTTTGAGCAGAAAAGCAAGAGAAATCCATATACGTGGAATTCCGTCCAGCTTAAAAAACGGCGAACCTGAAATCAGCCAAATGAAAAGTAACAGATAAATGAGCGTGAGGAGGATCTCCATTGCTGCAAAACTAGTAATTATACTTTTAGCATTTCTGGCTATAAATAATTTTTACAGGATTTATGGAATTTATCCATCTTCTGCATCTTCATAGTAAACCAACACAACAAAGCCATGAAGACCAACCGATTTATACTAGGATTGTTTATACTAAGCAGCCTGTCCATTTACGCGGATACAGAAAAAGTAATTAAAAGTAAAGTTGATCATGTGACTGTCTTTTTGCAAGGCGCGCAAGTGTACAGGAGTTCAGCAGTGAACCTTTCCGCAGGCACTACAAAAATTATTTTTGATAACCTGGAAGCGGGTATTGATCCGAAAAGCCTGCAGGCATCCGGCAATGGGAATTTTATTATCTTGGATGTGGAGCAGCTTACAAAATATCCGGAACCCCAAACAATTAAAATTGATCCGAACGCAAGCCCAAAAAATTTAAAACTTATTAAAGCAATTTCTGATTCCATTCAATCCGTGGATTTTGACCTGGAAGACCTCGGCAACAAAAAACAAGTGCTGGAAACAGAAAAATCTACTTTGCTGAGCAACCGTTTAATGAAAGGTGAGTTCAAAAAGGATTCATTAGCTATTGTAAAAGATGCGCTGGATTATCTGCGTGCACACCTGAACAATATTAACAGTGAAATGCTTAAGCTGAAAAGAGAAGACGTAAAACTGCAAAGCATAAAAACAGGAATGAAGGAACGTTTGCAGGCACAGCAAAATTTCAATTCGAATCCAGGACAAACTCAAGCGGCAAGTACAAATCCGAGTTACCAGGTAGTTGTTACTGTTTCTTCTGATGCTGTTGCAACGGGAAGCGTAGAATTAAATTACCTGCTGGCCAGTGCAGGCTGGACTCCTTCTTATGATCTCCGTGCAAAAGATTCCAACACAGCTATGCAATTAACTTATAAAGCAAATGTGTTTCAGAACACTGGTCTCAGCTGGGATAATGTGAAATTAAAATTGTCAACGGGTAATCCGAATCAAAGTAATATCAAACCAATTCTAACTGCATGGTACCTGGATTACTATACCAATTACAGCAACCGCAGATATAACCGTCAGGCAATGGGATTGCCAAAGGCCGCAGGTGAAGCGCTCGGAGCTGTCGCGGATGAATCGAAGGTGCTGGAGAAAGACAAAGAAGATGCGGCGCAATCGGCAGCGAACTTTACTACTTTTATTGAGACGGCAACTAATTTTGAGTTCGACATTAAGCTCGCCTACTCTATTCCTTCTGATGGAGTGACGCATCTTGTTTCCGTAAAAAATGAAGAAGTACCTGCGAACTTCATGCACTATGCTGTTCCTAAACTTGATCGTGATGCCTTTTTAGTAGCCCGTGTCACAGGCTGGGAAGACCTGAACCTGATGCCGGGCAAAGCAAATATATTTTTTGATGGAACATTTGTAGGTGAATCATTTATTGATCCTGCCAATACAAATGACACCTTGAACCTCACACTTGGTCGCGATAAAAGCGTAGTTGTTACACGCAACAAATTAAAAGATAAAACAAAAGAAAAAATCCTGAACAGTGATAAACTACAAACGATTACTTATGAAATTACTGTTAAAAATACCAAAAGCACCTCTATGGAAATGATGCTGGAAGATCAGATTCCGGTTTCAGCAAACAAGAATATTGTTGTGGAAGCAATCGATCTGGCCGGTGCTGGTTATGACAAAGAAACAGGTTTGCTTGAATGGAAGTTGGATCTGAAACCAAAAGAATCTAAAAAAATCCTTGTGACTTATTCCGTGAAGTTCTCTAAGGATAAAACGCTCAGCGCTGGATTGATGTAAGATGTAAATTCAAAGCTGGAGGAAATACAAATGAAAAATTTGCCACCAATTGCACTAATTTTCACCAATTTGTTAATTATTATTAGCGTGAATTCGTGTAATTAGTGGCAAAAAATCAATGATCGGAAACAACTTTCGCTTTTGCTTTTTTATTATAACGAATAAGAAGCACTACAGGAATACAGATCACCATTGAAACTGCAACAACCATAAATCCTTTATCATAGCTGACAAGCATTTGTTGTTTTGTTAAAGCGGCATCCATCATTTTGTACGCGAGCGCCTGTGCATCATCCTGCGAATAGCCGGAACCAATAAAATTTTGAGTCATGCTAGCGATCCGTTCGGAACTGGCACTAGTATAATCAGTAATATATCCCAGCATGTTTCCCCTGATCAATGCATTCTGGTGTGTGATATATACATTCAGCAACGCAATGCCAACAGCACCGCCAAGCTGACGGATCATGTTTGCCAATCCTACTGCCTGTGCCATATCTTTTCCCTGCATGCCGGCAACGGCCAGTGATAAAATAGGAGACATCATAAATGCCATTCCAAATCCACGCAATACAAATGGCAGGTAAAAATTTCGCTCGCCTGAATCCGGTGAAGAAAAAGAAAGCATAACTAAAAAAGCAAAAACAATTCCTATTCCAATCAGGATAATTGTTTTAGGATTTACGCCTTTGCCCAGCATGTTTCCCACGAGCGGCATGGCGAAAGCAGTACACAAGGCACCGGGAATCATGAATACGCCGGTTTGTGTTGCCGTCCAGCCCAATGAGATTTGTGTGAATAAAGGGAAAATAAATACCGTTCCAAAAAGCAACATTCCCAGCATGAGATTCATAATACTTCCCATAACCAGGTTGTAATTTTTATATAGGCGTATATTGACAGCCGGATAATCAATCGACAATTCCCTGACGATAAACGCAACAATACCTGCTGCTGCAACTATGCTCAGCACAATGATCTCAACGCTGTCAAACCAATCGTCGGTTGCACCTTCTTCCAGCACATACTGCAGAGAGCCAATAGCAGTGATCAGAAAAATAATTCCCCACCAATCTATTTTACGCGGCTTTGTTGCGCCAGGCCTGTTTGTTACATAAGTCCAGGATAAAATGGCCGCAACAATTCCGATTG
>Ga0206953_1138_pt1 | contig 12533 bp, 14 predicted proteins | sample Alteio_BWOrgHeat_36_FD_152977 | JGI IMG/M metagenome (GOLD analysis project Ga0206953, IMG submission 152977) | Enriched cells from forest soil in Barre Woods Harvard Forest LTER site, Petersham, Massachusetts, United States -... | ecosystem: Environmental > Terrestrial > Soil > Temperate forest >...
GCGCTGCCCGTCACGCCGGATCTGGAGCCCGAGGTTCTCCATTTTGCTTCCTACGACCCGCAAAGCCGTATCCTGTGGATCGACCCAACTTCAGAGACCGATCCTCTCGGCGAACTTCCTCAAATGGACCAGGGTGTTTTTGCGTTGATCTCCTATCCCGACCATGGTGAACTTCGGCGCATTCCGGAAATTCCGCCTGAGAGGAACGGCATCGAATACCAAGCCAATCTGCGCCTGAGCTCCGATGGCAACGGCACGGTCTCGGTTCAGGAAAAATATCTCGGCGCTTTCAATGCCGGCCGCCATTCTTTTTACCGCAATCGCTCGCAAGAGGAATTGTTAAGGACGTTCGAAGAACGAGTGGCCCGTTATGCGAACCAGACGGCTTTCCGCGAGGCGTCGGTTGTTGGAAGGGACGACAACGGCAGCGAGATCCTGGAAAAGTTCTCGTTTGCCGGCAATTTCGTGAGCGCCTCGACTGGCGATAGCTGGTTTTTTCAGCCTCTGTTCCTGGCGGGAATTTCGGTTCCCGAAATCAGCCCTCGGCCACGCGTGCTGCCGATGGAACTTGGAACTCCGTACCACTTGAAGGGCGAATATCGCATCGAATTGCCGGCCGATATGCGCGTGGCGAGCTTGCCTCAAAACGTTTCCGTCAAATCGGAGTTCGGCGCCCTGGAAGTAGAATATTCGGCCGACGGGAACACCGTTCTCACCACGGAAACGCTTTCCTTCATATCTAGCCGCATCCCGGCGGAGAAGTACGCGGCTTTTCGTGACTTCGTTAACGCGGCTTTGCGCGTTGGACAAGTCCGCTTGCGCGCTGTCAGGGCCCAATAAATCAGCGTCTGAGCGGCTGACCCGCCGTTGGATAAAAGTTTACCTTCTTGACAGTTGACTGTGTGGGGTATATACGAGCCCGTTCGGGGGGCGACGCAACCTCTCTGCTCGTTTCCCACGTTACTCGTCGGCCAAAGGTTCGAAAACCGCTTGCTGAATTCGGAGACCTTTTATGACACCCCTTCAACATCTCTTTTTGACGAACGGATTCATGCCCCACGGATTTTGCTACTTAGGGAATCCGGGATTGATCTCGCTGCACGTCATCTCTGATTCCTTGATCGCACTCGCATATCTGTTGATCCCTCTCTCCTTGATCCAGTTGGTTCGCAAAAGAAAGGACATTCCTTTTAATTGGATGTTCGTATGCTTTGGCGTCTTCATCGTTGCGTGCGGCGCCACACACGTGATGGAGGTATGGACTCTCTGGGTGCCATCCTATTGGTTATCCGGCGGCGTCAAAGCCGTTACGGCCCTCGCTTCCATGCCGACCGCCGTCTTACTCATTCGTTTGATGCCCAAGGCTCTCTCTCTACCGCATCCAGATGACCTCAGAAAGGCTAACGCCGCGCTGGAGCAACAAGCGTCGGTTCTTCGGGAGCAAACTGCCCTGGTGCGGCAGTCCGAGGAGAAGTATCGGTCCTTGTTCGAAGGAGCGCCCTGCGGAATCCTGCGAGTAGCGTTGGACGGCACAGTTCTGATGGCCAATCCAGCCTTATCACAGATGCTTGGACTGGATTCGCGGGACGAACTGATTGGGCGCATTCTGCCAACCGAGTTTCTTCGCGCGACCTGCGGGAGAAAGCGACCAGGCAGTCCGCTTGAAGATGCCGAAGTCATGTGGAAGCGTAAAGACGGGAAGAGGGTCCTGCTGCGAGCGAAGGCGCAGCCCTCGCTTCAAACCGCCGATTCCCCAGCCTGCTTCGAGGTGATCGTTGAAGACATCTCCGAGAGGAGAAGACTAGAGGAAGAGTTACGCCAGGCGCAGAAAATGGAAACGGTCGGCCAGCTTGCTGGCGGCATTGCGCACGATTTCAACAACCTCCTGGTGGCCATACTGGGATATGGCGAGCTTGTCGAGAAGAACCTTGACCCGGAGACAAGGGTCCACGAATACAGCATGCAAATTACCAGGGCAGCCGCTCTGGCGCGTGAACTGACGGCCCAACTTCTCGCATTCGGGCGGAAGCAGCCTCTGCAACCCAGGATAATCGACCTGAACCTCTTGATCCTCAGCATGACGGATATGCTCGAACGCACGCTCGGCGAGAACATTCGTCTGGTACAGGAGTTGGCGTCAACCCTGCCGTTGATAAAAGTAGATCCTGTGCAGTTCGAGCAGGTTCTCCTCAATCTCGCGGTGAATGCGCGGGATGCGATGCCGTCAGGCGGGACGCTCACGATCAAGACGGCAAGCGAGTGTGGACCTGACTCAGCGAGCCCCACGGCCAGGGAGAAACACTTCACCGTGGTCTCCGTGATCGACAGTGGAAGCGGCATCGAGCCCGATACTCTCCCGCACATTTTCGAGCCTTTTTTTACGACCAAATCCGCGGGCCGCGGCACAGGACTGGGTTTGGCGGTCGTTTACACCAACATCCAGCAGAGCGGCGGTTTCATTGATGTCGAGACCGATGTGAATAAGGGGACGGCGTTCAATATCTACCTGCCGAGTGTGGAGGAACAGGGCCCTGAGGATTCGTCTGAGGAGCTGCAACAGAGGACTCATCCTGGTTGGGAAACGATCTTGCTTGTTGAAGACGACGAGATCGTGCGGACCCTGACTTCTGAAGTGCTCGAATTGGAGGGGTACGGCGTCTTGACGGCAAGCTCAGGATCGGAAGCGATCGAGCGGTTCTACAAGAGCACAAAGCCTATAGAGCTGCTGGTCGCCGACGTTGTCATGCCCGATATGAATGGCTTGGATCTGGCCAGGGAGCTGCAACAACGGGCGCCCGAACTTAGGGTCCTGTACGTTTCCGGATATCTAAACGATCATGTTCTCCCGCAAATGAAGCTCGGCAGGCAGTCGTTCTTTTTGGCTAAGCCGTTTCTACCCCAGGAATTTGTCGGCAAGGTCCGCGAAATCTTGGACGCCCCCGGCGAACGAGAGATATACCGCGCTTCGTAGCCCGCGGGCGCGGCCATATTCCGAGAAGAGGACTTATCAGGAGTTGGCTGACAAAGACCTTGCGATAGAATTGCCTCTCGCAGGGGTTTGCCCTGCCTATCAGATCCGGACTGCTCCGGCCTAATTCCTCGAACAAACCGAAGGGATGTGAAGTATGACCAAGGGCCGCATGGAGGCTTTCAGTGACGGAGTGTTCGCCGTCATCATAACGATCATGGTGCTGGAGATGAGGGCTCCGAATGGAACCAGCCTAACGGCATTGCGGCCCGTCGTCCCCGTTTTCCTCACCTATATCCTGAGCTTCGTATACGTCGGCATCTATTGGAACAACCATCACCATCTCCTCCAGGCGGCCCAGCATGTCTCCGGCGGCATCCTGTGGGCGAATCTGCATTTGTTGTTTTGGCTGTCGCTCACCCCATTCGTCACTGCCTGGATGGGGCAAAACGAGTTTGCTCCTTGGCCGGTAGCGTTATACGGGATAGTGATGCTCTTCGCTGGAAGCGCGTACTTCATTCTGACGAGATCATTGATCGCCCACCACGGAAAAGACTCAACGCTCGCGGCATCAATTGGGGACGACAGGAAGGGCAGGATGTCTCTCGCGGCCTACCTGATTGCAATTCCTCTGTCGTTCGCACAGCCGTGGGTGGCCTGCGCCTGCTATGTCGGCGTCGCCATCATGTGGCTGATACCCGACCCGCGTATCGAAAAGGCGCTGCATCAATAAGACGGAAGAGCGCCATGCTTAGGCACCACCTCTTGAATCGCTTACGCTGGAATGCCGCAAGGTGAGCACGACGATCTTTCCGCCCGCCTTGTTCTTCTTCATGCAACGAATTCCCGACTTTGGACTGCCTGCGATAGTCATCGATAGATATGCAACACGCAGGGCTCCCCAGATGTCTGCGCTTGGTCAGAAACTCCCGACGACCGGACTAGGTAGTCCTGCCTCTTATGAAGAGTTACCCGGCGGCCGTTTAGCCGATACTGGAAATCCGTACCGAGCAATACAACCTGTTTGGCGTCCATGTCGCTCGGCTCATCCACGGTGATCTCGATCCAGTAAGCACAATAGTCTTCAACCTCGATGCCCATTCCTTCATCCCGATCAGTCAACAAACGGCCGACTATTGCGCGAATCGTTGTCGCAGAGGCGTCTTCGTAGAACAGTTCAATTCGATCACCAGATTGGAGATTTAGCATTCCACCTCCACATCCGCCCAGGCCATCCTGTTGCAAACGACTCCGATGTGTAGCCAACTACCTCGCGGCCGCTTTAGACTTCGACAACCATTCAAGCCTCCGCGGCGCGAAACCGAGCTTCCGCTTGGCAAGCCCGTTGGAAGCGCCGCGCAGTCGGGTCGCGTAATAGACGGCGTCGGCGCCCGCCTTTTGAAGCGCATCTTGTTCGCTCAAGTGTGGCGGCTCTGGCGCACCCAGAAATCGCGCAAACGCGGGCAGCCACACGCCCATCTCCGAGGGATCGTCGTCCACGACGTTGTAAACGCCAGGATCGCTTTCGAGTGTTGCCATGGTCGCAGCCGCTGCGTCCTCAACGTGGACAAACGAGAATACGCCGCGGCCTGAGCCAATCACAGGATACGCCTGTTCGCGGACCTGGTCGGACACGCTTCCGTGAATCGGGTCGTGATACGTTCCCGGCCCGTAGAAAAATCCATAGCGTAAAGCCACTCCCGGCAGATCGCGCGCGCCCAGCACCCGCTCTTCGATCTGCATATAGGTTCGAGCGCTGCCTGCAACTCCCGGTGAGGCGTTCACCGCCAACGCATCTTTCTCCGTCGCGAGGTCTTCGCCGGGGCCGTAGAAAAATCCAGTGGACTGCACGATGTAACGCCTCGCGCCGGCGGCGCGCGCCGCATTGTGCACATTACGCCCGCCAATCAGCCTCAAGTTTCGATCTCGATCCGCGGCAGCCCTCATCTCTTCGGGTGTGTAGCGCTTTGGCAGCGACGTCAACTCTTCGATCACAGCATCGGGCCTTACTCTTTTCACCAGAGCCAGCACTGCATTTTCGTCCAACGCGTTTGCCAGTTCGCCGTCCGCACCCTTTTCGCGCAGGCTTAGAGCTCCGTTTTCGGAGTTGCTCATCCCGATCACCTCGTGCCCCGCTGCCATGAGCGCGGAAACCAATGGATGTCCAATCGCGCCAGTGGCGCCGGCAACCAACACTTTCATATATTCCCTCCGTCGCTTTGTAAGTTAGAGATCCTCGGCAGCTCCGGGGACGCTCAACAATCGTACAAGCAGAACACGAGCCGGAAAAAACTGCGATGCGCGGGATGCGCTGCGGGTTCGGATGATTTAGCCGGTCACTTTGCCGGCACGAGAATCGGAGCGCCCTTGTCTTTTACCAAGAACACCAGAAATTTTGCTGGTTTGCTATCGCTCGCATTCCTGCCGACGACATGAACATCGTCGGGGCCCTCATAGAAGGTCTGCCCCGGTGTCAGCGTCACTTGCTTTCCGCCTCTCACCTGCATCACAACGGAGCCCTCCAGTACGTAGACAAACGCATGTGCATTGTGGCGATGTATAGGGTCCGAACTGCCTGGCGGATAATCCACGGTGATCATCAAACCTTCTTTGCCAGGAAGGTTTGTGAGGTCTTTCGACAGGAGCTGCGTCACCTTAGCTTCCTGCGTTACCTTAGCCACCTGTGCTACCAGCGTGCCGGACATGAGACATGCCAGCGTCAATATCAGTTTTGTGAACGTCATAAATTAACCTTTCGCCTGAGCGACGCCATTCAATGCGTCGTGTTTGGTCGTCGGCACTTCGCAGTTGGCTTACGCCGTAAGAGTTCCTGCTCGGCACGCAGCCACTCTTCAGGCTCGTTTCGCCGCAGTTGCTGCCGCCGCGGACGACGACTTTGCTTTCGGGGGTTGAGATGCGGGGCTCTTGAGCCAGTCTGCAAAACGCGTTTCGCCAAGTCGTGCTTCTTTGCCGGGGAGCAGCGTTCGCTCACCGACCTCCGCGCCGTCGTATCGCGCGTGCGGGTCGGCGGCGACTTCACGGGGGTCTTTGAGAGTGGCCAAGCGCCGCCGCACTAGTTCATCCACGCGAAACTGTTCCGGTCCCGATATTTCGGCGATGCCATTTACCGGCGGGCCGACAGCAATCTTGGCTACCCCGCTCGCGACATCGTCGGCAGCCATCGGCTGGAAAAGCACAGGCGGCAAATGCACCTTGTCGCCCTCCATGGAAATGTCGGCAAGCCCCTTGAGGAACTCGAAGAACTGCGTCGCGTGCACGATGGAGTAGGGGGTTGAAGATTCTTTGATCAGTTTTTCCTGAGCGATCTTCGCTCGGAAGTAACCACTTTCCGACAGCCGGTCGGTTCCCACAACCGATAACGCAATGTGATGTCTTACCCCTGCGGGCGCTTCATAGGTGAGGAGGTTACGAGTTGATGTTTCGAAGAACTTCAGCACTGCCGCGTCCTCCCAGGAGGGAGCGTTTGATACGTCAACGACTACGGAAGCACCTTTCAGCACTTCGGCCAGTCCCTCACCCGTGACGCTGTTGACGCCCGAATTGGGTGATGCCGCCACGGCTTGATGGCCTTGAGCGCCGAGCTTTTGTACGACTTTTGAGCCGATGAGTCCACTTCCGCCAATCACTACGATCTTCATATTCTTCCTTCCTTTCCTATTTGACCGAGGCTTTCGAGCCGCCGGTCGTACTTTGCATGCGAGTCAGGCGCGTGCGCGATTCAGGCCGCGAAGTTACTAAGCCGCCGCTGCCGCCGTGCCCTTGAAGAAAGCGAGCAACTCAGCATTGACTTGATCCTTGAGAGTCGAACACATGCCGTGAGGAGCGCCTGGAAAAACTTTGAGTGTCGCTCCCTTAATAATTTTGGCGGAGATCAGGCCCGTTATGCCGATCGGTACGATCTGATCGTCATCGCCGTGCAGGACGAGAGTTGGTACATCGAACCGCTTGAGGTCTTCGGTGAAATCAGTCTCCGAAAAAGCTTTAACGCACTCGTAGATGGCTTTGTGTCCCCCGAGCATCGCCTGCAGCCAAAAGAAGTCGAGCAGACCTTGAGATACCTTCGCGCCAGGCCGATTGGCGCCATAGAACGGTGCACTGAACTCTTTCCAAAATTGAGCTCGGTCGGCAAGGATCGCGGCGCGGAGTTGGTTGAACTCCTCAATGGGCAACCCACCGGGCTTCACCAATAGCGGGGGAACCGCGCTGATGAGGACCGCCATGGCGACACGCTTTGTCCCATGGCGGCCGATGTACCGAGCGACTTCGCCACCACCCGTAGAATGGCCTACGTGAATGGCGTCCTTTAGGTTGAGCGCTTCGACGAGGGCTAGGAGATCGTCAGCGTAGGTGTTCATGTCGTTTCCGTTCGATGGTTGGCTCGACCGGCCATGCCCCCGCCGGTCATGGGCGATGCAGCGATATCCACGGTCGGCCAGAAAAATCATCTGGTCTTCCCAGGCGTCTGCGCTGAGCGGCCAGCCATGGCTGAAAACAACGGGCCGTCCTTTTCCCCAATCCTTGTAGTAGATTGTCGTGCCATCCTTCACCGTAATTGTGCTCATGATTGTCTCCTTCGTTTTCGAGCTAGCATTTTGACTCGCCGGTCGTGCTCGCTAAGACCGAACATTCCATCTCTTTGTGACGCTCTGCTTTCATCTTCTTACTGCGAATTCCGCCGCGGCGCCGAGTTGGTGGAGTGATGCTGCGGAAGTTCAAGACTCTGCGAACCCAAGGGAGTTTGAAAATACCGGCTTTCATTGAATGCACCTTAAACTGTGGAAAAGTGGATTCGAACTCCTTGAATGGCTCGTACACAGCCCTGCGCACGATTCTGCCGACCCAGGTCCTGATAAACGGGATTTTCGGAATGTGGCTTTTTCGCTGTACCTGAATGGTGTTCTAACCCCCGTCCTTCCTTGACACTCTCTCTCGCCAGCCAGTAGACTCGAAACGCACAAGTTTTCAGACGGAGCTTGATCGATCATGTTGTTGCAACGGGATTTTGTCGGCTACATGGCCACCGAGGTGGTCAAGCGGTTGCTCTCGAACAAGATGATCGAAACCGGCGATCCTGCCGTGCTTGCCGAGCGCCTCCGTGTGAAAATGACCGAGGAGATTAGCCTCGAAGACCGCCTGAATGAAGAGGTCCGCGAGATCCTCAACAAGCATGCCGACGAGATGCGTCGCACCGGCGCGTCTTATCAGGAGATGTACAAAAAAGTGAAAGGTGAACTGGCGCGACAGCGTAAACTAATTCTTCGTTGACGCCACAGCTGCGTGACTCTTGCGCTCGTCTGGCGGCCGACCCCGCGCCCTACGATGCGCCCCCATCTATGCGATTGAGCCGCGAAAAGACTGTACGGTTGTCCCACATTATTACCGACGTCCTGGTGGGGGGCGACGACGTCGAATTCATCGAGGATCGAGCCACCATTCGCCAGAATATTGTGGAGATCTTGCTCGCTCTCCTCAAGGAGGAAGAGCAGATGGATGCGCAGGTGCGTCAGAAGATTGCCTCGCAGAAGAAAGAGATTGCTGAAGGCAGCGAGGAATGGGAAGTGCTCTATCGCAAGTATTACGCCGACGAGATGCGCAGGATGGGCATTACCCACATTACCCACCAACCCAGCAGCTCTCAGTAGCGCCGCCGGATCATCGGCAAGTCGCCGCGTCCCACCTAGACGCAGACCCGCAATGGGACGCGCGGAAATAAACACCCGAAACAAAAAAGAGGCACTCGCAAAAACGGGCGCCTGTCGAATCTCGGCCTACTGCTGACTCTTACTGGTTGTTCGTATCCTCCGGCCGCTTCTTCAGCGTTGGACGGTCGGGATCTTCCGAAGGATCGCCGCTTTGTGTGCTGGGCTGCTGCCCGCCCGCGCCTGTTTGGGGCTGGCGCTCTGTACGCGTTCGCAGCGTCGGCTTGTCTTTATTGGTCTTGTCGTCCTGGAGTTTGTTTCGGTTCTCGATGCGCCGCAGCCGCGACTTCACCGTGTCGAATTCCGACGTGGTTACGATGTACTGATCCCTCGCCGGCAACACGTTGCCGATCTCTTTCTGAATGGACACCACGCGTTCCGGCGTAGGCGGGTGCGTGGAGAAAAACTTCGGCACCGTCCCCGGCTGCCGCTTCTCCTCCGCCTCGACCTTCTCAAAGAAAGTCACGAACGCGTTCGGGTCGTAGCCCGCCGCGTACATATACTGCAAGCCCAGGTAGTCAGCCTCGTATTCGGCGTCGCGGGAAAATTTCAAGAACGACATGGGGATGGCAAAGTTCAGTCCCTCGTAAAGCCCGTAACCTGCCCAGCCGCCCGGGCCCAACAGAATCAGCGGAATCGTGGCCATCTGCGCGATTTCGCCCTTGGTGGCGTTCTTGGTGCCGTGCCGCGCGGCCACGTGAGCGATCTCGTGTGCCATCACGCCCGCCAACTCCGCTTCTGAATCGGCGCGCAGGATCAGTCCGCTATGCACGTAGAAAAATCCGCCCGGCAGCGCAAACGCGTTGACCACATCCGAGTCGATCACCTTGATCGTGAAGGGAACCTTCGCGTCCGAATTGCGGACCAGGTTTTGCCCCACGCGGTTTACGTATTCGCTCACAACCGGATCGTCGATCAGCTTCGACGAGCGCTCCACTTCCTGCGCCAGGCTCTTGCCCAGCGCCATCTCGCGCTCCAGTGAATAGAAGTTGACCCCTTTGCCCACGCCCCGGTTGCCGATCGCATCCACATCCTGTTTCGAGCCCGCCTTGACGTCGGGCTTGTCCTTTTGCGGTATCGGCGCTTTATCTTGTGAATCTTTTGGTTGCGATGGCTGCGCCTCGCTCTTCGAGGGAGTAGAGGGCGGAGCCGGCTGCTGCGAACCGGGATCTGGCGTTGGCACTGTTTGGGGCGCCGGGTTCGCCGGGGGTGGCGCTGGCTGCGATGGCGCCTGCGGCGCCGCGAAAATAGGAAAGGCAAGAACCGCCGACAAAGCCAGTCCCAAAAAGCTCCGGCTCGCGAAAGCCCCGAAACGAACTGCCATACGTGACTGTCTCATGGTTTGCTCCGCCAGGTCCGCTCCGTACGATTATACATCTGCGCGGGCTCCGCAAAGGCTAAAGATATCGCAGCAGGCACCTTTTCCAACGCTTCCCTTATGATGACCCCTTTCTGGCCAGGGTTTCCTGCCTTTTTCCATAATCGTCGTAAACTTGCAGAGTCGATGCTCAGGGCCTCCGACCCGGGATCGGTACTCAAAGTAAACCTGTACCTTCGGTCAGGTTGACACCGGCAGGTGCCTCCCCCAGAATTCTTGGGAACGCAGATTCTGCCGCGAAATAGCGGTATAGGGGCCAAAACCGCGAGGCCCGCACCACGCCCTCGCACGGAAAAACATGTCTGTTCCCAAAATACAGGTAGGCCAGGTTTGGAAGAAAGCCGATAGCGAGGAGAGCTTTCTCGTCACGCGCCTTTATAGCGAAGCACTGGCTACCTTCGCCATCCTCCGCCCAACTGGCAACGAAGCCTCGGCTGTCCTCCGCATCAAGGTGCAACGGAAGGGAACGAGCCAGGCGCTCCCAGGTTTCTCCATGGCTCAGGATTCCGACGAATTCTGAGTCGCCTAAAATCGCCTTAACTCAAACACTTGCCAGCGCGCTAGCCCTAGTGCCCCAAGCCTGTATCATTGCCGCATTGCAATCCAGAGGACTTGGCTAACTATCATAAAATAAACAAGATAAGAAACAATCGGGAATGGAGAGCGCTTCTCGGCTTGGCCACCGCAAATCATCGGAGTCGCGGTCAGGCTTAGGGCCGCAGCCACGGGGCTCTAAGCCTCTAGATCGAACGGACCGGCAGCTCCACGACGTCCTCCGCCTGCATCACTTCTTTCGTCAAAAAGGGTTCGGCGTGCTCGACCCCGATCATCTCGCCGTAAAACCGCGCCACCAGATGAACTTCGTGCACCAGCCGGTCGAGTGGCAAATAAACCTTCGAACGCCGCTCGCGTCCTTTCGGCTTGAACTGCGACCCGTAGGCCATGATCGCCCGTGCACGCCGCGCAAATTCCCGCGAGATGTCCACGACGAAAGAAGGCCGCACGCTGCGATCGTACGTGGTTGAGTACAGCACCTTGAACGGCCGGTAAGGCTCGCCTTCCATGTCCAGCCGTTTAAGTCCCGCCAGAAAACAGCCCTCATAGCCCAATCGGGACGCCGTGTAATGGTCGGGGTGTCGCCCCTCCCAATACGGCAGGATCACTGTGTGGGGGCGCAGCGCGCGGATTCGCCGTGCAATCGCCAGTTTGTATTCCATGCGCATCTCCAGATGTGCGTCGGGAAGCCCCAGGTTCTCGCGATGAGCCGCGCCCAGGATCCGAGCCGCCGCCGCAGCTTCCTTGCGGCGCGTCTCTACGGATCCGCGCGTGCCCATCTCTCCTCCTGTCAGATCCAGAATTCCTACTGCATAGCCACGCCGAGCCATCTTGATCAGTGTGCCGCCGCAAGTCAGTTCCACATCATCGGGATGCGCGGCCATCGCCAGCAGATCCAGCTTCATCGTGCCTCCTGAATGCGAACCGTCCGATTGTCGCAGCCCTCAAGGCGCAAGGGAAGCCGGTGCGTCAAAGCCGCGCGAGCCCTTGCTTCTCTGTGTTAAATTCCTCGCTCAAACGTGAAGCCGCTCCAGGGACAGGTTGCTTTAGTCACCGGCGCAGGACGCCGGATCGGCCGTGCCATCGCTCTGCGCTTGGCCGCCGATGGCGCCCGCACCGTTGTGCACTACCGGCGTTCGCAGGAGGAAGCTCAGGCAGTCGTCTCAGAAATCGTTCGGGGAGGCGGCGAAGCCGTTTGCCTGCAAGCAGAGCTCACGCACATCGCTGAAATAGATGCTGTCTTCAAGCAGCTGGAGCAGAGCTTTGGACGCCTGGACATTCTCATTAACAACGCCGGGGTCTTTTCCTCCACCCCTGTCGGACAGACCCGTGAAGCGCAATGGGATGCCATCCTGGACGCTAATCTGAAAGCGCAATTTTTTTGCGCTCAAGCGGCCGCGCCCCTACTTATGCAAAGTGGCCGCGGCCGTATCATCAATTTCGCATCGCTCGGTGGATTGCTCGCCTGGCCTAAGTACACGGCTTATAGCGTTTCGAAGGCGGGTGTGATCATGCTGACGCGCTGCCTGGCTCGCGCTTTGGCCCCAGCCATCACCGTAAACGCCATCGCCCCTGGAACCATCTCATTCCCTGACGACGCGGCTGACCTTGCCGAGCTCGGCATTCAGAAAGCCCCTTTGCGCCGCACCGGCACCGCCGAAGACATTACCAACGCCGTCAGCTACCTGATCGGCGCCTCATTCGTCACCGGGCAAGTACTCGCTGTCGACGGCGGCTGGTCCGTACCGTCCTGACGTTTTAGTGAGCTGTCTGGCTGGCTTTTGATGGCGTCCGTTCGAGCGCTTCGCGATCCCAGTGGGCGAGATTCGCTCCTGCCTCGTAGGTGCTTTGGCAGAACTCCAGCAGAGATTGCTCCGGCGCTGAGTCAGCACGCAGATCGTCGTACTTGAAA
>Ga0206953_1139_pt1 | contig 12495 bp, 4 predicted proteins | sample Alteio_BWOrgHeat_36_FD_152977 | JGI IMG/M metagenome (GOLD analysis project Ga0206953, IMG submission 152977) | Enriched cells from forest soil in Barre Woods Harvard Forest LTER site, Petersham, Massachusetts, United States -... | ecosystem: Environmental > Terrestrial > Soil > Temperate forest > O...
GTCGGCCTCGATTTGCGTGGCACGCAAATGGTCGTCTTGAGCGCCTGCGAAACGGGCGTCGGCGTCGTGCAAACGGGGGAAGGCGTAGCGGGATTGCGCCAGGCGTTTCAGTTGGCGGGCGCGGAGAGCGTATTGGCAACGCTCTGGCAGATCAGCGACCGCGCGACAAGCCAGTTGATGAATACGTTTTACGACGAGCTGGCGAAGGGGACGGAACGGAGCGAAGCGTTGGCGTTGGCGCAACGGCAGTTCGTGAAGGAACGGCGGGAGAAGAGTGGATCGGCGCATCCCTATTTCTGGGCGTCGTTCACGTTGACGGGGAAGTGACCATATGCTTCGATCGAAATTGCCTCTGGCGTACTGTCTCGTGGCCGCCTTGTTGGCGCCTGCTCGTTCCATTGCCGATGATGCCGCCGATCTGACGGCTGCCCTCAATGAAGCGAAAAAACTGGAAGCAGCGGGCAAACTCAAAGAAGCGGAGCGATATCGTGAACAGACGGTGCAGTTGTCGGTCAAGATCAACGGGGAAAATCACCCACGGACCGCCGGCCTTCTGCACAATTATGCCCTTCTCTTGCAGAACCAGGGAAAATACGCTGCCGCGGAGCCGTTGTATCGACGCAGCTTGGCGATCAAGGAAAAAGTCCTTGGCCCGAATGACACCAACCTGGCGTTGACCGTGGAGAACCTGGCCAACCTGTACAAGTCTCAAGGGAAATACGCGAACGCCGAGCCGCTCCTCCAACGCAACTTGGCGATAGTGGAAACCGCCCGCGGCAAGGAGCATCTCGAAGTTGCTCAAGCGTGCGAGGGTCTGGGGACTGTCTACTGCCTAATGGCGAAATATGACGCTGCAGAACCGCTGTTTCGACGTTGTCTGGCGATCCGTGAAAAGGCTCTCGGCAACGAGCATCCGCTGGTGATGGATTCACTCCACTCCTTGGCGCTCCTGGATCAAGACCTGGGAAAATTCAGGGACGCGGAAGCACTTTTTCAACGCGCGCTGGCCATCGGCGAGAAAGCCCTGGGCGCCGATCATGCTCGCTTGGCGAGGTTGCTCACGAATTACGCCAGCCTATGCGTTGCGGTAGGTAAGTACGCCGAGGCGGAAAAACTGGCCGAGCGAGGACTGGGCATTGCCGAGCAGGCTTTTGGGAGCGTGCATCCCCGCGTCGCCGCTTCCCTTACCTACCTGGGAATTCTGTATCAAAGCCAGGGTAAATTTGCCGAATCCGAACGGGCCCTTCTGCGAAGTCTGAATATCTTCGAGAAGATCAACGGCCCGGAGAATCCCGATGCGGCGGCGGCGCTCGGCAATTTGGCGGTTCTCTATGAGGCTCAGAAGAAATTCGCGGCGGCGGAGCCCCTCTATCAACGCGTGCTCGCCATCCACGAGAAGTTCTACGGCAAGAATCATCCTTCGGTCGCGGCGACTCTTGAAAACTTGGGGAATCTGCAGTTCCGTCAAGGTAAATTCGCTCAGGCTGAAGAGTTCTACCAACGCAGCCTGGCCATTATCGAGAATGCCAATGGCAAAGAGCACGTCGACATCGCGGGGCTCCTCAGCAGCCTGGCGAGTGTGTATGTGCGCCAGCGGAAATTCGCGGAGGCCGAAAAACTCTACCAACGCGGCCTGGCCATTCAAGAACGCGCTCTCGGCAAGGCTCATCCCAGCGTTTCCGATTCGTTGAACAACCTCTTTGTCATGTACTGCGAGGAGAAAAAACACTCGGAGGCCGCACAAGCGCAAACGCGCTATCGGCGGAGCACTCGGGAATTTCTGCTTCGCGAGCTGCCAAGAATGTCGCCGCGCGAACAGCAGGATTTTCTGGAACTGAAAGTGAGGATGCGCTTCTCGTTGGCTTTATCCGTCGGACGCTCCCAGGCCGCGGATCCCTCGTTCGCGGAGGCTTCGGCCAGCTGGCTTGTCAACGGCAAAGCCGTTGCCCTGGAGGCCCAGACAATCCGTCAACGGCTTGATCGCGAGATCACCAACCCGGATGATCAGGCAATTCTCCACGAGATCCAAATCCTCTGTTCTCAAGAAAGCACCCTTGCCTTGAAAGGGAAACAACCCGAGGACGCCGCCAAACAACATGAGCAATTAGAAACGCGGCGCCGCGGCCTGGAGAAAAAACTTGCCCCGCGAAGCAACACCGCGGCCAAGTTGGCCAACCCGTGGATAGAACTGGCCGATGTGCGAAAGACGATTGGCGCCAACCAATTGCTGATCGACATCGTCCGTTTGCCGATCTATCGATTTGGGACCAAGACCGATCTTGGAGCTTGGACGCCCGCGCACTATGTCGCTTGGTTGATTCCCGCTGCCGGCGCCGGCAATGTTCGCATCGTCGATTTGGGCGATGCCGCCACCATTGACGCGGCGATTCAGGCCGCCCGCCAATCCTTGGAAGGTACGCCGGACCGCCTGGAGAAGCGTGAAAGTGAACGCAAGCTCGAAGCCGACGTAGCGGAGAAATTAAGCACTGTCGCCAAGCTAGTCTTCGAACCGCTCAAACCCCATCTTGGCAAGGCCAAGCAATTGATTCTGTCGCCCGACGGCGATCTCTGGCTACTCCCGTGGGCCGCCTTACCCACCGGCAAGGATCGTTACTTGATCGAGGACTACAGCCTGCGCTTTGTGGTTACCGGGCGCGACCAGATCGACTACGCCGTTGACAAAAAGCCCGCAACCACGGCGGCCCTGATCTTGGCCGACCCCGACTATAATCTGACGCCTGGGCAAGTCGCCGCCGCGGCGCCCAAGCAGTCCTCGCCCTCGATTCCCGAAGGAACCTTGCTGGCCCAAACGCGCGGCATCAGCGATGAGTTGCGCGGCGTCGGCAGGGTGAAACGCTTGCCGGGGACCGTGGCCGAAGCAAAACAGGCGTTCGACAAGCTCAAGAAGCTGACGGGCCAAGAGCCGAAGCTGTTCATGGAAGCGCAGGCATCGGAAACCATCGTGAAAGCGACGAAGTCGCCGCGAGTGCTGGTATTGGCGACGCATGGCTACTTCCTGAAGAATCAAGAAGTCGAGCTGGCCGGCGATGAATTAGTAGCGGGCGGTGAGAAAAAGCTGGTCATAGTGAAGGACAAAGAAGGCAAGGAACTCGAGAACCCGTTGCTGCGCTGCGGGCTCTTATTGGCGGGCGCGAACAAGCGAGCCCAAGCCAAGGATGGCGAAGACGACGGCATCCTGACCGGTTTGGAGATCGTCGGCCTCGATTTGCGCGGCACACAAATGGTCGTCCTGAGTGCCTGCGAAACGGGCGTCGGCGTCGTGCAAACGGGGGAAGGGGTAGCGGGATTGCGCCAGGCGTTCCAGCTGGCGGGCGCGGAGAGCGTGCTGGCGACACTTTGGCAGATCAGCGATTCGGCGACGAGCCGGTTGATGAATACGTTTTACGACGAGCTGGCGAAGGGGACGGAGCGGAGCGAGGCGTTGGCGTTGGCACAACGGCAATTCGTGAAGGAACGGCGGGACAAGAGTGGATCAGCGCATCCGTATTTCTGGGCTTCGTTCACGTTGACGGGGAAGTGAAAAAAATCGATCCGAGAGCAATCCGTCTTGTCGTCTGCGCCGTCGGTACAGAGTAGTCGGCGACACGCATTTGAAAATCTTGGTTTCACGCCCAAAAATGTTTGCAGTTCGTCCCGACGCACCTTATGATAAACTTTCTCTTTCACACCTCCGAAGGCAGCGTACCCGTTTGTTGGGAGTCGTTCCATGAACCGTCTTCGCGTCATAGCTCTCGGCTTGGCCATCCTGATCGCGCCTGAATCTCGTGCCGCGGAACCGAGCGCCGCCGACAAGGCGCTGCTTGAAAAGGTTTCTCAAAAGCTGATCGCAGTCGCCGATCCGGCTCCCGGCTTCGAATGGCCGCCCGATTTCCAGGTCATTGCTAACCCCTCCATCAACGCGTTCGCCACGTGCGAGGAAAAAGACGGTAAGAAATTCCCCCAGATCCGTGTTTTCAGTGGCATGATGGACAAGGTGTTCCGCGGGGACGAAGACATGCTCGCCCTCGTGATCGGGCACGAGATCGGCCACATCATTCGCGGGCATATTCAGGTCAATGCGAAACGGGATCGGACGGAGTTCTTGCGCATCACCTACGGCAGGGACGAGGAGATCGAGGCCGACGTCACCGGGGCGGAACTGATGCTCAAAGCCGGTTTTAATCTCAAAAAGGGGCTCAAATACATCGATCAGATGAACGGTCTGGGCCTCACCTATTCATCCCTTGAAGGTCTCGCCGCCGACCATCCCTCTTGGAACGACCGCCTCGCCAAAATCGACAAGAGCCGCGAACGGCTTTGGAAGTCGCTGTCGGCCTTCGAGAACGGGACGGCGCTGCTCTTGGTCGAGCAATACGCGCTCGCCGAAGAGTGCTTCGATCGCGTGGTCAAGGAGTATCCGGACTGCTACGAAGCTTGGGTGAATCTGGGCAACGCCTGCCTGATGCGTTATTTCGATAAGTTCGATCTCGACGACATCAAGGATTTCGACGTCGGACACGTCATGACTCCCGGCTTCTACACGCGCGTCGATTCGATCCCAACCCGCGGTCGCGACGACAAGCTTTGGAAGAAGGCCGTGGCGGCGCTGAATAAGGCGCTCGAACTCAACAAAAACCTGACTCTCGCGCGATCGAATTTGGGCCTGGCTTACCTGTTCCATCCGGAAGAAAAAGACGTTCCGAAAGCGATCGAATTTATGCAGACGGCCGCGAATATGTCGCCCTTGGATCAAAAGGTTGCCCCGATCCACGATGGGACGATCTTGCTGAACCTGGGCGCCGCCTACTTTGCCGCGGGCGACGAAAAGAAAGGCTTCTTGAACGTCGATCGAGCGCTCGAAGCAGGCCGCCGTCTGACTCGCGACGGCAAACTTGAAACCGACCGCGTACTGGACTCGGCGCGAAACTACACGGTCGCGATGGTGCTGAGCCGCCGCAAATCCGAAAAGGACAATAAGATCGCGCTTTCCATGTTCAAAAGGTTTTTGATCACGACGAATTCCGCATCGATTTGGTGGGAGGCCGCTTACGACCAGTACAAGGACTTGTCGAAGCGCCTGGCGGTCGCGGCCGAACCGAAAGAATCGTTCAAGCCGGAGGTGGAACCGCTGCGCACTGTGATCAGCCACAAGCTGAAGTCGGGCGCCGAAGTGAAGCTGACCGACGATTTCGCTGACGTGCGCAAGCGGTTAGGCGAGGGGCTGCCGAACAGCGTGATCCCCGGCTCCAATCTGAAGCGGGTGCGCTACGGAAAAGAAGGCGTCGATCTGATCGTGAACGATTCGGTGGTCGCCATCTGCGTGGTTTCGCCCGACGCCGCGCCGATCACGTTCCGCGGCAAGGGAACGGCGTCGAGTGTTTCCTTTGACCTGAAGGTCGGCATGTCCGCGGAGGCAATGGCCCAGGCGCTTGGCCAAGGCGAGAGGCAAATCTTGACCGATCCAAACGTCGAATTTACCTACTTCCGCGATCAGGGCGTCGCCGTCCGTCAGTCGCGCGACAAAAAAGTCGCTGAAATTGTCTTGGCAACGATCCCCACCCGCTCGCGACGCTGAAACGCCGAGCGCCGCCAATGGCGTTCGCGCATGCTCGTGGAGCCATTACAAACTCGAGGTGCCCGACGAAAAGACTGCCGTTAGAATTGGGGATTTTTGCCAAGTAACTTCCGACTACTGTCCCTTTTTCCCTAGAAGCATCGCAAACGGTTCGACCGCTTCGGTTCCGTTCTTACCTTTAACCTTCACGGTAATGACGGCCAGAAGGTTCCGGTCCTTCGATTTGGCGTTGTCTTCTTCGTTAGTGGCCTCCGGAAGTATATAGGACGTATTGCTGCCGCGCAATGTCGCCGTGGGCGTGTTCGACCACGGAACGATTTGAATCTCCCAGGAAATGTCCTCGTCCGGCACCGCGCTGCCGTCGGAATTCACGGCCGAGGCGGATAGCTTCACCCTCTCGCCGATTTTGTATTTGGCCACCTCGCCCTTCTCGTCCATCCAGCGCGCATCCCACGACGGCGACTTGATCGTCACCACCGGCGGCATCTCCGACGCGCTCGCTTTGGAGAAAACCGCCTCATGGCTTGTTTTGATCGGCTTGCCCGGCGGCGTTCCCGTCAGTCGATACATAAAGCCGGATACCTGAAACCAATCCTGCTGCCACGGTCTTTCATAAAAGTACATGTCCGATTTGCCGAGATCGAACGACATCGCCGTCGTCCGCAGGCTAACTTTGTATCCGTTCTTCAGAAAGTTTTCGGCGGTGGACGGATAGACAATTCCTTCCGGAACTTTCTTGCCCGCCGAACTCGCCACATAAAAGCTTTTCGCCGTCGTGCCGTTGATCAGGCGCGCCGGGCCTTGAATTGAGGCGGGCTCAAACGCCGCAGTGAAATAGAAGGTCTTCATTACCAAATCCGGATGCACCCAGAGTATCTGGTCGTCCATCACAACCCGGTCCGGCCTGAACGTGTAAGTGCGCTTGACCTCCAACGTCTTCTCCTTGTAGCTCACATGCGTTTTCTTGAGGTTTGCCTTGGCCGTTTCTTCCGTGACCAGGATCTTGAAAGTTCCGGTGGTTACAAGATCGGCTTTCACCACCACTTCATCGGGCTTTTGCGCAACGAGATCGACCGTACACGAAATGGTGAATTTGTTTCGGCCGGTCCACCCCCGCAGCGTGTACTCTTCGCCGTGAGTTCCGAGAAAGAAAATATCGTTCAACTCACGCGCGATAACTTTGCCGTCCGCTGGTAAGTTGAGCTGCGTGATATCGCCCCCAGTTTTGGCGTCCACTACCGCCTTGTAAGCGATCGGTCCGCCCGTTGATTCAACGACGATCGAATCGCCGGACTTTACGGCGGAAAGAATAGACTTTTTTTTCGCATCCGGCGCCTGCGCCGATGCAAAAGACGCCAGGCATAACCATGAAGCCATCCACGTCGCGATCGCACTTACGGGAATCAATTGGTTGATGCGCCGCCTCTGTGTTGTCACTGGGCATGCTATTACGGAGTTGGCGGCCTGCCTAAAGACGGTGTGAATGTCGGACAGTTGCGGTCGTGGCTTGCGGCTCATTTGGTTCACCTTGGCGTTGTTCGTCGGATTACGTTAGAGCGGCATTCTATTTATCGGGCCTTCGTGCGAAAAGTGTGGACCCTATCGGGTAGTGGTACAGTTTGGTGGGGTAAGCCGCTGGTTTGCCCGGAATAATCGGGCAAGCCAGCGGCTTACCCCACCAAACTGTACCACTGCCCCGCAGTGTACGCCAGACGTGAAGTTTGAGGAGTATACCACTAACGCGGTTCAACCACCGGCGCAGGCTCCGCGCAACCTCCGCCGTAGCGCCAACCCCGCCAGCAGCACGCCGACGCACAACAACATGATGTGTTCCGGCTCGGGCACGGCCGTAAAAGTCAGTTGCAAATAAGCGCCCGTCGAATCGAGCGCCAGCAAGCTATTGCTGATAACCAGCGTCGGCGAGTTGACCGTGTATTCGGTTGCCGGAATCACGAAGCCTCTAGCCATTGGACTGCCATTGAGTTGGATGGTGCCGCTGCCCGACATCTGTGCCAGGTTGATCGTATACGTCTCACCGCCAACCAAAGGCGCGTCGTTCAGACCGCTGTTGAGCAAGCTGATCGCGAACGTGCCAGTAGTTGTTGGGTTGAGGTTGAAATTGCCGGCGGTCACGCTAATCATGCTGGCGTTGGCACTGCCCACGCCGATTCGGCTCACTTCGGTTTGCAAAATGCTGCCTTGGCTCAACGTGACGTTGTTATTGCCCGGGTTCGTGACATTGATCGTCAGCGTACCCGTGTTATTGCTGGTTCCATCGGTAAAGCCGCCCCGGAGCGTGCCGCCCGATCGCACCATCACGCTCGTATGGATGGTGCCGGTGCCGGCTACAATGCCGCCGTTGCCGACCGTCAAGCTGCCAGCGCCGCCATTACTGCCATCATCGCCCAATTTGCCGGTCACAATCAGAGTGCTGGTGGCGCTGCTTGTCGAGTTGAAGTTGCCCACCCTAAAGTTGCCTGTCGTGGGACTGTTGCCGGACATCCTCATGACCTGGGACAAATTGTTGAAGCTGCTGTCCAGCGTCAAACTCACGTCGTTAAAGATGCCGCCCCCGAAATTGAAAGTCGCCGGGAAGCTGGCCGCCGCCGCCACGGTGAGGGTGGGGGTCACGTTGGCACTGTCGATCACGCCGTTGCCAGTAAATTGCAGATTGTTGCCGCTGGCATCACCGCCGGTGAGGGAAGCAATCTGTTGCGAACCTAGTCTCATATCGAGGCCGTTGCCCGTCCCCAGGGGAATAAAAACCTGGGCGTTAGTTCCCACACTGCCTGCGACGTACGAATCGGCACTGATGCTGCCGTTGATGTTGTTGTTGCCCGTCAAGATCAGGGTCGTCCCCGTGCCGGACAGGATGAGGTTGCCGTTGCCCGTGATGTTGCCAGCGAAGGTCGAGGTGAAGGGCAGCTTGATGGTCAGAGTGCCGCCGCTGCCGGTGGCGCCGGTGCCGAGGCCCAAGAGAATGCCGCCGCCGAGTACGCCGCCGCCCTGGATCGGGCCGGTCGTCACGTTGAAGTTGTTGAGATCGAAAGTCGCCCCAGCCACATTAGCCGTGGTGAGAACGGTCGCCGTGGCCCCGTTGCTGAGAGCGCCGTTCGCGCCCATTTGCAGCGTCCCGCCGTTGACGTTTGTGGGGCCCGTATAGCTATTGGCCCCGGTCAATTGCTGGATCGACCCAGCAGTCAGGCTCACGTTTAGTCCGCCCGTGCCGGACATGACGCCCGAGTAGACAAACGTGGGGTCGTTGTTGTTCTTGATGGTCAAAATACCGCCGGCGCCTGAACCCGTGTTGATCGCACCAGCGCCGGCAAGAGAGAAGACAGTCTGGTTGAATTTGTTGAGGTTGAGGGTCCCCGCCGCGCCCAAGGTCAAGGCCGTGGTGGTCGGCAAAGCGTTGGGGACGTTCAGTTGAACCGTGCCGCCGTTGATCGTCGTGCTGCCGGCGTAAGTGCTGTTGCCCGACAACTGCAAGGTGTTATTGCTCGAACTGCTTAAGATCAAGCTGCCGCCGCCGAAGATGTAGCCCTGGTACGTTCCCGCCGCCGTCTGCTTCACCGTCAGGGTAGTCGCCGGGCTCAAGAAGATGGCGGCGGTGTTGCCGTCGGCCATATCCGAAATCGTACCCGACAACGGGCCGACCGTCTGAGCGGCGTTGAATAAGTACAAAGTGGTCAGTGTGGGCGGCGACGCCGTGTTGGAATTACTTACGATCAGCGCCCCGCTGCTGCTAAGGCCGCCGGTGCTCGATACCGCCACAGCGCCGACGTTCACAAAGGTGGAACCGGCATAGGTATTCGTGTTGTTGAGGATCAATGTGCCGGCGCCGTTCTTGATGAGGTTGCTGGTGGTCGCGCTGGAGCCGGAGATAAGCCCGTTGATCGTGTCGTTGCCAGAGTTGGTGTCGAAGGCCCCGCCGCCCAATATGACGTTGCGCGAGCTATTCAGTGCGATGCCGCCGCCGGCGGTGAATTGGAGCGTGCCGCCGTTCAAGTTGACGACGCCCGCCGCAGCGCCCAGTGCGCTGTCGCTAACGATGTTGAGCGTACCGCTGCTAATGGTGGTGCCGCCCGTGTAGGAATTCATTCCGCTCAAAATCACCGTGCCTGGGCCTTGCACGAGCAAGCCGTTCACGCCGGTCGAGATGTTGCCGGCATAGGTGGTCGTGCCGGTTCCGGAGAAGGTGAGCAAGCCGGCCGTGCCGCCGCCCAATGTCAAGCTGCCGTTAAAAATCAATCCGCCCGTCCCATTATTGGTGATGTTCAAGGCGCCTTGAGTCTGGATGGCGGCGTTAAAAATCTGGCGGTTGACGACCGTGCTGGTGACGGTCACAGTACCGCCCGCATCGAATAAGAAGGCGTCTGAGGGCTGGCCGCCGAGGGTATACGCCGCGCAGGCCGCCGTGTCGAACGTTATTGAGCCAATTGGCTGAGTGGCGTTGCCCAGGCTGACGATTGTGTTAGGGCTTCCCTGATTGAAAAAAGCTGTTTGGCCGCTGATGGGAGCCGCGCCGGAACTCCAATTTCCCGTGTCGGTCCAGTTCGCCGAAGTTGCGCCGGTCCAGTGGTTCGTCAATATGCCATCAAGCGTCAACTGGAGGTACGTGCCAGTGAGGTCGATGCCGAGCGACCAGCCAGCGAGCGCACCAGCATAACCGACATTGCCCGCCAGAAGCAAATTAACGTACCCGAGCGTCCCTGACCCCACTCCCGTGCCGCCGATTACAACCAGTGGACTGGTCGACGAATCGATGGTCGCGCCCGCGGCGACGGTGGCTCCATTCAATTGAAAGTTCGTCGTCGTGGGGCTCAACGGGCTAGCTTGATACGCCTTGACTAGGTTGATGGTGTAATTCTCTCCCACTTGGAGCGTACCGGTCACATCAGCCACACCGATGTTGGCGGTGCTGCCGCTGCCCACGCTGGTAAGATTGAAGATCGCGGTCATCGAACTCGATAGGTCAATGAGGCTGCTGCCGCCGGTCACGCTGAACGCGCTAGTGCGTTTCACTTCCACCCCGATCGTGCCGCCGGCGCCCGGTCCTCCGGAGGCGCCAGTGACGGTCAAATTGTTGCCGACGCTGAGCGTACCGTAGTTGTGTATGCCGTCGGGCGCCCCGCCGGCAATCGTGCCGCCAGGGTTCACCGTGACGCTGTTGCCAACGCCCGGGACAACGCTGCCGATGCCAAGCAAGGTCCCTGATACGCTGACGTTGCCCATGCCGGTTGCCGAACCACTGGTGTTGCCGACGGCCAGTACGCCGCCGCTCAAAATCGTGGTACCGCCGCTATAGGTATTGCTCCCTGTGAGGATCAAAATTCCATTTGCGGCCACGCTTACGGCCATCGTCCCGCTCGTCGAATTCGAATTGTCGGCAATCACGCCCGCGTAAGCGCTGACGGCGTCGCCGCCGCTGACGGTAAGCGTACTCGTGCCGCTTCCTGAGTTGTTGACGACCAGGCCGCCGGAAGTGCCGCTGAAGATGCCCACCGTCTGCGAGGTGCCGTTCAGGTCGAGCGTGCCGCCGGTGTTGACCGTCAGCGCCCCGCCGGTACTGCCGAGGGTGCCCGAACCGCCCAGCTGAAGAGTGCCGCTGTTGACGGTCGTGCCACCGTTGTAGGTGTTGGCGCCGGTCAATGTCGTGGTGCCGGAGCCGCTGGAACTGATGAAAAGCAAGCCGCCATCCGTGCCGCCGCCGTTCAAAAGAGGTTGGGAAATCTTGATTGTGAAGCCGCCGTTGTCGATAATGCCGCCCCCCCGCCATCACGTTGGCCTGGTCCACGGCTATTAAGGAGGAACCGTTGCTGCTGGCAGTGCTGTTGGCGCTGGCCCGCAAAGTGCCGCCATTGAAATTAACAATGGTGGTGAGCGTGCTGGCGCCTCCGGCCGAATCAGCTTCTTTAGCGACGTATTTCGCGATCAGGAGACCGCTGGTCCCGCCGTTGTAGATGTTGCTTCCGCCACTAAACGTAGCGCCGTCTCCAAGGTTGAGCGTGTCGGTGAAGGGGCTGGAATTCTGGTCGCTGACCGCGGCGCTGTAGCCCAGGCTGAATGCGCCAGACGTCAGGTTGAATGTCCCGCCGCTCGATAGAGTGAACGTCGTATTGCCCCGCGCGCCGACATATGTCACAACTGCATTCGAGTTGCCCGTAACTGTGCCCCCGCTAATTGCCACGGTCGTGGCGGCCGTGCCGTCGCCAAAGAAGAAATTGCTGGTGGGGGCACTTGGATTGAAGGCGAACGTTCCGGCAGTCATTTTGAATTGCGCGGTCAACACGTTCACCGTTCCATTGGTGTCGCCTATCAACGATCCGCCCGAGCCTTGCACTGTCAAGGCGCCGCCATTGATGTTGAAAGTGCTAAGGCCGGCCGTCGACCCCAGACCACCGTCGCCGGAGACGACGAACAACCCGTTGGTCACCGTGACCACTCCGCCGGCCTGAATAGTCAACGAACTGATCGATGCCGCTGTATTGCCGTTATACCCGACGTAGATATTTGGCGAGGTCGTAATCGATCCGGTCGGCCCGACGATCAAATTGCCCGCATTGACGGTGGTGTTGCCGGTATAAGAATTGGCGCCGTTGAGAATCAAACTTCCAGCGCCGGTGCTGCCCACCGCACCCACGCTCAAGCCGAAGCCACTCCCCGCGATCGCCCCGCCCACTGTCAGCGAGTTAGAGCCGTTGACGGTCACGATCACGCTGTTTGTCATCGTGACCGTTCCGGTGCCGAGATTGAGCGGATTAGTGCTCCCCGCGAAGGTAAAACCGGTGGTCCAGGTCTGCGGGTTATTCGTCGACAACGTGACGGTCCCGGTGCTGGTATTGTCGATCGTGGTGCCGGCGGCGATTGCGAAGGTCCCGGTCCCGATCGCCGTGTTGGAGTCGATGTTCAACTGGCCG
>Ga0206953_1140_pt1 | contig 12430 bp, 15 predicted proteins | sample Alteio_BWOrgHeat_36_FD_152977 | JGI IMG/M metagenome (GOLD analysis project Ga0206953, IMG submission 152977) | Enriched cells from forest soil in Barre Woods Harvard Forest LTER site, Petersham, Massachusetts, United States -... | ecosystem: Environmental > Terrestrial > Soil > Temperate forest >...
GTGCTTATCTAACACAAAAGCAAAAACAGCAAGAGCAAAAGTCTCAAACAACTACGCAAACAAAAAATGCACAACAGCCAAGCCAAACATTCTCGGTTGCCGATGAGTCTGTTTCACCAAAATCATCTGAGGCAATAACTCATGGTGAAATTATCAGGGAAATGCAAATAGGTAGTCCTACCCAGCAACGCTTCCTTGTCAAAAGTCCGATTGATGGATCGATTCGTGAGCTTTTTGAGATCAACGAATCGGATGTAACATTTGAAAAACTTACACCGCAAAATTGGTCGCCTTCAAACAGGTTTGTTTTTGTCTATATTGATTATCCAAAGAGAAGAGATGTTGTTTTTATAAAGACCGACGGAACATTTACCAACGGTCAATATTGGCTTCATTCAACGAGCCTTTACCCGACTATGAACGTAGTAAATGCAAAATGGTCTGCTGATGCAACACTTAACTTACAAACAATAGATAGTACAACTCATGCCAAGCAAAACTACACGGTGAATTTTGATGATGATACGGGGATTGTTATGCCGGCAAATAAATGATATATACTTTAAAGACAGGAATAGTCGTAATCAAAATTTGCAGTATATTGTGTCATACTTACGCTGCCGCCTGATGTAAGAGGCGTTAAAGAACAATAGGTTTGTGCACCCGCGAGATCAGTGGCACCAGGACGCCAATTTCTTAAGCCGTTCAGATCGCTTCCTGAAGGTACGTCACCTACAATTTGTCCCCATTGAAAATTGGTTGAATAAAGACCAACAGTTATTCCTTTCGATTGGAAATAACTTACCATTGCCTCCAAGTCCAGTCTGTTTTGTGTTAATGCGTCATTTGAACCAGACTCCCATGAATTAGTTGTTTCAACATCAAGCCACCATGGATAGTCTCCCGGTGTTGTATCAATGCCTGCTGCCTGAGCTGCAGGGATAAATTTATTCTGAACATCATCAACTGCTCTGTTCCAGCCATACTGCCATGCACATGCATCGGAGACTGATCCGTCACAGGTACCGTTGGGATTTGGGGCAGTATTTCCTGAAGGATCAGTATTATTGTGCGGCCAGGATGGAGTATTTAATCCTCCCGGATTGCCTGTATTTACATACAACTGTATTTTTGCCTGACTTTGCGTACCTAGTGATTGCTCTGCCCACAATAATTCAGTACTTAAACATTGATTGGTCGTGGTCGCAAGTCCTCCGTTGATGCCAACTATTCCAAATCCCTGACCGCTCGGGAGTGTTTGCCCACACTGTGGATAAGAGATATCATTGCCGAGTTTGGTGACTGTCGGTGTAGGTGTAAGCGTAGGAGTTGGTGTCGGCGAGACAGACGCTGTCGGTGACGGATCAAGAGTCGGGCTTGGTGATGCTGTCGGTGTTGCAGTTGGATCCAATGTTATTGTAGCAGAAGGCGTTGAGGTCGGGGTCGGAATAGTTGTTATCGTAGGTGTAGGCGTTACTGTAGGCTCAGGAGTTGTCGTCGATTCTGTCGGAGTAGGGGTTGCTGTAATAGTTGGTGTAGGCTCTTGTGTTGGCGTTGGACTAATCGTGGGAGATGGCGTAGGTGTAGGTGTTGCCGTTGCTTCAGGAGTTGTCGTCGGAGTTGGTGACAAAAACTCTGTTGGCGTTGGTGTAGCTGTTGCGGTGGGTGTCGGAGTTAAACTAATTATCGGAGAGACCATCGATCCTGACGGTGCTATACTTACAGAAGGTGTAGGTGTATTAGTGACCGCAATTGTAGGAGTGGGATAATTATGATAGTGATGATGAACAATATGGGATGAACCAAAAAAACTTGATAGAGCATGTAGGCAAGCGAGCAGGAAACCAAACATAGTATAAGTAAACCACAAATTATCCCGTCTTGTCAACCTAAATTTTTATCGTGGGTGCTTGAGCCTACAATTGTAGAGTTAAAATTGATCTATAAAAAATATAAATATAAGTTATTAGCGAGAGAGGTATTCAAAAAGAGGATGAGTATCTGCATCTATTCCATTCACGTCATAACTAACCAGCATCTGACCTGATGGACTTGTTTGCTCAGGGTGCACAGCAACTCCGTATGTCACGGTGCCTTGTGGACTTGGAGCATCCCATGTCTCTTTCACCGTCCATGTTCCTGTTGGAGATGATGCAGTAAGTTTTTCTATCTGAGTACCGCCATATGCATCACCGACTTTGGTAAAGATATCCCAACCGCTTCCTGTCCGCAACAAAGCTAACGTAGTTCCAATATTATTAGATGCTGGAATCACATTGTTATATATCTTCCATGAATTAGCGTTTGCCAATTTGCCCAATGGTACAAAGGCAAAATCTCCGACTTTACAATCAGTTGCATAACTACAACTCACATTATGACTACCAGTAATCCACCAGCCAGTTGAAGTCTTTGCGACTCCACCCCATGTGGTAAGACCTGTTGAGCCGCCTGGTATCTGGACTATCTTTTGAAATGCCAATGTGTTGGCGTTAAATACTGCTACGTAATCTCCAACGACAGTAAACGGATTTACTCCCTGAATTCTCTGTCCTAAAACATATAAAATGCCGTTATCAACAATTGGCGTTGCAAACCAAAAATATGTTCCATCTGACCAATTGGGAACCTGCTGCCATCCATATCCGTAGTTACCGGGAATTGCTGTAAAATTCAATGTGTTCGGCGCTTGGGTAACAAATGCATCATGAGGATAGCCAAACGCACCAGAGGTTGTAGCCCCATTAACTTGTATAGTATCACCAAATATCCATAGGTCTTTCCCATTTGGCAAAGTAACTGATTGCGTTACATCGGAATGAATTACTTTTTCAAGAGCGGCATTCCATTGATCTGTCGTAAATACTGGTTGTGTACTGGCAAACGTAGTTGTGTGAGTTGAGGTGAGACTAATAACAGCTGCGGAAATCAGTGCAACAATACTGAGAAAAAGTAATGAAGACAAACGAAAAGCGTTGATTTTATTTTTCCTTTTTGTTTTCGCCATGTGGTTTGTACTGTTTCGAAAAAATCTTTCTTAACAGTTTTCTAAGAATAGATCAAGACTAATAATTTGTCAACAGGAATTAAAGAAAATTGATTCATCTGGTGAAAAAATGCGGGGATTCCTCCCCAGTCTATAGCAACCTTAGATTTTTATGTCTGTTAATATATTTAAAATATTTTCTCAGAATGATTTTTAAGCCACGCTGAAATATCTTCAATTGACAAATGTTTATTATCCACATTAACACCAAATTCTATCTCTTCTTCGTGATAGTTTTTAAGTATATAGCCGTTCATTTTTAAAAATATTCCAGCAGAAGAAAGAGCAGTCCTTTTATTACCATCAACAAACGGATGATTCTTAAGAAGTGATTGCAATAAAGCAGCAGCTTTATCAAAAATATTATTGTATAGATCAACCCCATCAAAGGTCGCCATAGGACGAGCTACCGCTGATTCAACCAAACCAACATCTCGGATACCACTTGAACCACCAAATCTTTTTACCATTTGGTCATGAATTGCAAGAACTTGTTGGGGAGTTACGTATTTCACCTGTGTGCAAGCTGCTCAAGAACATCTTTATGCTCTTCTATAAACTCGTCGACCATTTTCATAAATTTTGCATCTACACCCCCAATTGATTTATTAATTGGTTTAACATCTATCTGTAATTTATCTCCAACTTTTATCCCCTTTTCCTCTAAAACATTCTTAGGGATAATAACGCCAATTGAATTACCAATTTGAATTGCTTGTTGTACCATAATATAACAATGTTATAACAATTTATTTTTTGCGTCAAGTGGCTAATTTGTTTTCGTAAATTTAGTTCCTTTGTCTCAGAAATGCGGGGTTTCTTAAGTCACGAATTCCTTTTGGATTCAATATCAGTCAAAGATCTTATATAAAACAAAATCTTTTTTAAGTCATCAAATACAGATTTATTATATTTCCTACGGATTTTTTATGCAAGAATATATAAGGAAGTTACAAATGTTTATGTCTCGGAGTTATTGTTAGTTTTATTTTTATATTCTTCAAAGTATGCCTTTTCCATTTCTGTATCCATATTCTTAAAAAATTTTTCTAATCCTTCTCTCGTCAGTTCCTTGTATAGCTGTATTACGTGCAGTCTTTTTACACCATAATACTTCTTCCAACGACAACATTTTTTATATTTTATATAGCTTCCACAGGGACATCTCATATTTGGATTCAATTTCCTCTTGCCATATTCTTGCCGAAGTAATTGGTTTATTTTCATAATTGATTCTTCTACCATTGGCAGATGACAATCCTTATATTTTTTACCGGTCATTTTGCATATACAAATAGAATCAGGAGGTAGGCAACCATTTAAGAATTCCGACATAATAAAGGCATGTACTCCATGAGGCTGACCATCTGGCCATTCTCCTGTATCTTCCCATACACTTTGTTTTACTAAAAACTCTTGCAGGACGGGAATAAGGTCTCTCGCTCTATGTTTTGTCTCAAAGTTTAGCTCTGTATTTGCTCCAAAAGCATAGCAAACGAAATTACCTTCAAAAACATGGACACTTTTCCCTTCAAGAACCCCGTCTACGTCTTTAACAAGAGGAAAAGTGATAGGGTAGTTCGGACGTAAAATTATTTGCACTTTTAGAGAGGTATATTTGGGTATATAAGTAAGTTTTCCTATCACCTTTTCAACAATGATATTGCCTTCAAAAATAAGATTATTATTGGTATCAAAGCTATGTGTAAAATGATAGTAATCCCGCATCAACTGAATTTCTTGATTCAAACGCTGTGGGTTTATTTCATGCCACTGTTTCGGTTTATTCTCCCCAGGATGAGGAGCGCGGTATTTTATGTTGTCTTTGCTCATTTTCATTACCAGTTGAGAGTACGCTACCAACAGATGTTGAATACAATCCCAATGAAGTAATATTTTGCTTCACTTCTTCTGCTGCGACTTTATTACCCGCCTCGGCAAAATCACTATCAGTAAAGACTGATTGCCAAAGGTTCAGCGACTGTTGATGATCGCTATCATTTTCTTTTTCCATTGCTTGCCTAATAATTTCTGCCTCATGTTCTACCAGCGCCTTGAATTGTTCCCTATCCTCATTTGTCAAATAATCATCAATGTAATTTTTTTTGTTTGCGGGATCTTTTATGCATGGCTCATTAAGATAGTTACTTGCCTCAGAAAAAAATGTAGCAAGCCCTTGTGAATAACTTGAGATAGCCGTATTTTCAAAAATTTTAGCTGCGAGGATTTCCAGTAGGAAACTCTTAATGTCAAGGTCGATTGGTTTGCATTTGTCTCTTCTCCATGCTTTTATAAGCCGAACAAGCGGTACAAACATACCACCTGTTTTTTTATTAAGTTCTCTTACCACCTCTTCATGAATTTTTGGATTAGATATCAACCACGATTCATCTCCTTCTCCAGGTTCCGGGACATGAGGAATTCTATATAATTCTCCATCTTCAAACGCAGGAATAACATCAATTCCAAAGCCATCCTCAAATTGAACATTTATTGAGTGAGTTTGCACAATTATTTGTCCATTTTTCTCTTTCTCTGGATAGATATCAACTAGCGCAGCATACAAAATATTTAACATCTCAGACGGAGTAAAATCCTTATAACTATCTGCTTTGAATACATTGAAAAACTCAGCGTCCTTTGGAGGTCTTATCTGTGTGCCTCTTTTATATGAACCTGTAAGAAAAGAATAAATATCATCTCCTCCATCACTTTCAACTTCTTCCATAAGAAAAAGTCTTTCGCGCAATTCTTTACGTAACGTGGTATGAGCGTTAATAATTTTGCATTTTTCGCAGTCCTTATTTTCTCCGTCACACGCCTCTTCGCAGACTTTTTTTACTTTAAGAAATTCTTTGATATATTTTTTGAAAATGTCTTCCATATATGGCTATTATGAATTGTTTGTTCCGATTGTACTGGTAATCATAGTTACGACCCAACTTATAAGTGTCATGGGTGAATTTGCAAAGCTATGATAAGGGTATTTCCCTACTTTTTGATTTTCAACACGTCCTGGATAGTAAACAATTAAGGGTGTTTGCTCCTGAAGCTCTTCAAGCTGCTCTACGACCGTATCAAGCTGACTGTTCAAATCATCATTGTAAACAAAAATAACCAAATCGCCTGATGGAATTGTATCCATCGGACCTACAATACTTATGTTTGTGAAGCCCTTTTTTGAGAGTAATTTTTTCTCAGTATTTTCAAAAGTTGATTGTCTGGAAGAATCGGCAACGACAATGATATGCCTATTCAACCCAAATTCATTTACAAATAGTTGTCTGACTTCTTTTCTTGCTTGTCGTATTGTTTCAGCCTGATTTTTTTGTATTTGTTCCTCAAGCGTTGACTCAGCTTTTCTACGAATTGCAGCAATACTTTTATAGAAACCAATTACTCCTGCTATAATACTGCCGCCTAGTATAAGCCCTAAAATAGTAAGCCCGAGTGTCAACTGTTGGTAAAATGCATTCCGTTCCGCATCAACACGAGCATAGAGCTGTGTTGTTTCAGAATCCATTTGATCTTGAAATCTTTCAGTTTGACCCTTAAGAAATTCGTACTGAGCTTTGATATATTCATCGTTTGATGCTGGGCTTGGACTTACTGTTTGAGCATTTACTGTAGGTGGGTGAATACTCAACTGAAAGAAAAGTATGAAAAGAAACAATGTAATAATGATGAATTTTTTGGTAATTCTCATGTCGTGTTAATGAACCAATCATATACTCCTAAAACTCTTTTGTCAAATGTCAATTACATTTTATAATAAGTCAGCGTGAATTGACATATACCAAGCGTACTGATAAAATGTACAATGAAGTATGGGAAATAATAACAGTCAAAAACTATATAAAATTATTGGCGAAAAAATAAAATCGTTTAGACAAGGGAAGATGTCACAGCAACAACTGGCAGATAGTTTAAATCTCACAAGAACGTCTATTACCAATTTTGAAATGGGGAATCAACGCATACAGATAGATACACTATGGAAAATTGCAGAATTTTTAGATATTACTATTCAGGACTTATTACCAACTAAAGAAGAGGTCGGCCCCCTCCAAGAGGAGTTACTTGAAGATAATGAAAAAGAATGGATTAAAAGTGTCATGAAAGTGGCACAAAAGGAGATTACAAAAAATGATTAACGTAAACAGAATAGTTGAAGACCTGTTGGCAAAATATAATATTAATGAACCACCAATCAAAGTTGAAGAGATTGCAAAAGAAAACTTGAATATCATTGTTGTAAGACGACCTTATAAAGCTGAAAATAAACTTGCCGCAATGTTGATTAGAGATGAAGATAGTGGTAAGGTCATTATTGCACTTAATGGAGATCATAAAAAAGAGAAGCAACGATTCAGTATTGCACACGAAATTGGACATTTCTTACTTCACCCTGCAGAAAAACTATTCGTTGACAGAGAATTTTCTGTAGAGTACAGAGATTCAAGAGCATCTATAGGAAAGCATATTAAAGAAATTGAGGCAAACAGGTTTGCTGGTAATTTGCTAGTCCCTAAGAGATTTTTAGTAGAAGATTTAAGAAATTATCTATCAGAAAAAAATGTAGATAAAATTAAAATATCTAGGGAACTTTCAAAGAGATATGAAGTGAGTACGAATACCATCAACATCAGGATAAACTCTCTACTAGACGAATTAGATGGAAGTACAAAAAATACAATGTAGGTTCACAGTTCAAATTATGGAGATGTAGCTTAATGGAAAAGCGGTTCCCTTAGAAAGTGTCCAAACCTTAAGACATTTTCTAAGGGACAGATATAGGTTCGATTCTTATCTCTCCACAAAACTATCTATATCTCCTTTTATAAATTCTGTATTAAATTCATGATTAATGGTATTTGCTAACTTATCTATGTATCTATCCCTCTTTATTTTATTTTTATCTATAAAATGATTTTTCATAACATACGACATCATCGCCTTTTTGATTTCGGAATCTTCCATACTTTGAGTAAATATTATTTTTTCAATTCTCTCGACCAGAATACGATATATTGTAAAAATATCAATATATTCTTTATGATCATTAACTAACATCTCTTTTCTAGAAAAATCTAAACCATAAAGACTTTTCTTTCTTATAGTTTCAGACCAATACTTATTTAATAACTTCCCTTTCTGGTTTATTGTTGTTAATATCTCTCCTCCTGTTTTTTCCCCAGCGTGTATTAATCTATTACGCCTTAATCTTAAATATGTTATGGTATCTGAATCGAACCGACTGAGATTATTACCAATATTTAAATTCTCAAATATTTGATTCATAATGCTTTCATTTGGATCAATTTCAGGTAATTCATTTTTACCTAATCTACAAAAATTATAAGTATTCTTTAAATATGTTTCGTATATAAAATAGCTTTGCAGAAAAAGACTTTTAAGAATAAATCTCTTTGTATTTACTGCCGCATTTTCTAGTTCAGAAATTTTAACATTATACCTATGCGATTCAGGGTTATCTTTATATATAATTGCGGTAAAACCTTCTGTTTGAATGTTATTTCGTAAGTTTTCTAACTTAAATTCTTCCCAAAGAAATGAAAAACTATGATAATAGTTATTAATCTCAGAAATCTCTTCTAGGAATTTTCTTAAAAATGGCGTTCTCATAAAATTAACTTTGCTTTTATTCTTCAGCCCTATTATATCAGCATCTTTACTAACTTAATAAGAATTAAGGAAAAATCTATTATTAATAAAATGCACATCCTTTTGAAAAGTCGCATAGCAAATTTTTAAAACCGATTTCCCAAGTCAATAAATTTAATATACTTGGGTTTCTTTTTATATTTCTTTGCTATTACTTCGATTCCTGCGTTTATTTCTTGTAAAAGAGGTTTTGTCTTATCCTTCGCTTCCATATAACTCAGTTTTCCATGAGCCATTGCAAAGTGGATCGCTCGAGCTCGCGCTAGTAAATCTTTTAAATCCTTATCTCGTCTATCACTCATAGCTTATATTTTTAACTTCTTTCTTCTAGGCACGATTGTTTCGCGCCCAGAGTGAAAGAAGGTGAATTTATTTCACTAAGCTACAATCTTTCATTTCAACAATTCCAAGACTCATTTCTTGCATAGTGCCTTGTACTGTTACTTGTTGTCCATTAGACAAACTTGTTAATGCTTTCTCATCATTAAAGTAACATTGAACACTGGTTCCTGTGTAATATTGATCATTACTAGGATTCAGTGATAAGTAATAACTTCCTGTAATATCGTTACTGATATTACTAATATACGCAGTCGTTTGAACGACTTTACCGGTATATTTTTCTTGTGCTGCGAGTTTGTTCTTATCGTATTCTCCAACCAATGCAGTTGCGTCAACGATAATTGGCGCTGTCGTTGGTGCCGATTGTGCTGTACTTTGAGTATCAGAGCTGGCGGTTGTAGATGATTTACTGCCACCTGATGCAGCACTTCCGATACTTCCAATAACAATCAAAATTAAGATTCCTGTTAAGATTGGATGCCGTCTGAACCAGCCACGCTGATCCGCTTGGCAAAATGCACATTTCTTAGCCTTAGCGTCAATCTCTTTCATGCAGCTTTTACATTTCTTTGTCATATAGTTCACCTCCTTCCAAATCTCACTTTATTAAAAATTTCTATTAAATCTTTATCTTGAATATGAATGTATCTAGCAGTCGTCTGTGAGCTTTTATGACCCATGAGAGCCTGTATATAAGGGAGTGGGACTGATTCTTGAAGCAATGCAGTTGCAAAACTATGCCTTAGCGAATGAACAGTTACTTTTTCGTTAAAACCTGCTTTTCGTGAATAGGACTTTATAATATGCCATATCGAACTTGCGGAAAGCCTCTGGCCTTTTTTACTTAGAAAAAGCGGTTGATTTTCATCTCTATGTATCAATTTAAGATATTTTTTGATATTACCTACTAGGTCAGGATGAATTCTGACATATTCTTCGCGGTTACCTTTTCTTTTAACTCTGAGGCTAAACTTTGATAGGTCAATATCGGAAACATTTAACCCTGTTACTTCTGCTCTTCGTAATCCTGTGTCTAATAATAGCCTTGCTAACATTAAATCTCTTTCTTTATAATAGGGTGTTGATTGCTGTTCTATAGTCTTTAGGAACGTCTCACGCTGCTCAGAAGATAGGTACTCAGGTCTTCGCTGATTTACTTTAATTGAGTCAATGCCGACTGTAGGATTATCTGTTATATATTTCCTCCGATACAAATACTCAAAAAAGTTTTTAATTATAACGCGTCTTCGTTCCTTTGTTGCAGAGGATAACTTCAATTCAAAAAGATAATCTTCAATTAATACAGAGTTTATTTTCTCGATATTATCTATCTTGAGAGTAATGAGATAATCGCTAAATTTGGTCAAATCATGCTTGTATGCTTCTTTTGTACTTAATGTACGACCTCTTCCTTCGACATAATTCAGGTATTTATTTATATATTCATGAATACTCATACTTTTCTGCTCCTTAGATCTTTCTGTAATTTTTCAAGATCACGACTGTTAATTAACCATTTTCGAGATCCCGGCAATTTGAAAGCTGGCAATTTGCCTTCTCTGCACTTTGTCCAAACTGTTTGGTTCGATATTTTTAGTATCTCAGCCACTTGTTCTACTGTTAAATTTTCTTCATTCATATTTAATTAATATTTAATTTAATTAATCCATCAAAATCTTATAGTTCAATATAGCTCTTGCATATTTACTATAGTTAATCTATAATAACTATAGCTAAATATAATAACTTCTAATCTTTAAAATTTAGCTTTAAATAATTAATTTAATAACTCATAATATTAATTTAATTCTATAAAAAGAGAATAAACTACTAATTTTCATCTATCGTTAACTTGATTTGTTCACTTACATTTTGCGAATCAATTAATGGATTATCATCTAAGGCATTTGAGACAATCTTAATAAGTGTATCGTCTGGGTTTACAAACTTTTCCATAAATTCCACCAGCGTCTTCATCCTTCTTTGATAAGTAGGATCTGAATGTCGTAATCTAATATTATTCTTTAATCCTTTTACACCCAATGTTTTTAACTCAAAATAAAGTCCAAGTGACTCATATACTGCTTTTGATTTCTCTCCTTTTAATGTGTCTTGTATTTTTATAGAAACATCCGCGTCTGTCGGTTGGCATAAAATAAAATAATTTAACTTATCTTCAATTATTTTTCCCCAATAGAATTTGAGTACCTTTCTGCTTTTTTCTGTATTGAATACATCGTTAAACATCCAATAACGCCTTTCTTTATCAATAGCCTCCTTCATGTGAGAAGTAATCGATCTAGTTCCAATAAAACGAATTTCCATTCTAACCACAGGAGGAATTTTACCTTGCTTTTGATATTCTTTTGCTATCTGTATTTCTTGTAGTGTTTTATTACGATCTACAGACCTACTTCCTTTTTGCAAAACATCAGCATATTTGAGGTAAAAATTTATCTCAAAAATACTTGTATGAAAACGAACCGATCTTCCATCGTATGAATAAGTCTTAACATTATTTTCAAACCATTTCCCCATTGAACACTTACTCATTCGTTCAAGAAAAATATTTGCGTCATCTAACGAAGGAAAGAGGATATTTTTTGCATAATGTAGTGTCTGAACTAATGAATATCTAAGATTCTCTCTAGTAACTTCAATACCCATATCATTGAGGCGATTACCCAAGAGATCAATAACCTTATCTTTATCTGCATTTGTTGGATCTTGATAACTATGGCCGAAAAGTAATTTTGGAACAGAAATTGAAATATGTAAGTTTCTTGAATACTCTCCCTTACGAAGTCGTTCATGAATAGCCAGGTTAGGATATATAATACCTGCTTCTCGATATGATGCTGGGGCGTTTTGTATGAACTTTCTATAACCTCCAAATGTCTCCATAAACCTTTGATAAGCAACTCTATTTTGAGCAAGCAAAGGCGACAATGTTGGATTGAATTTTGTAATGTCCTTTACTATATATTCATGTGATTCAATTTTAAGTACAATCGTATCCATATTATTGTTAAAATTAAAAAATGTTATAACTTTCCTAGTAATTCTCCTTGTTTAGATAGTTAAAAGATATTGCACGGGTCGTGCAAAATCTTTTGACTATTCTTCTGGATTCATTCATGAGGAGAAAAATTTCCCCTCATTCTCAAACCACAAGTTACTCCCAATTTTTCCTCCGCAGGAAAAAGAACTATTTACTTGATATTGTTATTTCTTGAGAAAATTAAGTCGCGTAGGTCATTTAGACGGGCAAATAAATCACGTGGGGAACAGACAGCACTTCCATTAAAATAAGATTCAACAAGTTCTTCTGCTTTGTCTTTTGGAGAAAATATGAAG
>Ga0206953_1141_pt1 | contig 12335 bp, 13 predicted proteins | sample Alteio_BWOrgHeat_36_FD_152977 | JGI IMG/M metagenome (GOLD analysis project Ga0206953, IMG submission 152977) | Enriched cells from forest soil in Barre Woods Harvard Forest LTER site, Petersham, Massachusetts, United States -... | ecosystem: Environmental > Terrestrial > Soil > Temperate forest >...
GCTTGCCGCGGTGTATGAGTTGTTCGCGATAGATGATCCGATGGTGTTGCCAAGTTTATTAGAAGCTATGCAAAATCGGAAGAGTGGTGACATTTTTGCACACCTGATTGTCGATCATGTGAATGGGTTTCAACACAAAAGGACTGCAATTACAGCGGTCCTCGATGCTCTTGAGGGGAAAAAATCGCAGCTATCTGCAACCGAATCGCTCGCTCTCCTTTCGCTTTGGAAAGTTCGCATTTCAGATGACTTGATCAAAAAAATCCGCGCCCGCAACGATCGAAAACTCGATGAACGACTGGAGGAGTACTTGAAGGACATGCGCGAGTTCAAAAAGACGTTGCACTGAAACGTCTGAACCAGTTAGTGCCGAAGCAAAACCAAAATGCCGGTTCTCTACCGTACCGAAGACGACGTCAAACAAGTTGTTCGCTGTCTGTGGTAGGATAGTCGGGGCAGAAGTGTGGTTTGAGGTCAATCAATTATGATTACAAGCATACCAAAATCCGCGATCTTTTACCCGGAAACGGACGGCAAGCCGACGGCGGAGAACACGATTCAGTTGATGTGGATTGAAATGGTTCACGTCGAACTGGACGTCCAGTACATCCATCGCGACGACGTGTTCGTCGCCGCCGATCTGTTTTGGTATCCGGTTGCAGGAAAGTCAAAAATCGTTCAGGCCCCCGACATTTTTGTGGTGTTCGGCCGGCCCAAGATCGATCGCGGCTCGTATCAGCAATGGCTCGAAGGCGGCATTCCCCCGCAGGTCGTTTTCGAGATTTACTCGCCGTCGAACGCCGTCAAAGAAATCGATGCGAAGTTTTCTTTTTATCAACGCTATGGGGTTGAGGAATACTATCTGATCGATCCGTACAAAAAGACGGTTAAGGGTTATCGGCGAAGAAAGGACGACCTGATCGAAATTCGTAAGATCGCCGAGTGGACGAGCCCTCGGCTCGGCATTCGTTTCGTTAAGGAAAACGGAGACCTCTACATTATCGGGCCGGACGGCCATCGGTTTCTAAAGCCGACCGAGCGAATCGGGCAGGAAAAGGAACTTGCCGAAAAAGAACGCGCCGAAAAGGAACGCGAACGCGCCGACAAAGAACAGGAACGTGCCGAAAAAGAACGCGAACGCGCCGACAAAGAAGCGCTGGCCGGCAAATTGCGCGAACTCGGCATCGATCCCGACACAGTCATCAAGCGAACTTAGCAGATTTCTCAATTTACACAGTGCGCGGAGCAACCCCCCCAATGCCCGTTCTCTACCTCACCGAAGACGAGGTTCGACAAGTCCTGACGATGGAGATCGCCCTGGAAGGCGTCGAGGCCGGCTTGCGCAAAATGGCCTTGGAAGAGGCATTCAACAACCCGCGTTCGCGATGCCAGACCGACAATGTGATGCTGCACGTCCTGCCCGCGGCCGCCAAGACGCTCGGCGTGATTGGGTTCAAGGCTTATAGCACGTCGCGGGCCGGCGCTCGCTTTCACGTCACGCTTTACGACGGCAAAACCGGCGAAATGATGGCCTTGATGCAGGCGGATTTTCTCGGACAGATGCGCACGGGAGCGGCCAGCGGCGTTGCCTCGAAGTATCTCTCGCGCAAGGAATCGAGCGCCGTCGGCATTTTTGGGACCGGCAAACAAGCTCGCACCCAGTTGCTCGCCGTCTGCAAGGTTCGGCCTACCGCCAAAGCATGGGTGTGGAGCAGAAACGAAGAAAATCGTCGAGCGTTCGCCGCCGAAATGAGCAAGACGTGCGGCATCGAAGTGGTCGCGGCGTCCGCTCCCGAAGAAGCGGCCCAGAACGCCGACATCATCTGCACCGCCACGTCCGCGAGGGAACCTATCCTCAAAGGCGAATGGCTGGTGGCGGGGCAGCACCTGAATATCGCCGGCTCGAACTTTCAATCCAAAAGCGAGATCGACGTCGAAGTCGTGAAGCGAGCCAATCTCGTGTGCATCGACAACAAGGACCAAGGCAAACTGGAGGCCGGCGATTTCGTAGCCGCGCTCGATCAGCGCGTCCTCGAATGGTACGACATCGTGGAACTGGGCCGCATCGTGGCCAACCGAGCGCCTGGCCGGGCGTCGCCGCAAGACATCACGCTCTTCAAATCGCTCGGCATCGGACTGGAAGACATCGCAGTCGGCGTGCGGGTGCTTGAGGCGGCGAAGGCGGCTGGAATTGGGAAATGGCTTGAGCTTTGATTCCGGCAAATGCTTGTAGGTCAGGATACCGATCCTGACCGTTCTATCCCCGGTCAGGATCGGAATCCTCACCTAGAAGCCTTCGCCTTTTGACTTACCATGAATTGATGCACTTTTTTACAATCGGCTATGGCGGCCGCGCTCCTTCGGAATTGCTCTCTCTTCTTTCGACTGCCGGCGTGAAAACTCTCGTCGATGTGCGCCTGCGGCCCGACAAGGCCAGCATGGGTTCCTATGCCAAGGCCAAGACTCCTGACAAGGGGATCGAGGCTTTGCTTGCCTCACGCGGGATCGGCTACGTGTCGTTGCCCGAGCTCGAGAATGTGTTTCTCGGCGACGCCGATTGGCCGACTCTTTATGCCGAATTGATCGCCAAGGCTGGCGATTTGCTGACACGCAAGCTTGCGGGAATTCGGGAACCATTCTGCCTGATGTGCGCGGAGAAACGAGTCGCCGAATGCCATCGGCGCATTATCGCGGAGTTTTTGGTTGGGCACGGGAACGAAGTGACCCATATCGAATAATCGGCCGTATTGGCGAACCGAGCGGCGTGAGCCGCCGGGTTAAGTTTCTAAACAACGCAACTTAACCAGGCGGCTGACGTCGCTCGGTTCGCCAATCAATACCCCGCCGCTTTGCCGTCGATTCGTCTATCGGCAGCCCCGTGAAGAATTCCGGTCTTCGGATCGATCCAGATTGAATGGGCATCCCCTTGCTTCGGGGAGAATTGGGGGAGTGGAAGTTTTATCGTGCTTTTTCCAATGTCGTCGATCCGGATCGTAATCCCCTCTCCCTTCTTACCGGGATCGATTTTGTGCCCCATCTCGCGGAGTTGCTTGACCAGATCGGGGGATTCATTGACTCCTTCAAACTTGATTACATCCGGGAACCATTGATGGTGCAATCGCGGTGCATCAACGGCCGCCTGCACATCCATATCAAAGTCGATGACGTTGACGACGATGCAAAAAACCGTGTTGATAATCGTTCGGCTGCCCGGACTGCCGGTGACCAGAAGCACCTTGCCGTCCTTGGCGACGATGGTCGGCGTTTGCGAGCTTAGCATCCGCTTACCGGGCGCAACTTCGTTCGGTTTGGTGCCGATCTGGCCCTTTCGCGTCGTAATGCCGGGGTGCCAGTTAAAATCGCCCATCTCATTGTTCAAAAGGTAGCCGGCGCCCTTCACGACTATTTTCGAGCCGTAACTATCCTCCAGCGTATAGGTGTTCGACACCGCCATGCCATTGGCGTCGACGACCGAAAAATGCGTCGTGTTGTTGCTTTCTTTAGCTAAGGGTATGTCGCCGGCCAAATCCGCGCTCGGCGTCGCCTTCTTCAGGTCGATTTGCTGGGCCAATTTCTTCGCATAGTCCTTGGTCGTGAGATGATCCGGTATCTTCGTGAAGTCCGGATCGCCGAGATAGCGAGCGCGATCGCAAAATGCCCGCCGCATGGCCTCGACCATGACATGCATAGTCTCCGGCGACTTGCGGCCGCTCTTTTTCAAGTCGAAATTCTCGACCATATTGAGCATTTCAACGAGGCAAATGCCGCCCGAACTCGGCGGAGGCGGCCCGTAAACATCGTAGCCTCGATACGTGCCGTGGATCGGTTTGCGTTCGACGGCTTTATAGGCGGACAGATCTTCTTTGGTGATAAAACCGCCGCCAGCCTTCATTTCTTTTTCCAGCAGTTCGGCAAGTTCGCCGGTGTAGAAAGCATCCGGCCCATCCTGAGCGATCTTGCGCAAGGTCCGACCGAGGTCTTTTTGAACGAGCTTGTCGCCCGCCTTCCACGGCGTTGCGTCGGGTTTGCCAAAGCAGCGCGTAAACTCGGCGTTGCGCTTGGTGCTTTTCAGGACGCTGTTGAGCGATGATGCCATCGGTTGCGTCAGCGCAAAGCCTTCGTCGGCCAACTTGACGGCGGGCATCACCAGGTCTTTCCAAGGCAACTTGCCGAAACGCTTGTGCGCCAATTCGAGGCCGCGCACCGTGCCCGGCACGCCCACGGCTTTATGAGTATCCGCGCTATTCTCGTGAACGAACGATTCGCGGTTGACTGCTTTCGGCGCTATCTCGCGGTAATCGAATACAACCGGCTCTTTTGCGGTACCCGGATGCACCAGCATAAAGCCGCCGCCGCCGATGTTGCCCGCAGGGGGATAGGTCACCGCCATCGCAAACGCGACCGCGACCGTGGCATCTACCGCATTGCCGCCCTGCTTCAGAACGGCGACGCCGACGTCCGCCGCCGGCGGCGAAACGCAGACGACCATGCCCTTGTGAGCTTCGACAGATGCCGGTTGCGCAGCGCAGGGCGAAACGAAGGCCAAGGCGACCACAGCAATGCAAGTGATTAGACGCATAAGAACCTATATTGACGTTGAAGGCTCGAATCGCGACAAGTCAGCTTGTCAACTCGATGCTAGGAATTGTACGCTAAGCTCATTCCTCAGGCGATGAAATTCGTTCGCCAGTTGTGGAGCAGACATTCCTGTCTGCCATTTGAGCCCGCAGAGGCAGACAGGAATGTCTGCCCCACCCAAGTGGAACCGTCATGCACATTCGCGATATTTTCACGCAGCACGAGACGACGTTCAGTTTCGAGTTCTTTCCGCCCAAGACCGACGAAGCCTGGGAAGAACTGTTCGTAACGATCTCGCGCCTGCAGTCGTTGCAGCCGTCGTTCGTTTCGGTGACGTATGGGGCCGGCGGTTCGACGCGCGAGCGCACGCACGATCTCATTGTTCGCATTCACCGGGAAACCAACCTGACCGCCGTGTCGCATCTGACCTGCGTTTGCCACTCGCTCGCCGAGATGGAAGCGATCCTCGATCGCTATGCCGCCTCGGGCATCGAGAACATCCTCGCGCTCGGCGGCGACCCCCCGCGCAGCATGGTCGGCCACGACCGCTCGAAAGACGCGTTTCACTTTGCCGACGAACTGGTCCGTTTCGTTCGCTCGCGCACCAATGCGCCCGACAAGCGCGGCTTCGGCATCGGCGTCGCGGGGTTTCCCGAAGGGCATCCGAATACGCCGAACCGGTTGCTGGAAATGGAGCATTTCAAGCGCAAAATCGACGCCGGCGCCGACTACATTTGTACGCAGCTTTTCTTCGACAACCGCGACTTTTACGATTTCCGCGAACGCTGCGAACTGGCCGGCATCAAGGTCCCTATCGTCGCGGGCATCATGCCGATCTCGACGAAATCGGGCATGGTGCGCATGGCGGAATTGGCTCTGGGAGCGCGCTACCCTGCCGCCTTGCAGCGGGCCGTGGCGCGTTGCACCAACGACGAATCGGTTGCCCGCGTGGGCATCCACTGGGCCACCGAGCAATGCCGCGATCTGCTGCACAATAATGTACGCGGCATTCACTTCTATACGCTCAATAGGTCCGATGCGACTCGGCAGATTTACGATAACCTGGGAGTGTCGGATTCGGCGGGGTTGCGGAAGGTTTCGTAGAAGTTATGACCGAAGAAGTTTCAACACAGAGGCACAGAGAACACAGAGAAAAAAAAGATTTTAAGGCCACGCAGGCGTCCGTCTTTGATTTCTCGGTGTCCTCTGTATTACTAACGTCCGATTTCTTTGCACCGTGCAAAGATTTTTTAGGGAGCGTTAGTCGTTAAATATTCAGCACTTGCGTTGCGAACCATCAATAGGGCTGTGATGGTTTTGCGACCATGTGGGCTTACTTGGTAACGGTGCGTATGCGGAACCTTATGCAACAATCCGTGAGCGCGCAACAGGCGAAGCAGGCGTGTGACGCGCGCCGAACGCCGGCGGTGTTCGTCTTTGGTGCGCGCCGGTTTGTCATACAGGCTCTCCGTCAGGTCGCGATTCCGCAATCCCGCCACCGCATACTTTGGATCGCTGACCGCTTCCAAAAGCGCTGCGTCGTCTGCTCCCAGCGGATTCAACGCGCGCACCGGACGCCGCTTGGTTGTTCCCGGCGCCTTGGCCCGTTGGCACAACGGTTCCACCAGATCTTTCAACGGCGTTGTCTCGTGCAACGTGGCCGCTTGCTCCGCGTACTTTTCGTTGGCCGCTTGGCTGACTTCCGCTCGCCGGTGCAGGTCGGCCACTCCCCTTCGCAGCGGCCGCCAATCTTTTTTCCCTTCCGGGTCCGCTTCGCTGGCCCGATAAACTTTGAAATCCTCCGGGTTGTTGATGGTCGTCTCGATCCGCAGCACTCGGTCGCAGTCGTACATCTTGATGGAATTGTCGTTGACCCAGTGCTTCACGCATACTCCTTCTTCACGACGATGCACCTTGCTCTCAACCTCTCCTTGGAAATTCGCGTGAACTTGACCGCTCAATGGCACTTCGCGACCCAAAAAACGCATCACGTCCGCGCTGCGATAGGTGGTGATCGCATGCCGCACCCATTGCGGAAACAACCGCTGCACGTCGTCTCGCGAGCGAAACACCACATCGCTGGCCCATTCGCTTTGATAGACCGACCAGTAATACGGGATCGGCAAGCGGCCCAGCAACTGCGGATGCGCTGGGTGGGCCAACCGCAACGCCTGATCCAATCGCCGCGGCCACGGCTCGCGCAATTGCCGATCCATCAGGGCTTGCGCCTTTGCAAAACTCTCCAGATCCACGAACTTGTTGTCCCGCCGCTGGTACGACAGACCGGCCCGATCCATTTGTCGCGACAGCCATTCGCGACCGTTCATGCAAACCTGCACGGCGAACGGAAACCACGTCTGCACGCGGACGTGCATAAAGCCGAACACCGGATGAATGAAGTAGTGGTACAGGTACATGCATTTGCCCTGCTTGCTCCGCAATTCGAGCATCTTGCGAGCACGGTCGCGATGCACCTCGAAGGTATGGCACGGCTCCACGCACTTGAACACGCCGATGAGCCCCTCGGTAATTTGATCGCGCTCGGCAATCTTGCGTGCGGCTTTCTCCTTGGAAATCTGGCTGGACCTCAAGTAAGTAATCGGCCGCTTGGTTTGGAGTGCTTCGGCCAGCGACGTTTCCAGCAATTCCGCTGTCTTCTGCTTGGCGTGGGTCTCGAAGTCCTTCAGCAGCACCCGATTGGCGGATAGGTAACAGTCCATCCCGTGGGGATAGGAAAGCTGTCGCAAGTGCCCCCGAAACACAAGGCGGTCGTAACCCTGCAAAACACCAAGGACAAGACCGCCGCAAAAAGCTAGGAAAGAATTCATGGGTGTTCCTCTTGAAACGAGACGGAGTCGTGACAAACACCATCTCCTCATAAGGGACGCCCATTTTCAACATAATTTTGGTTGCGGCTACGCCGCGCTGTGCCTCTGTGTTGAAACTTCTTCGGTTTTGGTTGCGGCTTGCCGAGCTAGCGCGTCGGGTTAACAGGAAAATCGCTAATTTCCGGCTGAAAAACAACATTCACGCTTGTGCCGCGCTCCACCTTCACTGCTATTGTTCGTTCCACGGGCGGCATGTAATAGACGCGTGAAACGTTCAGCACTTCCGGGTCGCGGTCGAAGTGATCGACGTTCCAATTCGGCATCCAGCACACCAGTTCGTAACTGCCTTCCGGGACGCCGGTCAGAATAAAACGGCCCTCTTCATCCGTGCGCGTGTAGTAGGGATGTTCCGCGACAAATAGCCAGCTTCGCGCCCAGTAGCTGCCTGCCGCGCTGCTTAGCTCCACGATCCCCTTTTGAGCCAAAGCTCGGCGAATCGGCTTTTCCGGTTCGGGAAAAGGCAACGTAAAGAAGGCCGCTCCCTGAGCACGCAGCATTTCTAACGTGCTGCTACGCGAGATCATTTCGATACTGTCGCCGACGTGGACAAAGCCGCTGGAATGCTCCCCCCCGCTCTGCTCCACTCTGATAAAGCCGTCTTTCATGACGACGCCCGCTGAAGGATGGTCCCACGGTTTGGAACGTTCCGGTTCGACTTTCCGCAGAAAGACGACCGCGCCGGCCGCGCCGTTGTCCGGCGGCTTGACGTGCGGCAAGCCGGGATTCTTCTTTTCGTTTTTCTCGATTGATTCGCCGACCGCGAGCTTGGCGTCGCGGAAAGCGCGTTCGGGCGGCAGATCACCCGTCCAAACGACGCGCCCGCGAATAGATCCAGCTGCCATCTCATCGATGCGAGCTCCGAGTGCGGGAACCTCCGATTTCGCTTGTTCGAGCGGATGCAATGGAGCTGCCTGCGTGCCGCATCCCGCGAGCAAAAGAAAAACAGGCAGGCGAAGCGGCAAGTTATTGCGTGACAACTGCGACATATGCGTGTATCCTTCCTGAAAGCCCGCGTTGCGTTGTTTCGTCATCCTGGAGGAGATGTCGATGTTGACCACCGCCACCCGTGGGTATGTCTTACGTCATGTTGACGTGGCCCCAAGCGTCCGCTGTTCTTGCGGCACCAGCACCAGGCCGTTGACCGCTGACGACACGCCCACGTGCAGTCTTCACGTCACTTTCATCAAAGATTCAGCCCGGCACTATCACCGCGAGACCACCGAGGTTTATTACATTCTCGAAGGCCGCGGCCGCATGGAACTCAACGACGACCTGGTCGACATCGAACCGGGCCTGACCATCCTGATTGAACCAAATACTCGCCACCGCCTCATCAGCCGCGAAGGCGTCCGCACGATCGTCGTCAGCGTGCCTGCCTTCAAGCCGGATGACGAGTTTTACGACGAGGAGCCATCGTTTAACCGGGAGGGCGTTTTGGAAGACGAATCGGCGTGAACGGCGATTCGTGGGTTTTCAGTAATACTCGATTCGAGAAGTTGCAGCAAGAGCAGCAGAATTCTGGTTAGGCAGATGGATCGGTGATGAGAAAAGCACAATGACCGATGCCGAGTTCTGGCGCCTGATCGACACGTCCCGCGACGCACCCGGATTCGTACTGCAGTTTCGTGGCGGGCATTCACAACACCTCGGACCATCGTTCCCGCCTCATCCGGTACGTCGCCGGCTGCCTAACGCAACCGAGCCAAATCTCGGCTGCCTGGTTACGAGCACGCAGCCGCGTGACGGCCGCATAATCGTCTTCATTGACCTCGTATTCCCCGGACAGAACGTCGATAGCTATAAACTTGCCGTCATCCTCCGGCCGGAGCGACTGCCGCACTCGGCGGTCGAAGATTTCCCTACCCAATCGGGAAACTTCATCGGGAGTGGGGAGTGTTTCTGTGGCAGGCATGGCTCGTTTTCCTCTGTCCGTTTTTTCCGATTTTCATTTCTATTACTGTCCGTCAAATAACCGAGCTGAACCAAAGTTCCCAGGAATCCCGAAAGCATTGTGGCGCCCACCCAGGCCATCCATCAACGAATTCGATTTCAGCTGTGTCCAAGTCAGTTTTTGAAAGTTCAGAAACTCTCAAGCCGCAGATCTCATACGATTCGTTATAGTCTGACTCGGTTGGGCATTGAAACCGCACAAGCAATCGGTCATCCTTTGTGGCCCAGATTTCTTGTCGGAATACTCGACGTTTTCCCGCAAAACCGAGAACGTGAGCATGAAGCTGACGCATTCCGCGCGCATGAAAATGGTCAATTGTCTCCAGCGAGACAAGTTTAGTTTCGGTGTTCGCCATTCCGGCTCCAATTGATACTCGCTAGCAGAATGCTTACTCGACGCCGCCATACGTTTCATCGTAGATCTCTCGAAGCAAGCGACCATTGAATGTCCAGTGAGGAGCGGGTGAGATACTATGTTCAATTTTCAGGATCTGACGAGTCGCTGCCGTAAGAGACATTTCCTCTCCATCCAATGAAACCTTTTTTGGACCAGTCACCGTGACGGTTGCCCCATTATGTATCGACTGCAAGGTGGCGCCAATGGGGACACCCATTTCTTCGAAATTCAAAGGTGGACGCCTGGATTTGAGCTGTTCAGCAGCGGCCAAAGACTGTGGATCCAGAGCGGATGATTGTTGAGAAACTTCGGTCGTGGCATCTTCAATATGTAGCAGTTTTAGAATTGCGATCGCCTGCTCCGGCTCGATCTTGAAAAACTCACGTTTCGGATTGACGCGATTCGGCGCGAAGGCAATGTGAAGCGCCTTTTCGACCTCATCAGGGTTTGGAACTTTGCAGGCGAATTCAATTGTGAACGGCACCGGTACACCGGTTGTATAGAGCTGGGCAATGCGAGCATTCGCATCGCCCGAAGTTGTGAATCCAATTTTCACGAGACCAGGCATTGCAGAATTCGTGAGGACATAGACAACACTCAGCGGACTCGTTTCGACCGAATTGGGTGCGCTCATCAAATGACCTGCCTTGATTTATTGGATCTCAGTCCCCTCTTCGGGCCGCCTTTTTGCCATCCGACGCCTTCGGTTGTCGACTCATTCTATCGGCCACGGGGTCGGATTCTCGAATTCTCGGTTCGCCAGCGACTCTTTCGCTTCCGCAGGTGTGAGCAATAAATACCAACTAATTTCCGTGAATGTCTCATCGGGAAGTTTCCGGAACAGCTTCCAAAGCTCGGCCTCTCGTTCGACCCAATTCTGGTGGGAGAATTCCGGATTAATCACACGGACGTACACGGGAGCTCGATTACGACGACGAACATCAATCTGTGCTCGCGGGTGATTCGCCGTGTATTCCTGGAGAACGGACGCAATTTCTTTCAGGACCCGATCCTGACGCTTCGCACGCACCTTCGCACCCATGCTACATCCTCCCCTCAGCCCAGTTGACAATTACCAAGACCACCCTGAAAAAATCCTCGGTCTCTTGGTTACTCAGCGTCCGCGATTCATATCGAAGATTCGTAGACCATGCCGCGACTTGTAACATCTGATGATTAACATTCCTTGGAATTACGAGCCGTGCTTTCTCACGGCACATGAAATTAAGCCAGTCCAAATTGTGTGCGCGGTTCCCATGAAATTCCGAGAGGATTTGTTCCTTCAATCGACTCGAAACATGAGCCAGCACCAAAGCTTTCAAGTTACACTCTACTGCATATCCTGCAAGATAGACCGCGCCCGTGTTGCGTCCTTGACTTCGCAACACATCCGCATCTTCGAATCGCTGTACTGCAGCACGATAAAACAATCGTGCCTCCTTCGAGCGGGGCATACTCATTGAAGTCCTCGTCGTCGTTTAACTCGCATGCCGCCCCGCCTTCTTGCGATCCGACTCCTTCAACAGCGCTTTCCGCAGCCGGATCGACTTGGGAGTGATTTCCACTAATTCGTCGTCTTCGATGTATTCGAGGGCCGCTTCGAGTTCGAAACGGCGCGGCGGTTTGAGGGGCGTTTTGATTTCGGCGCCGGCTGAGCGCATATTGGTCAACTTCTTCTCTTGGGCGGCGTTCACCGGTAAATCGTTGTCGCGGCAATGCTCGCCGACGATTTGGCCTTCGTAAATGGGTTCCATCGGCCCGACAAATAGAATGCCGCGTTCTTGCTTAAGTTCCAGGGCGAAACCGGTTGCCTTGCCCGTTTCGGTCTCGATCATTACGCCGTTGGCGCGGCCGGACAGTCCGGCTTTCACCGGCATGTATTCGTGGAAATTGTGGTGGACGATCGCTAGCCCGTTGCTGGCGGTCATCATGCGCGTGCGCAACCCGATCAGGCCGCGCGCGGGGATTAGAAATTCGAGATGGGTCAAGCTCGTGCCGGATTCCATCTTTTGACATTGCGCCTGGCGCTCCAGCACTAGGCCCATGATGGGGCCGACGTGCGAAGAAGGCACGTCCACGACCAGATATTCGAACGGCTCCATTTTTTGGCCGTTGATTTCCTTCATGATCACGCGCGGTTTGCCGACCGATAGCTCCGAGCCTTCTCGCCGAATGTTCTCCAGGAGAATGGACAGATGCAGCAAACCGCGACCGGAAACGACGAACTCTTCCGCGCGTTCTTCGCTCTGGCGGACTCGGAGAGCCACGTTCGACTGAAGTTCGCGGTAGAGGCGTTCTTTCAGTTCGCGATTGGTCAGCGGCTTGCCGTCTTGTCCGGAGAACGGCGAATCGTTGATGCGGAAGACCATGTCGAGCGTCGGCTCGTCGATCGGAATCGGCGTCATGGCGGCGGGGTGGTCGAAATCGCAAACCGTGTCGCCAATGTCGGCGCCGTCGAGGCCGACGAGGGCGCAAATATCCCCGGCGGCCATTTCGTCCATTTCGGTTTTGCCGAGCCGGTC
>Ga0206953_1145_pt1 | contig 12162 bp, 4 predicted proteins | sample Alteio_BWOrgHeat_36_FD_152977 | JGI IMG/M metagenome (GOLD analysis project Ga0206953, IMG submission 152977) | Enriched cells from forest soil in Barre Woods Harvard Forest LTER site, Petersham, Massachusetts, United States -... | ecosystem: Environmental > Terrestrial > Soil > Temperate forest > O...
GCGATCGCCGGTGCGGCGTTCAAAGGCATCGGCGGGTCGATGGGCTTGCTGAGCGCCGCGTCGATGGAATGCAACCTGGGCGCCAGCAGCATCGCGAAGTACGCGTTGGTGTCGTCGTTGGCCGGAGCGGTGGGCGGCGGCCTGGGCGATTTGGCGATCCAAACGATCCAAAACATCACCGGTGATCGCAGCGGCATCGACTGGAACCAGACGCTCAGCGCGTCAATCAACGGCGCAATCGGCGGGGCGACCGGGTATCTGGCGGCGCGGGCGTATTTTGCGGCGTGTTTCCGACTGGGCACCCGCGTTCTCGTTCGCGACAAGCGCGGCCGAGTTCGCTGGAAAAAGATCGAAGATATCGAAATCGGCGATGAAGTCCTGTCGCGCAATGAAAACGACCCCAACGGGCCGCTCGAATGGAAGCCGGTGCTGCAACTGTTCGCGCGCTGGGCGTTCTTTATCACGCTGAAGTTGGAAGGGAACAAAATTCTGTTCCCGACCCACGAACACCCCGTTCACGAATATACTAAAGGCTGGGTTAAGGTGGTGGCACTTGCCCAGGGGGACCGCATCCGCACTAACAAGGGCTGGGTGGAAGTCGAGGAAGTAATCGACGATGGCTCGTTTGGGCCGGTCTTCAACATGCGGGTGGCGGATAACTGCACTTACTTCGTCGGGGATGAGGGATGGGGATTCAGCGTATGGGCACATAACGCTGGCTATGGAACAAACGGATTAACGACAGATGATCTGCGCAACACTTCCGGAGTGGCTACTGCAAGTGGTGAGCTCAACCCAGCCTCTGGAAAATGGCTTAATGCGGACACGCCCGCGCCAATTCCTTCACAAGTAGCGGACGAGCTCGTTGGTCAGCAATTTAATAGCTTCGCTGATCTCCGCGAAGCGGTATGGCGCAGTGTCGCCGGAAACGAAGAGCTAAGAGGAACCTTTAACGCGACTAATCTCGGTAATATTGAAGCTGGAAACGCGCCATTTGCACCGCGTCCCTATCAAACTAACGCGTCGGATGCTGGCATGCGGTTCAATCTGCACCATGTTGAGCCGATTGAATTCGGCGGTGCTGTCTACGACTTGAGCAATCTCCAGATTGTATCTCCGTTAGTGCATCAGGGGTTGCATTGACGTAACAAATAGGGAGTTCTTATGGCCAAGAAACTCGATCGTCCTGAAATGATCCAGCTTGTGGATAACGTAATGCATCCGAAGGGACGTGGCTTTACATCCGAGCAGATAAATCAGCAGTTGCTGCTTTTTTGCATAAACTGCCCTGATCCCACGGCGGCGATGGATTTAGTAGTGGAAGACATGACGCCAATGTCGCCTCAGGAGCTAGTTGACAGAGCTTTAGCCTGTCCGCCGCGCGAGGTGCAAACCGTGCCCGAATCGGAACTCGCTCTAACGCATCCGTTGCGACACATTAGGCTCGATTAAACAAGTTGAAATGAGTTTGGGCTCATAATGCGAACTATGCTACGGCGGAAGAGGTAAGTGGCGGAGTTCAACCTTACGAAGTAGACACCTATGGGAATCTGAATTCTAGATCCCTTCCCGGCGATGGGCTTACGCTCGATCATCAGCCATCAAATGCATCAAACATAGCACGTGCCGAAGCTCAACTTGGCAGATAACTCACTCCGGCCGAACGAGTCGCAGTGCGAGATCAAGGAACAGCGGTTGCGGTGCCCCAAGATTTGCATGTAGACGAAAGTCCTACTTACGGAGGTAGGAATAACGCTGAACAAATACAGACTGATGCAGCGAATCCACTGGCTGCAGCGATCCGTGATTCCGAAGCAATGGTCACTGCTGCCTCTCCAGAAAATGCTGCGGCTGCGGAAGCGGCTGCTGCGAAGATCATACGCCGTGCCCAGAACCTGTGAAAGAAGGAATTTGTATGAACCTTGATTTAGCGACGATGACAAATCTATTGGGACAGGTAGCTGATGAGAAAACCATTCAAGGAGTTTTAGGAGTGGGATTGTCTCAAATCGAACGCGATGAACACTACGGTTCATTGGTGTTTAAGGACGATGGTATCGACGTTGTCTTGAAGGAGGGTCTCTGGATATTACATTCAAACGACCCTTCACGTGAGAAATCGCTGCATATTGTGGCATTTCACCTTCATCGCGAGGGGCATGAGGGTTTTGCGATGTTTCGAGGCGCACTCCCGGGTCAAGTAGCTTTCGGGGATACTCAAGAGTTTGTTGAAGCAAAACTCGGATCACCCGACAATACTGGGGGCGGTGGCTTTAGTAAAACCCTTGGGAAAATGCTCCCAAAATGGATACGGTATCGCTACGATAGATACTTGGCGCACTTTCAATTCGACGCAGCGAATCGCTTGGAGATGGTCACAGTGTCCTACGCAAATAAATAGAATTCCCAACAACTGCGATCGTCCGCGTCGAACCGATTATTAAGCGAAAACTCGCAGCCGACGATTTTCAGCGTTGGAACGTCTTCCGGAACTTCGACTTCGCCTGTCAATGGGATTCTGTCAATTCCGATTGATCTTTGACATCTCGATCACAGATCAGAGGCGACAAGAGCGCAGCCGGACAATCGCCAACGGCTGCGCTCATTGTCGACCCGATGGGCTGGGCCACTGACCTACACCTGCGATTCCCTCAACCGCACCACGGCAACTTTAATTCTGCTGGGCCTTGGCCTCAACCCGATCATCGGCACGGATTCCGCGAACTTCGCCTACAACGGCAGCATCGTCTGGGCCCAATTGAGCGGATCGAGCACCATACAGATCCTTTTTGCCGAGCCCGTTTCCAACGATCTGGTCGCCCGCGTCGATTCGACGAACGGCGTGCTGTGGTATGTGACCGACGCGTCCGGCTCGGTGTTGGACCTTGTCAACAACAGCGGCGTGCCGGTGGAGCGGATCAAGAACACGGGCTACCAGGCGCAGAGTTACTCGCAAAGCGGCAACAACGTCACCGACCTGTACGGCAACAATATTTTAACCGACTATCCCCTTGCGGCGGCGCGGATCAGGGCCGCCGTCGGCAGCATCGTAAGCCAGACTATTTTGCTGCCGGCAGGAGCGATATACGGCTGGTTGCCGGGGGTGGTAGCGGGCGTCGTCACCTGGGTGGAGTCGTACTACTCCGCAACTGCGGTCAATGACCTGATGCGCAGCGGCACGTCCTGGATCGATCCGGCGACCGGCATGCAATGGAACGGCCGAGCCTTTTACGATCCGGGCGCGGGCCGCTATGTGAACGAGGACCCACAAGGTCTTGCGGCGGCGAACTACACCTATCAGACCAACAATCCGTCGAATATAACCATAACGGTCGGCAAAACGGACCCTTTCACAAGGGTGATGAATTTCTTCGCCGGGGCGGCGGACGTTCTAAGCTTGGGCCTTACCCGAGTGTCCCGCGAAGTCACGGGCATCGACACGGTGGACACGAATTCGACGGCGTACATGCAGGGAATGGGGGCGGGCGGCTCGCTGCTGGTGTCGATTGCAACGTTGGGATTGGGCTCGGTCCTTGGCGCTGGGGCGTGGGGCACGGCGGCGCTCGGGGCGGGCTTGAACACGGGCATGTACTTGGGACAAGCGGCGGCGACGGGCCAACAAATAACGGCCGGAGGACTGTTGGGCGCGTTCGTCGGCGGAGCGGCGGGGGGCTTGGCGAGCGCGGGCGCTATCGGCGCGCTCGGCAAGGTCGGCATAGGCGGAACGAGCTGGGCCGGCACGATCTTGAGCGGAGCGGTGGCGGGCTTCGTGGGCGCGACGTCGACGAGCCTGATCGAACAGTGTGTGGACCACGGCAGCATCAATTGGGGCGCGGTGGGACAAGCGGGGTTGTACGGCTTCATCGGCGTTGCGGGCGCGGCGCCGTTCTCACCGAGCCGTTGTTCTTTTCGGAGTTAGCCCGCTTAGGGCCGACGGCGGACGCGGGTCGGGAAATGGCGATTCGCGCACCTGCCGATCTGTTTCCCCGTCTTGAGCCCAACGAATTGATCCGCCGCACCCGACGCGTCAGCGCGCGCCGGCACGCGTTTGCCCTGGCGCTTGAGCCGCCACGCGCTTCGGAAGCATGGCGATCGCCCGTAACACTCCGTTTTCACGCCGTCGTCTGGGAACATTCGGCCGAAATCATGTTGGCGCGGGCGCCGGTGCTCGGCATCGAGGTCATCGTCGCCGCGACAGACGATCTCGACGCCGTCCTGAAAAACGAGGTTCTGGCCGCACTGCGTAGGAAGCAACTGTCGACGGGCCTGATGCCGCTTGCCTGGGCGCAAATCGCATTAGCATATTTAATTCCGGATGCCGGTTGCGAAAGCGGTCACAATGCACGAGGTTGCCGGGCTATCGGCTGACACTCCTCAATGAATTGGGGGAATCGAGCCGCCATTCTATTTTTGCTGCTTATGTTTTCTTCCAGCTGGCGCCTACCCGCACGCGACATTCCCTTTCGTTTCTCCCCAAATTCCTAGCGTTTTGTTCATCTCGATGACATGCTGGCCTGTATGGGTCGATCAGGCATTTTGGGCAAAAGAGAGAATCTCGCCAACTATATTCTTGCAACGTGTCGGTTGTTTTTTGTATTCTCTCCCTAACAGTTTTTGATTCTCTCCCCCGTCTGTCAAAAACAACTTTGCCCGTTTTCGACTGTTGGACCATTTTTTGGCGAAGTTTTCGCTGAAACTGATGGTTTTGCGTTCGTTCTCGATGCGTGTCAGGTATTTGTGCTTAGGGAGTCCTTATGCGCCGTACTCTCCGCCGCTTCTTGTCCTCCACCTCCCGCGTTTGGGACTACCTACTCGCCGACGTAGCCGAACGGATGTCTTGGGCAAGCGGCTGCGTGCGCCTATCCCTTTCAAAAGCTGCGCGTATTTGAAACTATCTTCTCGCCACCGCATGCAAGCCTGCGACCCACAAGAAAACCGGTCGCCGCCGCCGCACATTCCTTGCGCTCGAAGAGCTGGAATCTCGGATTGCCCCGAGTTACGGTTTTACCCCTTTCGCCCTTACATCCACAAGCTATTATTCCCTAATTGCAAAGGGGCCAGATGGCAATTTGTACGTTTCGGAAGGTAACGACGGGATCTCGCAAGTACTGCCGAGCGGAAAAGTGAATCAGTGGGCGCTCCCGGCTGACGAATCGAGCGTGAATGGCATCACCAGCGGTCCAGACGGCAAGATTTGGTACACTACCGCCTCTACCACTGTGGGTAGTACCTACGGCGTCGGTGAAATAAATTACGTGACCACAAGCGGCACATTTGGAACGCCGATCATTGTCCCTAGCGGTAGCCCGTTTAATATCACTGAGGCATCAGACGGCACCCTATGGTTTACGGAAAATTTCGAATCCAAGATCGGCCGGGTCAACTCGGACGGCTCGGTGAGTTTGTTTTCTTTGGGCGGAATCCAGCCCTGGGGGATCGTTCAAGGTCCCGACGGCAAGATCTGGTTTTCTGAAAATGGGTACATTGGCAAAATAGAGCCCTCCACGGGTTCGGTTCTCGACCAATTCGCCACGGGAGTATTCGCTCTCAATATCATTAACGGTCCGGGCAATACGCTTTGGTTTAACTATACTGGGTCCGACGGCGGAATCGGCCAAGTCAATTTCACCACCGGTATCAATTTGTACTCTACGGGCGGGTTCACGTACGACCTGACGCTTGGCTCGGACGGCAACATTTGGTTCACCAACGTATACGTAAATAAAATGAACCCGACGACGCCTTCGAGCGTAACCAGCTATCCAATCCCCTTTTCGACTGACGCCGAATCGGGGATTGCTGCCGGCTCGGACGGCAATATCTGGTTCATCGGGCTCAACTACACAATCAACCGACTCACCAGCTCAAACAGTCTGCCAATCCTGGCTCCTCTCAATACCGCCAATGGAAATCAGTTCACCGATGATCCGGTGCGGTATGCGGACGGGACCGTCGATCTGTCGTTCACCGATCTTTCGTCCGCCGGAATTGGGCCGGTTTGGGGCCAGACCCGCGGCTGGACAAACGGCGGCGGCTACAGCGCTGGGAGCGAAAACGGGAATGGCTGGGTCGATTCACAAGATCCCTCTCTCGTTCAGATTCCGGGCACTTCAACATTGGCGGTCGTCGTCGACGGCACCGACGCGTATTTCTTCAATCAGCAGGTAGACGGTTCCTATGTCGAGCAGTTCGACGGCACCTACCAGCTAACTTATGACGAAAGCGCAAACACCTACACGCTTACCGATGCCTCGGGCGACGCCACCGTGTTTGACGGCTTCACGTCCAGCCATCCGGGCCAGTTTTTGTCGATGAGCAATCCAGGCGGCGCTACGGTTTCAGTCACGTCATGGACAAGCTCTGGGCAAATGCAGGAAGTGCGGGCCAGCGCCGGCGAGACAATCGATTCCTACAAATATGCGTACGTCGATTCCGGCGTCAATGAAGGACTTCTGTCATCGGTCACTCTGCGCCAGTCGACGGACGGCGGCACCGATTGGCAGTACCTTCAATCGATTCAGTACACCTATTACGATGGAACCGACTACGCGTCGTGCGGCAATGCCGGCGATTTGATGACGGCGACCATCGAAGACCCCTCGGGAACTTATCTGGCTCCAGTCTGGACCTCGATCTCGACCGACTATTATCGATACTACACCGACCCCACTGCCGCAGGCGCAGACCCCTTCGGCGACGGTCTCGAGTACGTCGTCGAGAATACCGGATATGCAGAACTCAAAGCCTCGGAAGGGAGCGATGCCGCCGTATACAGCGCCTCGAATAGCGTAATTGCTCCTTATGCAAATTACTATTACACCTACGATTCATATGGGCGAATCGCCACCCAAACAGCTTCCGGTTTCGGCGACTCGACCGCCACTACCAACACCGGCCAAGGCGCATTCTCGTTCAGCTATACTGTCAGCAGCAATCCGGACGGCCCCAATAGCTGGCATATGAAAACCGTCGAAACACTTCCCGACGGTAATAGCAACACTGTCTATACGAACGTGTACGGGGATGTCATGCTGACTGTCTACGATGCGGGCGCCAGCCAGCAAACCGCCACCTACTACAAGTATGACGATCAAGAGCATTGCATTTTAATGGCCAATCCGTCGGCCGTAACCGGCTATGACGAAAGCTACGCCGATCTCGTGAATTGGGAAGACGGCACAGCCGAATACCTGAACGACAATTCGGGACTGATCACAACGTATGTCTATTATTCCTCAACGACCGCGACGTCCACCGTGGCCGGCGGCGTTGCCAATTACGAGTGGTCAACGGCAATCCAGGACGGCCAACTGGGCTCCTTGGTCCCGCAGGAGTTATGGACCTACACTTCGAACTCGGCCGGCACCGTCTACAACGTGGCAACCGACACCGTTTATCGAAACGACGGCTCGGGCGACGAGACCATTTCTTATACATACACCTATTTTTCAGGCACCAGCCAGATTCAGAAGGAGATTACCGAATATCCGGTTGTCCTGACGGGTCAAAACGGATCCAACTCCGCCACGACGACGACCGATGTTTATGACCAGCAAGGTCAATTGATCTGGTCGATGGATCAGTCGGGTGTAATCAATTACACGGCCTATGATCCGCAGACGGGCGCCGTGATTAAACAGGTGAACGACGTCAACACCGGCGACATCACCGATCCGGCCGAATTGAGCACCCTGCCGTCGGGCTGGACCACGCCGTCCGGCGACGGCCAGTCACAAACGACGCAATACGTCGTCGACAGTCTCGGCCGCACCGTCGAACAAATCGATCCGGATGGTAATATCACTTGGACCGTCTACGACGATGCCGACAACGAAATCATCACCTTTGCCGGTTGGAACCCGACGACGGCGACCGCAACCGCTCCGGTCGAAGTCTACGTCGAGAATTTGACTCTTGGCTACACTGAGTCGTTCACGATCAGCGGCTCAAGCTCGGCGATTGAGTACTCCGGAAGTTCGGGCAGTTACTACCCGACTGGACTTGGCTCCATAAGCTCGGTGCTTTCACTGACCCGAGACATCCTCAACAACGCCGGCCAGAAAATCGAAGAGGACGATTACTTTAACTTGTCGGGAATCACCTACTCAGCATCGAGCGTTTATCTCGGCGCAGCATACTCAAGCTCAAGCGGCACTGGCAACTACTACACAACCTACTACAGCTACAATGCCGCCGGATTGCAGGATCGCACAGTTGACCCATCCGGGACCATCACCGACAACGTCTACGATGGTCAGGGGCGTCTCGTCAGCACTTGGGTCGGCACTGATGACACGCCGACTAGCGCTTGGTCGCCCACCAACTTGCCCGGCGGGAACATGGTCGAAACTGCATCCTACATTTACGACAACGGCGCCCCGGGCGATGGCAATTTGACCCAGAAGACGCTGTACACGGGCGAAAGCTCCAGCGATCCGGACCAGGTCACCCAATGGCTTTACGACTGGCGCGATCGCCAGATCGCCGAGAAAGATGGTGTGCAATCCAGCTCCAGCGAACAGGATGGAACTAATCGGCCGATTACGGTCTGGAAATACGACAACCTAAACGAAGTCATCGAGACGCAGACGTTTGACGGCGACGGCATCCTCCTGACACCCCAGACGGTCGCTGTATTGACATTGATCGCCTCCGAACCATCTGCAAATATCTCCGCAATCGGGAGCGGGGGTGAGTTCGCCCAGATCGCGGAAGACTCGGCGGGCAACTTCTTCGTGACGGGGGGTGCAACCTCCGGCGAGACGATCGGATCCGGTGACGGTGCCGTGATTCTGGGGGACGTGCCGGACAATTCCTATTATGTTGCCAAATACGCCCCGGACGGAAGTCTTGACTGGGTTCGCCTCGCCGCCGTTGAAATCACTGGAATTGCGACGGATTCGAACGGCAATCTGGACATTGTGGGCGAAAACTATTGGAGTTCGCTGAGCGTTTCGGACAACAATCTGGTTGGGAGCGGCGGCGGGACGGAGAATCCATCGGCGGTCGTGTGGAAGGTAAGTGGAACGGGCGTTTCCGACTGGTTCGTGCAATCGACAGAGTCGGACGGAAACTGGGCGAGTGCGTCAGCCGTTGCCGTCGATTCCTCGGGGAATGTGTATGTCACTGGTGCCCTGAGTGGCGGAGGCACGACGCTCAGCACAGTTTCTTTGACGGGGAACAATTTCGTTTGGAAACTCAGTTCGAGCGGGACCACGACTTGGGCCGTAGTGCCGGAAGGCAGCGGCTCTGCCTGCCAGCCGAGCGCCATAGCGGTGAATTCGGCCGGAGAAGCCTATGTGACCGGTACGGATTCCGGCACGGACTTCCCATTTCTTTGGAAGTTGACTTCTTCAGGGGGACTTGATTGGGCGGACTACCCCGAAGCGATCGGCGCCGCGACGGGCGTCGCCGTCGATGCGGCGGGAGATGCCTATGTCGGCGGCGCCGGTATGGGATACGACCTGTTTGTGTGGAAAGTCTCCTCGTCGGGAACCACCGATTGGATCGTCGCCGGGGAAGCTCTCGAAGAATACGGGTTCGACGATGCGCCAGTCATTACGGGAATTGCAGTCGACCCTGCGGGCGACGTTTACGTCGTGGGCGGAACCCCCGTGGAAATGTCGTTCGGCGGCGTGGATGTAACTCCTCCCGACGGCACGACGGCCTTCGTGTGGAAACTGAATAGCGCCGGCGAAACCGAGTCGGTTCTCGAGCCGGGGGCCTATGCCGGGCCGAACGTCGCCATAGCGATAGACCCGGCCGGCGACATCGCCGTGTCGAGCAACATGTGGGGCAGCTACCCATACACATTTGGCAATACGACCCTAACGGGCCCCGGCTACGACGGCGCGCTATCAACCTTCGTCTGGCATGCTGCGGACGAACTTCGATCGCAAACCGACTACTCCTACGACAACCTCGGCCAACTTTACCAGACACAGTCATTCAGCGTCGATCCGAACACGGGCGAGATTGGCAATTCGCTCGCCTCGGAAACCTACTATAACGCCAACGGCAACGTCATTGAGCAGACGCAGCTCGGCGGACTGGTGATGAAGTACACTTACAACGGCCTGGGTGAAGTAACCGCCGCCTACACCACCGACGGAGGCGGCGGAACTTCCTATGCGGCAGCGTCGTCGGTCGCCAACGACGTGGTGTTGTCGCAAACCGAATCGGATTACGACGCCGATGGCAACGTTACCGAAACGATCACCAGCAACCGCCTTTCCAGCGATACCGGCTCGATGACCGGAGCGTTGAACGACGGCTCGAATGGGGGAGTCGCCGCGCAAATCGATTATAACGGCAACTATTACGATCCGGCCGGCCGACTAACCGCGAGCGTCGACATGGGCGACAACGGCGGCACGGCCTGGAGTAACGACGGCACGGCGCCGACCCCCTCCAGCACGGCGCTCGTCACTAGCTACGACTACGATTCGGCCGGCAATCAGGAAGACGTCATCGATCCCAAGGGCATCGACACGCGCACTTATTACAACGCGTTAGGCCAACCGACTCAAGTCATCGAAGACGACGGCGGTTCCGGGCACCTCAACGACACGACCGACTACGCCTACGGCCCGGCCGGGAAAACTAGCATGACGTCGGTGCAGACGGACGGCGAACCGAACCAGACGACGCACTGGGACTACGGCGTCACGACCCCTACCAGCGCCATCAACTCCAACGACATCGTCTCCGACGTGGAGTATCCCAACCCCAGCACGGGCGACCCCGCCAGCAGCCTGGAGGACACATACACCGTCGACGCCCAGGGCAAAGTGCAGACTTATACCGACCGCAACGGCACGATCCACTCTTACAGTTACGACTCGCTCGGTCGGGAAATCGCCGACACCGTCACGTCGCTCGGCAGCGAAAGTGTCGACGGCGCAGTCATGAAGATTACAGTCGACTACGACGGCCAGGGCAACCCATATCTCATCACCAGCTACGACGGCTCGGGGATCATCGTCAACCAGGTGATGAACCTCTATAACGGCTACGGCCAGCTGATCCAGCAGTATCAGTCGACGAGCGGTCCCGTGTCAGCCGGCACAACACCGTCGGTGCAATACACGTACACTGACGGCGCCGACGGCAATAATTCCCGCCTGACGAGCATGGTCTACCCCGACGGCTATACAGTCGACTACAATTATTCCAGTGGCTTGAACGACGCCGTCAGCCGCATCTCGTCGGTTTCCGATTCCTTGTCGGACACGCCGCTGGAAACGTATTCGTTTCAGGGCGTGAGCACGGTCGCGGCTTTGACCATGCCGCAAGCCGGCTTGACGGAGGTGACGTTGTTCGATCACTTCGACCGCGTCCAGAGCATGACCTGGTCCACGAGCAGCGCCACGCTTTCGCAATACACCTACGCGTACGACGCCGACAGCAACGTCGTCTCCAAGACCGACGGCGTCAATTCGGACTTGAGCCAGACGTACTCCTACGACAACGTCAACGAAGTGATCGGTTACGCCGAGGGGACTGCCTCGCAATCGCTTCAATACGACGCTCTCGGTAATCTCGTGTCGAATTCAATCGCCGTCTTCTCGCACAACGATATTGCAAATGAGACCGTGACAGCGCTCGGGGCCAGAAACGACGGGGCCATACAGGCCATAAAAGATCTGCCCATCCTCTAGCCATCCCTCTACCAGAAACTCGAAAGGAGTTAGATCATGTATGTAGCTGACAGCAGCTTGTTCTGACATTTTAACCCAAATATCGTCCCAAGGGGTTACTCGTATTCGGACTCCGATGCTCGCCAAAAACTTCATAACCTAATAACTCCACGGATCAAGGTTTATTATAGACGTTCGTCTGCACCACGGGTGGGACCGTGAGCGCAGCTGCGAGTCTACGTTGGTGACCTCCACTCACCAGCCCAGGCAACCAATTAACAATACCCGGTGGGAACTGGTCTAGGTCAATCGTGTATTCACCTATGGCGACAGGATTCAACAAGTGTGTGATCGAAAGCGCCGAGGCGTAATTAAAATGCTGCTTATCTGTCACCCATGTTCCCGCCGTCAACACTGTCTTGCCGGGAAGGCCGTAGTGGGACGTATCCAATCTCGGCCCTTAGTTGGTTCTTGCTCGTCCATCACCACGATGGTCACGTTACTCTGCGGTCTATCCCTGTGT
>Ga0206953_1146_pt1 | contig 12156 bp, 11 predicted proteins | sample Alteio_BWOrgHeat_36_FD_152977 | JGI IMG/M metagenome (GOLD analysis project Ga0206953, IMG submission 152977) | Enriched cells from forest soil in Barre Woods Harvard Forest LTER site, Petersham, Massachusetts, United States -... | ecosystem: Environmental > Terrestrial > Soil > Temperate forest >...
TTCCGGCAAAGGAGATGAGTTGGTTCGCATTCAGATCGCAACGCCCGACCGATTGACCAAAGAAGAGCGAGATCTGCTGGAAAAACTTGCCACGCTTGAACACTTCCGCTCTCCCGAGATCGCTTCCTCTGACACGAAGCCAAAAGGCAAAGAGAAAAAAGATAAAAAGAAAGCAATGGCCGGAGGAAGCTTCTTTGAGAACATCCGCAGTATCTTCGCCTGATTTTTCCGTATTTTTGTCGGGATGAAACGAGTCGTCCCAGAAAGAACGCGCGAGGTTCTACACGATCTTCGCAAGCGCATTTCCACCGCCAGCGCGCAATTCTACACCCCGCGCGAACTGCGCGCACTCGTTCTTTTTTTGCTCACCGGAGTTGCTGTACTTCTGTTCCGTTTCGGCAAGCAAGTTTATGTTGCATGGTTCCCGGAGGAGAGGGATAGAAAAGAGATCGTCGCGCAGCATAAAGCCGATAGTCTGTATGGTGCGCTTTCCGCAGCTGCCAATGAGCGCGATTCGCTCTTTTTCTCATTGCCGGAAGATTCTCTCCTGCCACCGGCCACACAGCATGCCAATACCCACCATCACTCCAAAACGGATGGTCTTACACCTCACTCGATCTCGCTGAACCTCGGCATGAAGGAAGACCTGATCCGGCTTCCTTCCGTTGGTCCGGCAAGTGCAGAACTGATCCTGGAATATCGCTCTGAGCGTGGGAATTTTCGTACGCTCGAAGAATTAAAGAATGTCCACGGCTTCGGCGATACTCGCTTCAATAAAATGAAACCGTATCTGAAACTGAATTAGTTTTTCCGCTATCCTTTCAACGCGCCGGCGGTGAATCCTGCAATGATCTTTCGCTGAAATACCGCGAAGAGTATGAGCACCGGGATCGCGCTCATGCCTGCCCCTGCCATTAGATGTCCCCAATCAATGGATTGCTTCCCTTGATAAAACGCAAGCCCAACGGGCAGTGTGCGCATCATCGCTTTATTCGTAAAGAGAAAGGGAAAAAGAAATGCATTCCATGTTGTGAGGAACTGGTAGATAAAAAGCACCACGAGCATCGGAGTCGAGAGTGGAAAAATAATTCCTCGAAGGATGCCCAGCGTTTTTGCGCCATCAATGCGGGCTGCTTCTTCTAATTCCTTTGGCAAGCCTTCGATATATTGTCGCATCAGAAAAATTCCGAATGGTGTGACCATAAAGGGAATGGTAAGGGCAAAATAGGTATTGATCCAACCGAAGTTGACGATCTCGCGATACAGCGGGATCATTACCACGTGCGGCGGAACCATGAGCACACCCAGCACGCTTGCGAAGAGCAGTTTCTTCATTCGAAATTCTCTGCGAGCGAACGCGTACGCGACCGTCGTGGAAAAGATCGCGCTGCCGACCGCAACAATTGTTGCAACCAGCACCGAATTCAGAAAGTATATTCCGAACTGATCGGATCTAAGCGCATCCGTGTAATTCGAAAGGGTGAACACGCCGCGAAGCAGTTCTCCGAGCGAGGCATCGCCCGCAGGGTTACTGCTTACCGAAAGCAAGCCCATCCAGACTAGCGGGAACAACATTGTAACGCATCCGACGATGAGCACGGTATGCGCAATGATGCTGGATTTGCCTCGGAACGTGGTTATCACGAGTCTTTTAACACCGGAGCGGGCTGCGTAGTGCAGGAAGGGGCTGGCAACGATGATTTTACTCAAGAAAAACAGCTTGTTGAGTGTAACTTTCTGACATGTTGTGTGTTTTTAAAGCGTCTTAATGTACAGCCTTTTCCCAGTCATTTTTGCAGAAAGGATTTTTTCTTATGCTTCGGTTTCATTCTTTTTTACGGATTCTGTTCGTAATCGTGGTTACTGTGGCGCTCGGTTCCGGTATTGTGCGTGCACAGTATTGGGTTCCGGTCAATTCAGGCCTCACTGAACAAATAGGTTCGCTTGCAATCGCTCCAAACGGGGACATGTATGCAGGCTCCGTGCTGAATCATCAGCCAACGGGAGTTTGGCGTTCCACCGATAATGGGAAAACGTGGACTATAAATCCAACAGCCAAAAATTCTTCTAACGACATTGTCACACTCGGTCCAGTAATGGGAATCAATCCTAAGGGATTTAGCCCCAACGGTGATATTTTTTGCATCGGAGGATATGTAGAATTTCGTTCGACTGATGATGGTAATTCGTGGCAGGAAATTCGGATGGAACCCAGCCTCGGATCTGATCCTTCGTACTCAGCGTTTGCGGTGCTTCCGGCAGGGACAATGGGTCGCCTTTTTATTGCGACGAGTTCCACTGGCCTATATGTGTCAGATCAGGACGGTGCTTCCTCTTCGTGGGGTGATGAAGGCGATCTTTTTGATGCATCCCATCCCACATACGTGGCTTCTACCCCCTGGGGAGCAATTTTCGAAGCCTCGGCGACGGGATTGCAACGAGGGAAAGGCCAGAATGCCGATTTTTTTGATTCCACCTTTGTTGGCTCCCCCATTTTAGCGGAAGGGATCGCAATTGCTTCCAATGCGACCGGGCTGATCGTCGCTGGAGGAACAGGTGGACTCTATTTTTCTATAGATACAGGCAGTTACTGGTCGCAGATCACACCTTCCTGGGCTGTCCCAAACAAGACATACTACACACTTGCAGTGAGTTCAAATGGAGAGATTTTCTTAGGCACGAATTCGACCGATGGCAGAACCGGTGGCATCTCCGTTTCGAGAGATACCGGCAGAACGTGGCAAGATATTTCTTCGGGCCTTGCGAAGGATACGATCAATGTGCTGGCATTCAATTCGAATGGAGCCCTTTTTGCAGCGACGTATAATGGCGTTTTTAAATTTAATCCGACCGGCGGCGTGAACAACATTGGGAATGATGTGGCATCCTCGCTTACACTCGCGCAGAATTCGCCTAACCCAGTTTCTGTTAGCACGACGATTCACTTTACTGTTCCGGAATCCGGGCCGGTCTCGCTCAAGGTGTTCGATGTTACAGGCCGCGAAATGGCAACGGTCGCGAGCGGTTTTTATTCGCTGGGCACGTATAACGTGTCGCTTGCTGCCGATAACCTTCCCAACGGCGCGTATTATTACAGGCTTGAATCCGGGGGCCAAAGCGCATCGCGAATGTTCGTGGTCGAGCATTGATCGATCATTATCTTACACATGCTTCTAAAACCCTCTCGTATTGCGCTCGCACAGATCTCCTCGGTACTCGGAGATGTCAGCCGCAATGTGGATCGGCATGTCGAGTGTTGTGAGCGAGCATTGGAGCGCGGCGCGAATGCCATTATCTTTCCAGAACTTTCGCTTACCGGTTATACGCTCCGCGATCTGAATTTCGAATGCGCGATCGGGCTGGATTCGCCAGCATTGGCTTCGCTTAAGAAAATTTCGAAAACGATCACCATTATTTGCGGTGCGGTGGAGGCGGATGAGCGTGGCGCTGTTTATAATTCCGCATTACTGTTTGAAGATGGTGAAGTAAAGCACACCCATCGCAAAGTGTATCCGCCAACATACGGAATTTTCGAAGAGGGAAGATATTTTTCCAATGGACGAATTGCCGAGGCAATTATATCAGAACGCTTAGGCCGCATAGGGCTGCTTATCTGTGAAGACCTGTGGCATCCAGCGCTGCCGTATGTGCTGGCGTTGGATGGCGCGCAGCTAATCATCACCATCGCCGCCAGCCCGACACGTTTGGGAACCGGAGAAAATCACTCGAACAAGAATATCAATAATGTTCCCGAAAATTATACGATCAACCGCGAACATCACGCGGCGTATGCCCGGCTCTTGGGCTGCTATATTGCATTCGTCAATCGGGTTGGCGTCGAGGATGGCGTTAATTTCTGGGGTGGTTCAGAACTTGTCGCGCCCTCGGGGGAAACGGTTGCCCGTGGTACTTTTTTTGAAGAAGATCTCATTATAGTTGATATTGACCCAGAGCAGGTTCGACAAGCCCGCCAGCGTTCGCGCCATTTCTTAGATGACGATCCTGTGCTGACCCAGCAACTGCTTGCGCGCCTGACCGGCGTGGATGTCAAGCCCACCGACAGCCTCGAAATTCAGCCGAAAAAGGCTGGAAAGAAAGTAGCATCGGGTTTGTTATAGCCCCGCTTATGAAATCACGGACACCCGCTGAATCGTTGCGAGGCGCGGGATGCCCCAGTCAGAACTTGAATCATTAACGAATGGCGACTACCAAAAACGATCTCCCGAAAACTGCCACTACCGCACCCTCCGTCTATAAAGAACCGGCTCCGATCGTCGATAAAGACAATCCGTTGGAGTCCATGATGCAGCGATTCGACCGGGCAGCAGAAATTCTCCAGCTTGAACCAGGAATTTACCAGTACCTCAAAACCCCCGTTAAATCTGTCATCGTTTCCATTCCGATCCAAATGGACGATGGCTCGATGCAGGTCTTCGATGGCTACCGCGTTATTCATAACGATATTTTAGGACCCAGCAAAGGCGGAATTCGCTTTGCGCCTGACGTTCATCTGGACGAAGTAAAAGCACTTGCAGCCTGGATGACGTGGAAATGCGCTGTCGTTGATATTCCATTTGGCGGCGCGAAGGGCGGAGTCCGGTGCGACCCGCGCCATCTTACGATCCAGCAGATCGAAAAAATTACACGACGCTACACCGCGAACATGCTCGATGTGTTCGGCCCTGATCGCGACATTCCCGCTCCGGACGTAAATACGAACGAGCAGACCATGGCATGGATATTAGATACTTATTCCATGCACATGCGGCGCACGGAGCCAGGCGTTGTGACGGGCAAGCCGCTCGTGCTCGGCGGTAGCAAAGGCCGCAGGGAAGCCACTGGTCGCGGGGTGATGCACTCCGCGCTTCGCGGAATGGATAAACTTGGTATCAAGCCTAAGGATGCAACGGTTGCCGTTGAAGGCTTTGGGAATGTTGGTTCGATCTCGGCGCAACTCATCGCAGAAAAAGGTGCAAAGATCATCGCGATCTCCGATATTAGCGGCGCGTACCATAATGATAATGGCATCGATGTGGAAGATGCGATCCAATATTCTGAAACGCATGAGAATCTGCTCGATGGATGGAACGGCGGCGAAAAGATCACGAACGAACAACTTTTGATGCTCGATTGCGATGTGCTCGTACCGGCTGCGCGCGAGGATCGCATCACAAAACGCAATGCCCACAATGTTCAGGCTAAACTGATCGTCGAAGGTGCTAACGGTCCGACTACTGCCGGCGCGGACCCGATTCTTGAATCTAAAGGTGTGCTCGTTGTGCCTGATATTCTTGCAAATGCCGGCGGCGTGACCGTCAGCTATTTCGAATGGGTACAGAACCGCATGGGATATGGCTGGACGCTCGAAGTCGTCAATGAACGCCTTGCCGAAGCCATGAACGGTGCATTCGATCGCGTGCATGAAACATCCATCAAGCACAAAGTCCCGCTTCGGCTTGCCTCCTACATTCTTGCGATCGATAAGGTCGCACGGACGCTCCGGCTGCGCGGAATTTACGGCTAAATCAAAACCACGATTTTCAGGACTGGAAGGATTTTCAGGATTGACAGATCGCACTTCCAACATATTCGTCGGCATCGTCATAGTATGCCTTGCATTGCCATCCGCGACACAAGCGCAGCTTACGCGGGTTGACAGCATGTTGGCAGCATCGCTCGGCGCGATGCTGCCATCTAATAATGGCGTTGTGGCGCTTCTGACGGGCGATAGCACGTATGCTCCGCTCATTGCGGCTGTTCCTCGGACAGTAGCATCCTCTGCACCTCTGTATCATGTGTCCCAGCTTACTGCTATTGTTCGGCGAACGGACTCAGGAGCTCGGATGGATATTTCCGTGCAAGGCGAGCTATTGCAACCGATGAATTCCCTTGCGATGCCCTGTACACTTTCGAGAACTGTTCCCGTTCAACTTTCGGAAAACGACTGGAAGCAAGTAGAGGCTAACGCAACGCGGTATGTTCGCTTCACGCCTGCATCGGGAGGGTTTTGGTCGAACACGCTCGAACCGATATTAGTGGTGCTTGGAGCCGTTGCAGTTGTTGCGCTTTTTTTTATTATTCGAAGCTGATGTTCAACCAATCACAACGGTTATCTACGGGATGGGCCGTCGCCATATTGTAGTATCCATCGCGGCGAAGAGAAAACCGTTATTCACGGCAAGTGCGGAAACCATTCCCAACGGCAGCCCGGCATTGAGCGTAATAGGATCCCAGAGCGCTCCGTTATTCGATGAAACTACCACTCCGCCCGCGCTGGCTCCCGCGTAGATCGTGGTTCCATTGATGGCTAATGAAGTGATGTTCGGCTGTGTAGCGGCATCGAGAAGGCCGGTATTGATCTGCGTCCAGTTGGTGTCGCTGAGCGTGGCATAAAATGCGCCGCCGAGGTATGTTCCGGCAAAGATCGTCGAGGTTAACGGGCTTGCGCCGATCAGAACAAAGCTGGAAACACCAAGCGTGTCTAATCCTGCCCTCGTCCAGGTTATGCCAAGGTCTTTCGAGAGGAATGCGCCGCCGCCATGAGAATCACCGATACCGTCTCCGGCGATGATATTGGTTCCGATCACGGAGAATGTTGCTATATCGTAACTATACAGACCTGAAAGTGCCCAGCTTGTGCCGTTGTTAAGCGAACGGTACACGCCGCTGTCGGTTGCAATAAAAATGACAGGCAACGGCGAGCCGGTGCTGATCGCTGCAAAGCAGGAAACACCGATGATGAGTGGCAGCCCTTTGCTTGCCGAAACCCAGTTCGTGCCATTATCGGTCGATCGAAACACGCCGCTGCCATCGGTTCCGACAAAGAGATCGGTATCGATGGCTGCAAACGATCGTATGTCAGGGTTTACGAGGCCGTTGCCTGAAAGCTTCCAGGTAATGCCGTTGTCTATGGATACAAAAAGTCCATTCGTGGTTCCTGCGTATAGGTTCGTTCCGTTCGACGCAATAGTCCAGATCGTTCCTCCGTTTGGACCGCTTGTGGGAATCCACTGCGCTCGGGCAGGAGCGATTACGGAGCAGAGCAGCAAACTAATTGCGAGGCCAAAGAATATCCGATGATACATCGTGAATCTCCCTCTAATAATGATGGTCAAACGTACCAATATACAGCCGGAGGGGGAAAAGAATTCCATGCCTCGGCTATTCCAAGGTCTCCATTCCATCCTGGCTGATCGCCCCCGATTGCCACCGGAAAATGGAATCGGCGAGCATAATAGATACCTTTTTTGCCCCAATTGGTGTCAGGTGGTAATTATCCTGAAATTCGCTTGTATCGAAAAGGCCGGTTCGGTCGAAATTCCAGCATGGTATGCCTTGATCCTGTGCTAATTTCAGCACTTTTTCGTAGCTTTCGCCCCGATGTTGATATGGAATATCCACTTCGTCCGGCGCGCGTTTTCGGAGTGGGGCATTGTAGATCGCCACGTGTATTCCTCGTGACTGGCAGATCGTGATGATCTCTTTGAGATCATTTAGATAGATAGGATTAAAAACGTATGCGCTATCCCGCGGCGGGCTGTTTTCGCCAAACATAAGCCGATTGAAAAGATTGAGATTGGGAACGTCACGAAACGCATTATTCGCTGCAAAAACATATTGGTGGAAATGATCGCCGCTCATGAGTGGCGCGAGTGCCGTTGGGCCATATCGAATAATATTCCACAGTGTTTTTGGTTTCAGTTTTACTGACGCGGTATCCTTCGTTTCAAAAAAAGCATGGACAGTCGATGCGCCGTTCAGCTCCTGAATGCTTACACCATAGACAACATACTCCGGCTTCAACCCATCATCGAGCATGGCGCGAAACATAGGGAGATTGGCATCCGCGCAGAAGCCGCCGGTTCCCGCATTCATCGTCTCATACGAAAGGTTTAAGTGGTTGAACACACTGTCCATCGAAAGTTCCGAAACGCCGCGCTCCACAACAGAACTACCGAGAAAAAGCACCATCTCGCGTTTCAATGCAGGAAGTTTTTGGCCTTCATCGACTGCCATTTGTGCGCGGAGTAATCCGTAGAAGGTTCGTTTGTTCGCGAGTGGCAAATGGGGCACGGCGAGCACGATACCAGCGATCACCGCGTATGCAACAACAACAATGCAAATACCTGCTACAAACGTGTAGCGGAATTCCGAGAAATACTTTGAGATGAATCGGTTCTGCATTCCTTAAAATTGAAAATAAATAAATGGAATGCTGTTATCCGAACCGGCAATGAGCACCAGTGCGAAAAGAATGCCGAAAGCCACCGTTTGCGTTGAAAAATTCATCCGCTCGAACACGCGCTGGCCAAACCCGGTATATTGCAAAATATCGAGTGTGAATGAAAGCACAATAAGCGGCAGAACAAAAAGTGTGGCGCCTTTATGAATTCCAGGCACGAACGAGAACATCCGAGACACATACGCGCCGAATGTGGCAAAATTTGGGGTGCGAAAAAGAAGAAGGGAGAAAGAATAAAGATTGATCGTCATCAGGATCGTGAATGGCGATTTCCACGTCCACTTTGGTGTGCCGAATCCTTTGGGAACCGTTCGTTTTGTAAATCGAAGCCATGCTTTATGAATGGCAAGCCCGATGCCATTGACCGCGCCGAACCCAACGAACGTCCAGTTGGCGCCATGCCACAGGCCGCTCACGATCATGGTGATAAAATTATTGAAATAGGTTCGTGCGGGGCCTTTTCGGCTGCCGCCGAGCGGAATATACACATAATCGCGCAGCCAGCTTGAAAGCGAAATATGCCACCTTCGCCAAAGTTCCGTAATGTTCTGCGATAGAAATGGCGTCGCAAAATTAATGTGAAGTTCGATCCCAAATAATTTGCTGATGCCTCGCGCTATATCGCTATATCCGGCAAAATCGCCATAAATTTGGATGGTGAAGAGCCACATGCGGAACAGCAGATCCGCGCTTGTCATCGCGTGAACGCTGGTGAAGGCTTCATCGACCATGCCGGCCACGAGATCGGCTATCAATGCTTTTCGAATGAGTCCGAGCAGGATGAGTGCAAGCCCATCACGTATTTGTTCTTTCGAAACAGTGCGCGGCTTCATGATCTGTGGCAAAAGCTGTCCTGCGCGCAAAATTGGGCCGGCAACAAGATGCGGAAAATAGGAAACGAAGAGCGCGAAATCCCAGAAATTCTCTGCCGGATCGAACTTGCCCCAATAGACATCGATCACGTAGGACATCGACATGAACGTGTAAAAACTGATCCCGATCGGCAGCGCAAGCTGCAGTGTAACCGGATGCACATGGAACCCGATCTGCGTAAGCATCGCCGCGAACGACGAGATGAAAAAATTGCTGTACTTGAAGATGCTAAGCACCAGAAGATTGCTTCCAAGCGAAAGCCGCAGCCAGCGGAGCTTTATTTTCTTCTCCGTAGCATGTTTGATGGCCTGGGAGGAATAGTAATCGACGACGATCGTGAGGGCAAGCAAGAACAGAAACCGCCAGTCCCACCAGGCATAAAAGAAGAGGCTGGCCACCAGCAAAAACCTGTTCTGGCCTTTGAATGGCAGCAAATAATAGCCGATAAGGACGATCGGCAGGAAAATGGCGAACGCAAGGCTGTTAAAAACCATGGAAAATCAAGCATGAGCAATCATGCGCGGGGGATGAGCGATCATCGAATGAGCAATCATGCGGGACGCTCTTAAACTTACAGATCGCCCAAGTTGTGCCGAACGGGGAGGGGATTTCTTTATAACCTGAGGTTCTAATAAAGCATCACAGTCCAAACAACTTGGAGAGAGATGCTTTTACTTTGGTCATGATCACGGAAGGGAGTTTGCCGATTTTTCCGGCGATGACACTGCGATGCAATGTGTACAGCTTATCGGTTCTCAAATAGGAAGTTACTTTGAGACCGGTTACAATGGCAATTTCTTCCGAGTGCTCGATCTTGACACTCATGGATAAACTCGCAGCGAATGAAGAAGAACTAATATACGCCACGACATAATCCTCTGGTACGTCACAACGAGCAAGGATCACGCATGGCCGGGCCTTTGCTCCTTTTAGTTCAGAAAAGGGAAAGGTGGCAAGCACGATGTCTCCCGGCTCGAATTCACTCACCGTTTTCCGAAAAATGGATTGCGATTTTCAGGAAGAACATCATCGGTGGAATACAGATCTGGTTCCTGGTCAAGGAATGCAAGCGACGGATTATCCCGCATTGCTGCGAGCCTGAAAGCGAGGGTATCGAGATCGTCATTCGAGTGAATGTCATCGCCGAAGACAAGGATGGCACTGCGAGCATCCGGCGGGAGCTTTGAATTCGGCGGAAGTTTGAGAACCCCCTGTTCGATGGTTATCGGAATTGCATACATATCTACTGAACTAAGTGGTTCCATTGAAAATTCCCGGCACAAAGCAGGTTGGAGGAGGCTCGTAACGTCTATTCCTTCACAACCTTCACCGTTTGAATATCTCCATTCCCAGAGGGTATACGAGCGTAGTACGTACCAGGAGGGACTATGCTTGCATCCCAAGTAAGTGAGTGATTGCCAGCTTCGAGAATGCCATCGAATATCTCAGTAACTGAATTTCCTAGAACATCGAAAATGGTTACGCTTGTTGGAGATGAAGCATTTGTTGAAAAATTAATCCTTGCCTTATGCGAAACCGGGTTGGGATAGATGGTGATAGCACTCGCTTGGTGTGGCGCCTCTGTCACTCCGCTTGATCCGATCATTTCTGAAAGTGGGCGACGCCAGACACCCGCTCCATTCGTGCCGACAAAAAGATCCTGACCGCTTACAGCAAGGGTGGTCAACACTAAACCACCTAACCCACTATCGACAGCAGTCCATGTTGTGCCACGATCTGTTGAAAGGAAAAGGTCATTAGCTGTATTTGCAAAAAGATTTGAGTTGTAAGAAGCGAAGCAATTGACTGTATGACCTGAAAGTCCATTTTTTGTTGCGGCCCAATGAGTCCCATTGTCATTGGATATGATGATGCCGCTGTCAGTTCCAGCAAAAAGGGTAGTTCCAACCTGAGCAAGAGCTAGAATGTATGTATATCCTAATGGCACACTCGTTTGTTCCCAATTCATTCCACTATCTGTTGATCGAAAAACGCCACTGTCCGATCCCGCGAGAAGAAAACTATCATTTGCGAAAATGCGAGTCACGTATGATATTTTCAATCCGGTATTGACTTTGATCCAGTCAGTGTCGCCGACGATATTTCGAAAAACGGTGCCTCCGGCTACCGCATAAATATTCGTTCCTTCCGCCGCAAGAGCAAGAACATCTGATCCACTTAGTCCGACGCTTGTCCAAGTTGCACCGCTATCAGTGGATTGGTGAACACCACCACCTTCCGTTCCAACGTAGATATCTGTTCCATTGGAAATCGCTGACCACACATATGCTTGCGAGGTTTCGATGCTGTTCGTATTCCAAATTTGCCCGTCATCGGAAGAAGTGAAAGTTCCATCTCCCCATGTACCGGCAAAAACATTTGTACCAATGGTGGCAAGAGATCGAACGTCGGTTCCAATTATTCCATTATTGGAAGGTTTCCAACTTATCCCAGAGTCCGTTGAACGAAAAATGCCGCCGTATAACATTCCGGCGAAAATATCTCCTCCGAAACTATAAAAACTATAGACAATCGAGCCAATGGGATCGGGACTCATCAAGATCCAACTTTTACCTGTGTCCGTTGAACGAAAAATGCCACGTTGACTGCTGGCAAAAAGCTTTGTTCCAATCATCGATGCATTTGGCCAATTTGAAGTGTATGGTGCTGTGGATAACTTCCACGTCATTCCTCTGTCTGTTGATAGCTCGAATCCATATTCTGTAGCAGTAAAAACAATCTGGTCATGGGCTGCAACGGAATAAACTTCATTCCATGATCCTTTTGGAATAGACCATGTTTTGCCGCTGTCCGCGGAATGAAAGATAGCACCGCCATCACTCGCATACACATAACCTCCACTAACTGCAAATGACGTTGCCCCGGCATCGGGATTTGGCCCTGTCCAGCTTTTGCCACTATCGGTAGATTCATAAATACTTTCGTAAAAGCCACTTGTATATGAAGTATATGTGCCGGCAAGAAGATCTGATCCAATAACGGCAAGTGCCAGAACGTTGGAATCGGGAGATGTCAGACTG
>Ga0206953_1096_pt2 | contig 12108 bp, 14 predicted proteins | sample Alteio_BWOrgHeat_36_FD_152977 | JGI IMG/M metagenome (GOLD analysis project Ga0206953, IMG submission 152977) | Enriched cells from forest soil in Barre Woods Harvard Forest LTER site, Petersham, Massachusetts, United States -... | ecosystem: Environmental > Terrestrial > Soil > Temperate forest >...
GGATTGGGGGCCGACACCCGAGCAGCGCTACGAAGTGACCGAGCTGAATTCGATTCTCACCAAGGCCATCGGGGAGCTCGAACCCATCTTTCGCACGGTCTTCCTGCTTCGCGACGTCGAGCAACTTTCGACGGAAGAGACCGCCGAGACCCTGGGCGTTTCCGCGCCGGCGGTGAAATCCAGGCTGCTGCGCGCGCGATTGAAACTGCGGGAAAAACTCAGCCGCTCCTTTGAGCCGGGTAAGCCAGCATGAACTGCCTGGGGCTCATTCGGGAACTCTGCAGTTATCTGGATGGAGAACTCGGGCCAGAAGCTCTCGCTGATATCGAACGTCATTTGGATCGCTGTAAAGATTGCCGGCTGGTGGTGGACACGACGCGGAAAACGATCGCCATCTACTGCAATGCCGAACCGGCCCCGCTTCCCAGCGAGGTGCGCGAAAGGTTACATCAGGCTCTGCTCAAGCGGCTCGGCCGCCGGCCGATCGCATAATCCGAAAATAACCGGCAACAAAGCACGCGGGCCCTACTTGTTCCCGCCGAACTCGAGTTGGGTTCCCACCGCTTCCCTTTCCGCGCGTTCGTAGACACGTGAAGCCACGGCCAAATCCCACGACGCAATTCCATTTGATTTGAAAAGCGTGATCTGATCGGGACTCTTCCGGCCCGGCCGTTTTCCCGCGACGATCTCGCTCAGCTCGCGAACATCCTGCCAGCGGGAGTTATCGTCGCCAAAAGCCTGGATCAGATCGCCGGACTCTATGTTGGCCTGCTGAATTGAATCCACGGCAATGATGGCGGCGCGCTCCACGGCATCGCTCTCAAGCTCGCGCTTTTGAGCAAAATTTGCCCCGATAGCATTGATGTGCGTGCCCGGCGCCAGCCAGGCACCCGAAAGCACGGGGTTTGTCGCCGTGGTTGCAGTGATGACGATCTCGGCTCCGGCAACGGCCTCCTCGGCCGAGCGGGCGGGCGTAACCGCCGCGCCGAGCTGATCACTCATTTCATGGCAGTATTTTTCCAGCCGTCCGCGGTCGCGCCCGAAAGCGCGGATCACAGTGAGTTTACGCACCTTGCTGACCGCGGCGAGTTGCGTGCGAGCCTGAGTTCCCGTGCCGATGATCCCGAGCAAGCGCGCCTCTGGACGCGCCATATACTTTGTGGCCACGGCACTGGCGGCTCCCGTGCGCACTTGGCCCAGATAGTCGGACTCGATCAGCGCTGCCAATTCCCCGGTATCGGCGCGATAGAGCAAGACGACAAAGCGAGCGACGCCGTGAGCAACGGAGTAAAGCTTCGCGCCCATCCACCCTGCTTTTTGATCGGCCGCGAACATGTAATTCAGGAATACGCGATCGGGCAATGACAGGCGGCGCCGAGGATGAATCCAGCCGTCGCCCGCGGCTTGCCGTAACAGCGACTCCTCTACCGCCTCGATGCCTGCGGGCACATCGAGCAACGCGCGAACATCCTGCTCTCTCAGCATCAGAGGCATTGGGAAATCCACCTCACTGGGAATCCAGATGGGCGCGAAAGCGAAACACTCGGCGCGCCTGCCGATCAACGACGATCAAGTCACCTGCTGCATTGGCAGCCAGCAAGGCATCCGCGGATTTCAAAGCGGCCAGCCGATCGCCAAGCGGGTCGACCAATTCGCGGAGACCTGCTTCGTTCCACACCTCGAGTCGAGGCGGGAAACCTCGCAAGACAAGAAGACGCTTGGCGGAAACGGCCAGGCTCAGCAATTGCGAAGCTTCGCCGGAATCCGGCGCGTTGAGCAATGCGCTCTGCATGCCTTCGCGGGTGAACTTGAGGATGCGGCCGTCAGCTCCATCACCCACGTAGACAGCGCCGTTATTATCCGCCACCGCGGCAAACGGGTGCGCCGCCTTCTCCGAACCGCCGGGCGGAATGCGCCAGACCCTTAGAATTTGCCCTCTGGCGTTGAACACCTGGACCCTGGCGCCGGACGCGTCGGGCACATAGATTTTTCCTTCCGAGTCAATGCTGAAGATAAATGCTCCTTCAGAATTGCGCTGAGGCGCGGTGCGCAGAGCACGCAGCGGGTCGCCCTGCGGGAAAAATACCTGCATCGTGCCGGCCCGAGAATTGGCGACGTAGATGCCCCCTCCGACGTCAACCGCAATCGCATCGGCATTGCGAACGGAGGGATGCTCAAACGTAAGCAGGGGTATTCCGCTGGTTTCAAACTTTTCTACGAAGCCGGTGCCGCGGTCAGCGAAATAAATCCGCCCGTTCGAGTCTATCGCCACGCTGACAGGATCTTCGAGTTGGCCCGGCTCTGTGCCGCGGGTGCCCCATTCTTGGACGAATTCGATTGGCGCGGGCTTTACCGCGGCGGCTACCTGAGCTTGCTCGTGCGAACAACCGAGCGCCATCTGAGAACAAAAAGCAACGAGCGCGATCCAGAGGTAATTGCGGTTGCGTGAGTTGGGCCGGACGTAATGCAAGTGAGATGAATTCTCGCGCGCTCAAGTTAGCATAATTGCGCCTTGACGCAAGCACGGAATAGCCGCCCCGCGTGCGAAACCGGCAAGATCAGCGAGGTGCAGTGCGGTTCCGTTGTCCGCGCGCGGGGACGGGCGGCCCGATGCGACGCACCACGGTCTGCATCAGGCGATAAGCATGCTCGACGCTTTTATCGTCGCTAAAGCGAAACTCAGGACCGGCTGGCGTTTGCGTGACGCGCACGGGCAGGCGGCCGCACAAATTGTTGTCCACGAATGACGTCTCGTATCGCTTGTGCTCCACACCCCACGTGTATACCCGCACAGAAGTGAAATCGCAGGGCTGGCCTTCCCCGCCCTTCGTTGCCGCCACCATATATTGCGGTTTTTCGCCGCTGGCGTCCGCCACGGTATTCAGCTGTACCCAGGCCGCTACCTTCCGGCCGGCGGCGGCTGTGTAGTCCCCGATGGGAGCCGGGGGATCGAGTTCGATGAAGCGCGCAAGCACCCAACCTGCGATGGGCACCGATCGCCCGGTGTCGGCCTGAGCTCCGGCCGAACCTGAGGCGGAAGCTGCGGCTGAGGCTTTGGCTTGCGAAAACATCACCAGGGCCCAATCTTCCTCGGCGGATTTTTCATCACCGGGGGGTGGCGCTTCGTCGCCGCTGCGCCCCTCGTCGCTGCTGGTGGTAGTGGGAACGGCGGCCACTTGCCGCTGCAACACCGCCACGGGAACATTGCGCCCGAATTGAAAGATGCGCGCCGAATCGCGGCCCGGCTCGATATGCACGTTGCTGACGGTCCGGGTGTGTCCCCACGCTTGAACGGGCATATTGCGAGCATCCGAAAGAAGTTGTCCCACGCGGGACCAAAGCTCCGGAGCCATCAGCAATCGACTATCAATCCAGCCGTGGGTGCCGTCTGCGGAGCGCACTTCGGTCAAGTCGGCCGTGCGACCCAGCACGCTGACTTTTTCGCCGTACCCCAAGGTCGCCACCTGGCGGCGCACCTGCGCGGTCGCGCTCCAAAGGGCCGCGCTTCGATCCGCGATGTAGGCCTCCGGATAACGAACGGGACTCCGACGCGCCCACCATACCCCGGCAATTAGGGCGAGAAGCAACACCACAAGTAGTAAACGCCGACGACCCATCGAAAATCACTCCCGCGAAACTTGTACTTTGCGGCCTCTACCTACAGTTGAAATGCCGCGCGGTCACGACTCTGTCTCATTCGAGTTTTCAAACGCTCAATGATGAGTGATTCTACACGATCCGTCATGGGCCTGCCTTTTTGTTCCCTTCCGGCAGGTGCGCACCTGGACCAGAAAAACCGCCAATTTCGACGCCCCGATCACGCTCGCGGGCTTTGCTACAATGCACCGACGGAGTGGACATGCAGATTCTCGACAAGCTCAAGCCCCTTGGATTGCTGATACTAAGACTGGGAGTCGCCGCCGTCTTCCTCGCTACAGGATACGATAAGCTTTTTGGCGCGCTTGGAAAGTGGTTGGCCTGGTTTCCTCAGCAAGGCTTCCCCTATTACTTTGCTTATATCGCAGGCTCGCTCGAGTTTTTCGGCGGAATCCTGCTCGTCTTGGGACTTCTCACGCGCCTCGTCGGGCTGCTGCTGGCCGTTCAAATGGCGGTCGCGGTATGGAAAGTCAGCTTGCCGCATTCGGGAATTTACAACGTCGAAGGCTATGGCCTGCCCTTGGTGCTCGGCGTGGCATGTTTTTCGCTTTTCACCTTGGGCGCGGGAATACTGTCGGTGGATGGAGCGACCTTTGAAAGCGATGCGCCATCAAAGGCGAGAAGCAAGGCCTAGTTTCCTGCGAAAAAAGCCCGTCCTGCATCAAAAAGAAGCTAATTCCCGTACGGCGTTCACGATATCGCGGCTCTGCGGCAGAATGCAGTCCTCAAGTTGCGGCTGGTAAGGGCAGAAGCTATCCAGAGCCGCAACGCGGCGCACCGGCGCATCCAGATCGTGAAAGAGTTCGTCGGCAATGCGTGCGGCGATCTCGGCTCCGTAACCCCACGAGCGCATATCTTCATAAGCCACGATCACACGATTGGTTTTGGTTACGGTACGCGCGATGGACTCCCAGTCGTAGGGCGAAAGCGTCCTCAGATCCAGAATCTCGAGCGAGATGCCTTCGTGGAGCAGTTCGGCTGCGGCCACTTCGGCGCGATGCACCAGGGCGCCATACGTGATGACGCTGACGTCGGTGCCTTCGCGAACCAGGCGCGCCTTGCCAAAGGGAATCGTGAAGTCCGCTCCCGGGTAAGGCGAGCGATTGTACGGCTGCCGGTAGAGGTGCTTGTGCTCCAGAAACATGACGGGGTCATCGCATCGGATAGCCGTACGCAAAAGGCCGCAAAGCTCGAGTGCCGTCGAGGGCATCACCACACGAAGTCCGGGCAAATGCGTGAAGATTCCCTCTCCGGACTGGCTGTGGTACGGGCCGCCGCCCGTCAGATAGCCGCCGATCGCCGCGCGAATCACCATGGGAGCCTTGAAAGCGCCCGCCGACCGCCAGCGCGTCATGACGAGTTCATCGCGAATCTGCATCATGGCCGGCCAGATATAGTCGAAGAATTGAATTTCGGGTACCGGCTTCAGGCCGCGCACAGCCATCCCAATGGCACGGCCCACTATGGCTGCTTCGGCCAGAGGCGTATTGAAAACGCGGTCCGAGCCAAATCGGCGTTGCAGGCCGGCGGTGGCCTTGAACACGCCGCCTTTGCCCTTCACTCGTGCCAGATTTTCTTCCCGGCTCGAATCCGCCACATCTTCGCCAAAAACGAGGATTCGGGAGTCGCGCGCCATCTCATCGGCAAGCGTTGCGGGAATCATCTCCAGCATCGTTTTCGGCTCGCCTGAAAATTTCGCCTCCGCCTCGAATCGATCCGAAGTCGGATCAATATCAGGTGAATAGATCCACTGGAGAATCGATTCCTTGGCAGGTAGTTCGGCGGCCAGCGCGAAATCGGTCGCCTCCAGGATCTCACGGTCGACTTCCGATTCGAGCTGTTCCAATTCTTTCTCGTCCAGAATCCCCTCACGCACCAGGAAGAGTCCGAATTTAGGGATCGGATCGCGATGCGCTTCGTCTTCGCGCTCCTCGGAAGTCTTGTAAAGCTTCTCGTCGTCGGAAAGCGAATGGGAGTAGGGGCGGGTCACGTGCGCATGCACCAGCGCGGGTCCCTTCCGGCCTCGGCAGTGGTCGGCGGCGCGACGCAGGGCTTCGTAGCTGACCAGCGGATCGGTTCCATCACACTCTTCTACATGGAGGCTCGGGAAGTTTTTGACGAGCTTCGAAATGCTCCCGCCCGCCGTCTGCGCCTCCACGGGCACCGAAATGGCATAGCCATTGTCTTCCACCAGGAAGAGCGCCGGCAGGCGTTTCAGGCATGCGATGTTCAACGCTTCGAAAAATTCGCCCTCGCTGGTCATGCCGTCTCCGCCCGACACATAAACGATTTCATCGGGGCTGTGCCGCATCGATGAACCAAGGGGCGCGCGCTGAGCCTGATCGAGTGCGTTGGGCTCCGCTTCAAAGTAGAGCGAGGCTTCGGCCGCCCCCACCGCCTGCAGCCACTGCATGCCCGCCGTCGAAGACCGGGTTACGATGCCGAGGTCCGGCTTGCCCCAGTGCGAGGGCATCTGGTAACCGCCGGAGGAGGGGTCCGACTTCGCTCCAACCGCTTGAAGAAGCATCTCCCGTGGGGTCAGGCCGAGACTCAGACAAAGCGCCCGATCCCGATAATACGCAAACACCCAATCCTGGCCGGGCCGCAGAACTTGTCCAGCCGCGACCAAAACGGCCTCGTGCCCTGCCCCGCTGATCTGAAAATAGATCTTATGCTGGCGCTTGAGCTGGATTTCACGGTCGTCAATGCGCCTGGAGCAGTACATCAGGCGATACATGCGGATCAGATCGGCGGGTTGGAGCCCCAGATACTTGTTTGAGTGGATGCTGCCCGTTTTGGGGTGCGCTTGCACAGCCATGCAGCTTCACCTCTGAATGCGTGGCCGAAGATCGGCGACAAACGCTCGCCGAATTCATTATAACTGAAGCAAGACAGCTGGCATTCGGGCGCTTACATGAGATCGGACTAGAACTAAACCCTATCCCAAGGCGCGACGGTCCCTAATCTTCCGCTGCGGCGCCCAACCGCCGCAAGGTCACCATGTAATAACTGAGGGAGCGGGCACATTCAGCGTGCCAGTACCATCTCGGGTCGCCCTTCACCCCACGCAACGTGTCCATATAATTCATTAACTTAGAGCCTTGCTGTGTTTCTGGCAAAACGGCATCGTTTGTGCATCCCCAATAACAGATCTTACGGAGGCGCTAAAGTGCTGGCTACTATCTTCACTGTACTGATGAGCGGGATGATGTTGGCGGTGATCACCGTGCTGAGCACAGGGGTGCTGATTCACGCGCAGCGGAAGCTTGAACGCGAACAGATGACCGCCAATACCGCCGATTCCAGGCGCGGCCGCTCACACTGATCGGTTTCACGGCAGCTCTTCAAAGCGCTCCGCCGTGCCCGCAAATTCCTCATCGTTCTGCCGGATAATTTTCGACTGAGCGTCCTTAAACGGTGCCTCGGACGGAATACGATCAAGCCATCGCTGATGCGAAAGCCGCTCGTGGTCGGAAAAATCCAGCCGAATGATTAGCTGAATCTTCCCCTTTTCGGCCGCGCTGGCCCGCTTCTTAGCGCTCGGTTTCGCACTCGCGGCCTCTTCATTTGCAGGCGCCTCGCCGCGGTCGAATTTCAGCAGAAGCTTCTTATCCAAGCGAAAACCCTGTTTCCAGCGATCCACGGTGTGGCGCGCGTCTTGGGCAAGTTCCTCATTAGTGCCGAAGTCAAAAAGAAGAAATGATTGGGCCATGCGTTTTCTATATCGGTTGAGGGTCGACTCTGTCAAGTCCGCAGCAGCCATTCGGTCAAACTGGGCCGTGGCTTGCATCGATTTCCCCGAACGAGTAGCATAGCTGGCGGAATATGATTCGAAGGTTCATCGCAGTTTTCGGAATACTGGCGCTGGCGACGACCATCCTGCCGGCCATGCCCGAAACCGCCCTCGCGGCCCTCGAGTGCTGTAATGGCGTCATGTGTCCAATGCATCCCCCGCAAATTCACCACTCGGACTGCGGTATGGACACCTCCGGAGCCTCATTAAAACCCTGCCCGGGGCAGGCAACCCATTACATGGCCACGATGTCTTTTGTCCTGCTGGCTCCGACGATTTTGCATGACGACGCGCGGAGCGAACCGGCTCACGCTTTTCTGCCAAAGTTTTTCCCCGAAGCTCTGCGTCGCGTTGACTCTCCCCCGCCCCGTTTGCTGCTGACAGCGTAGCGAAGCCACACCCCACGACATCTCTTTTTCCATCCGTCTCTTTCGAAGGGACGCGTGTTCGCTCGCAAAAGGGGCTCTATGCGCATCGTAAGAGTAGCTGTAATGATTCTCTGTGTGCTCGAATTGGCCGTCACGCTTCAGGCCACAATCTTCGGCACGGTCCGAGGCGTGGTTCACGACCCGCAGCATCGTCCTATCCCGGACGCCACGGTTGCCCTTAAAGCGCAGGATTCCGATTGGGCACAAGTTCAAAAGACTGACCAGAACGGAGAATTTGAATTCAGCGCCGTGCCCATTGGCGACTACACGGCGACAGTTACGCTCGAGGGATTTCAGAAACAGGAGCAGGCGGTCGTCGTTCACTCCGACACCAGCCCCGTGCTGCATTTCGAGTTGACATTGGCGAGTGTGAGCCAAACCACCGTCGTTAACGGCTCACCGGTGGTCGCGTCGACGGACACCGTTACCCCGACGACCACGCTGAGCCGTCTGGATATTCAGAACACACCTGGGGCAGACCAAACCAACAACTTAGCGATGATCACCGACTACGTCCCCGGAGCCTACATGGTCCACGATATGCTCCACATTCGGGGCGGGCACCAGTACAGTTGGCTCATCGACGGCGTGCCAGTCCCCAACACCAACATCGCGAGCAATGTCGGCCCGCAAGTTGACCCTAAAGACATCGATTATGTCGAAGTCCAACGTGGCAGTTATGACGCCGAATATGGCGACCGCACCTATGGAATTTTCAATGTAGTCCCCCGAACCGGTTTTGAGCGTGATCGGGAATGCGATTTGATCCTGAGCTATGGAAGTTTTTATCAGACAAACGACCAGATCAATTGCGGCGGGCACTCGCAGCGGCTGGCCTACTACGGCAGCGTGAATGGGAATCGGAGCAATCTAGGCTTGGAGACGCCGGTATCGGAAATCGTGCACGACGCGGGTAACGGATACGGGGGATTTGGCTCCCTGATCTTCAACGCGGACCCGAAAGATCAGTTGCGGTTGGTGGGTTCCCTCCGCAGGGATTTCTACCAGATGCCGGTTGATCCGGCAGACATAGCCAACGGTGTGATCCAGGTGGACGGTCAGCATGAAACCGACGGCTACCTCAATTTCTCATGGGTGCGAACCCTTACCCACAACGGGCTCCTGACTGTTTCGCCCTTCTACCATTTCAATTCCGCAAACTATGATGGTGCGCCATTTGATTTCCCGAACGCCATCAGCGATCACCGGGGCTCCACCTATATCGGCGCCCAAAGCACGGTGAGCGGCACGTTTGGTCGAAATAGTATCCAAGGCGGGTTTTACACGTTCTGGCAACGCGATAATCAATTCTTCGCTGTGCAGTTCAACGATGGAAGCAGTCCGAACCTCCAGGATCGAGAGATCATTACGGGAAACCTGGAAACCCTGTTCTTGGAAGATAAGTTCTCGGCGACGTCATGGTTAACGTTGAGCGGTGGTGTGCGACAAACATTCTTTTCGACTGCAACCTCTACGGAAGACGCAACGAGTCCGCGCGCTGGCGTCTCGATTCGAATCCCACGCCTCAACTGGGTCTTCCGAGGCTTTTACGGCCAATTCTACCAACCGCCCCCGCTGGTCACGATTAGCGGCCCGTTACTCGGAATTGTGAACACTCCCGATGATTCCGCGACCCCACAGCAATTCATCCCACTGCTCGGCGAACGGGATACGGAATATCAGTACGGCGTGACCATGCCGTATAGGGGATGGGTGGCGGATATCGATACGTTCCGCACACGGAGCCACAACTTCTTGGATCACGGGAATGTGAACTATGACTTTCAGGGCAACCCGGTCTCGACCAATATCTTCTTTCCCCTTACGACCCAGGACGCGTTGATTCGCGGTTGGGAGATGACACTGCGGTCTCCTCGCTTGTGGCGCAGAGGTCAACTGCATTTGGCTTACTCCAACCAGATCGCGGAATTCAGGGGGGCCGTCACCGGGGGCCTTAACAACTTCTCCTTTCAGGACGATTACGCGCCGCTCGATCATGACCAACGGAACACATTGAATGTCGGCTTCGACGCGACGCTTCCTTGGAAAGCATCCATCTCCGGGAACGTCTATTATGGATCGGGATTCCACAATGGCGCCGCCCCGCCGGACTATCTCCCCGGCCACACCACAGTCGACCTTGCCGTAAGCAAATCTTTTGGGGAGCGCTTTTCGGCCTCCATAAACGCCTTGAATGTCACGAATAGCCACTTGCTCATCGACAACAGCAACACGTTTGGCGGGTTTCACTTCAACAACCCGAGACAAGTGTATGGCGAAGTGCGCTACCGCTTTCACTACTGATTTTCGCCGTTCAACCTGGCTCCCAAAGGCGTCGTCCTCGCGCCGGCCGGACGCTCGAAACCCAAATGAGTGGAGTCGTGTGTGAACACATGAGCGCCGGGAATGAGCCCCGAGCGGAGCATTGCTGAAAGCTCTTCGCGCGTGTAGGCGGCACGCACCGAATCGGAATAGAGTTTGTACATCTGGCCCTCGTAGTGCCTGCCATACCAGCGCACGTGAAATCGATAAGCGATTCGCGATGGCCGCCGCAGATCACGCAAGAGGATGGCGCCTGCTGGCTTCGCAACGCGGCGAATCTCGCCAAACAGGCGCCCGGGATCACCGATGTGATGCAGCACCGAATTGCAAAGCACAAGGTCAAATGTGCCGTCGCAAAATGGCAGTGAGTTCGCATCTCCCATAGAGAAGTATGCGTTTTCCTTCGCGGGACGGGGCATGTCCGTCACTCTAGAACCGGCACGCGCGTCCCGTGCTGCTAGGGCCCGCCGCAGCATGGCCGGCGACCGATCGATTCCCAGAAATTTCCACTTTGGCATCCGTTTGGCAAGCTTCATCACGATCTGACCCGGCCCGCAGCCGATATCGAGCGCCCAGCCGGGAGATGGCCCGATTAGCCGAAGCGCATGTTCCACGAATGTATCGTCAATCCTGCTGAGGTAGGCATCGCCGGCCGCCGAGGAGTAAGCCTGCACCTCGCTGGAATCGTCCATGACCTCCGCCTCGGGAACGCGAGTCAGATCGAGCCAGCTCATCGTCTTGGTATCAGAGAGAGGGAGAAACGGGGACTGGTTGTTGCGGTATCGACGGCGAAGGGCCGCTTCGGAGGGCTGCTCGGCCCGCGGGCGTGCTTCCCTGCCGCGCCGAAGTCGTGCCCGGCTGCGTCGGCCGCCGCGGAGCCAGCGGACCCGCTGGCCAATGTATGGCTCGGGTCATGCCTTCAAACATCTCGCGGGTTGCGCCCTCGGCGATCAAACATTCGTCGGCGGCGCATCTCAGGAAAACGCCGCCGTCAGGCGTTTCAAAGGAGAAAAAGTTGGGCCGCCGCAGGAGCGCTTTCCGATTCTCATTTTTCTTCTCGAGCAAGTCGCTATATGCGCCAAAGAAGCGCGCTGCCGCCGTTTCGTCGGATAGTTTCATGCGAATTACGAGTAGCGTTCGCGTGCCCGACTCGCGCTGGTAGATTGCGTAGCGATCGCCGGTCCAGGAGGGCGCAAGCTCATCCGCGCGATCCTTGCCAAGGAACTGCTTGAGCACTTCATTGGTCCCGAACTCGCCCAGGACGTTTTCATCGAGCTTCTTCCAGCCCGCAGGAACAGCCTTGGTGACTGGCGCGAGGTCGACCTTGGCGGGCGCGACGCCCCGGAAGTAAAGATCCGGGTGCAGAATCTGCTGCGTGGACGCCGGCGGATTTTCAAATAGCTTGTGCAAATCGGGCCAGCCACTCCATTCCTTTAGCGCGCGTTGTACGAAGCTCGCTCCGGGAACATAGGGGAAGACGATTTCGTCCTGCAGGATCAGGGGCGCCTGGGATAGCTCCGGGCTATCGGCGACGTCGCCGAGCAGCATCGTGGGGTCGAGATCGGTGATGTCCCGCGAACTCTTGCCGGTCGTTCGCAGGAGATAGTCGATCATGGCGATCATCGCCGAGCCTTCCAGCACCGCTTCGCGCGCCAGTTGGGCGTCGTCATTGGATTTCACAGCTTCTTCCCACTGCTCGACGTGGAAGTACTGATCCTGGAGGGCGTGGGTCAATTCATGCGCCATGATCATGCGTTGTTCGGCCGGATTGGTCCAATCGGCGATGAAGAATTCGCGCTCCTTGGGATCATAAAGTCCGGCGATCTGCTCGGTCAGCAGCGCGAGCAGCTTTTGGTCCAGCGGATAGCCTTTGGGAATCAAGCCCAGCGCTTCGAGCGCTCTCTGGTC
>Ga0206953_1148_pt1 | contig 12042 bp, 9 predicted proteins | sample Alteio_BWOrgHeat_36_FD_152977 | JGI IMG/M metagenome (GOLD analysis project Ga0206953, IMG submission 152977) | Enriched cells from forest soil in Barre Woods Harvard Forest LTER site, Petersham, Massachusetts, United States -... | ecosystem: Environmental > Terrestrial > Soil > Temperate forest > O...
TACAGACCAAGGCCTGTTGAGCTGCACACTTTTTTCTCAAATCGAGTTGCATGCCAAACAGGGGGGCGTTATCCCGGAAATTGCATCGCGCTCTCAATTGGAAAAAATTACTCCTATGGTCGCACAAGCCCTCGAGCAGGCACATCTTGATCTGAACGCGATCGATGTTGTAGCGGTAACCAATAAACCGGGGCTACCTGGCTCGTTATTAGTCGGGCTCAGCTTTGGCAAAATGATTGCCTGGGCCACTCAAAAAAAATTAATTGGGGTGAATCATTTGGAAGGGCATATATTTTCTTCGTTTTTAGAGTACCCAACCGTACCATTTCCTCATCTGTGTCTGACGGCGTCAGGGGGTCATACGGCATTATATCTAGTAGAAGGTTTTGATGTTTTCACGCTGCTTGGCCAAACGATTGATGATGCAGCCGGAGAAGCGTTCGATAAAATCGCCAAACTTATTGGTCTTGCCTACCCGGGCGGTCCGGTAATTGAAAAACTTGCGGCAATGGTGGACAACCGCGATTTCTTTGTGTACCCACGCACTGATCATCGCACGCTGGATTTTAGTTTTTCCGGACTTAAAACGGCGATCCTTTACGACATGGTAAAGCGTGGCGCGTATGACCTTAAAACAAAAACGTTGTTGAATCAGGACGAACTTTTTAAAGCACACGTCGCAAGTTCGTTACAAGTGTGCGTTGGCGATATTTTTGTACAAAAATTATCAACGGCACTGCAACGATATCCATCGGTGGCTGCTATCACGTTTGTGGGTGGCGTTGCCTGTAACCGTTATTTAAAAGGTCGCCTGCAGGCAGTCTGTCAGCAACAACATATTCCTTTTTTTAGCCCATCGCCACGTTATTGCACGGATAATGGTGCCATGATTGCTTTTGTGGGGCATTATAAGGCGTTGAAAAATGAATTTAGTCCACTGACTATCGATATTTTTGAGTAATTTTTTAACAAAGCGGGCGCTTAGAAGATTTCTAAGCGCCCGCATATTCCTTCGTTAACTTACCGCCGTTATTTAATTAGCAATATTAGTATAGAAACCAGTCGTTGTGGTAACCGCCAACGAGCTAATTATTGGTCCCGTAACCCCATTATATGGTATCACAACATCAGTAGCTATATTATTAAAGACGGACTGGGTTACCGAAACGTCAATGTCGACACCTGTGCCTGTTATATTATTGAATATATTTGATACAATCGATACATTAGCTGCAAGAGCAGTAGGATTATGGACAAGAAGACCATTACCAGTGATAGATTCAAATATATTTGATCGAATAACTCCTGTACCACCAAGAGCCATGAAAACAGCAGTCCCATTTGTAAGACTTAAAAACTTACTATTATCAACAATCAGATTTATTCCCGTCACCGTAACGATATAACTATCCATTATGCAATTGGTAAAACAACTATCTTCTACAGAGAGATTGGTGCCAAACGCTAGAATGCCATTTACACCTGGTGGTCCCACGGTATTATTGTTAACCGCATCCATCGTACAACGGTGCAAACTAACAGACGCATCAAAAATATTTATCACAGTACTATTCTGGGTCAGTGTTAGATTCTGGAAAACAGTATCATACAACTCAACTTCGGATGGATGGAATGGGTTAGCCTGACCTAGAATATTTAATATAGTGGCAGGATTCGCACCATTGATAAATATGTTGCATATATTACAATTTTGCATATTGAGCAAGCTATTATTAAAGGCCCTGATCATGGCGCTCGTACCTGAAAATGAGTCAAGATTTATGCTCTGAAAAGTTGTGTTATATAAACTAATTATAACATTATTAGTATTTATTAGGTTGCTGACTGTACTGAATACTTCAATATTAGAAAAGGCGCAGTCATGTAGTTCCGTATTGGAATTAAGATTAAAGTAACTGACAGCATTTGCTGCATCATTAATGCCAACTTCTTGAAATACTGTATTATAGATCGCCAAATGGTTAAAAGTACTACTCAAAAGCGTACCACGAGCACCAGAAAAGATACAATCTCGAATGGTAACGTTACTTGTTCCTAAGATCATAAAAGAGCCGCCCACTGTTGATTGAGTACCATCGAAAGTGCAGTTATCAATCTCAAGTGTTTGATCGAATGCTCCCGCTAACAAGTCAATCGCAAGGCTCAGTTGACGAAAATCGCAATTGCGAATTCGGGTAGTCACACCAGCATTGGCCGATAATGTATTAATGGGGACTATCCCACCAGTAGAAAAGCCAGCAGCGCCTATCAGCTGAACATTGTCCACATTTTGCACAATACCTTGTATTGCGGTACCCAAACCAAGAAGTTCAATCGTACCATTGAAGACTGAATAAACACCTTCGAAGCCAGGGGTAGTGCCAATACCATCGCCCGTGCTCGTCAGTCTGTGACATGCCATGTTAATCAGAGTCGGTGCAAGTGACGTACTCGTATCTACAAAAATAGCGGGTCCCGGACCAGGCCAATGTAAATCTTCGCACAGCGTATAAATACCGGGTACGGTGATAACAAAAGGTAACTGACTATTGCTAATCAATGTACCAATACATGACGTTGCGTATAGATCGGCAACGAGCGTCCAAATACTGACCGGCGGTGGTGGAACGCCAACGCACGGCACGCACGCCATGCCCAGCAGGTGGGTATTGGCAAACAATAACAGCATTAAGAGACCGACTTTCACCTGCCCTTTGAGCAAGTCTAGCCAGGTTGTGCTTGCACTATTCATCATAAAAAAGCTCCTTTTTTTAAGAACAACTTTGGATAAATTTCAATTTAAAATCATAGGAAAATTCACACGTGATGCTGGTTGCGTGTTTATAAAATATTATTTCGATACACTACTATTCCTGATTTTTGAAAGGGGTCGATAGTACTCTGCCTACCACATATCAAAAACAAAGAAAAGAACAGCTATAAAATGAGAAGGGAATTGTGAGAGGGATTGGTAAAATTGGAAGTACGGATGGGGGTGGGGATGAGTGAGGATGAAAATTACCCACCACTCATCACGCCACTTCTTTTTTTAACTTAAGACCGAGCGCGTACACTGGATGAATTTCTATCAACGTTTCTTCATACGGATGAACTCTTTTAATTTCTTCAACGACGGCTTCTAATGTTTCAGCGGTACACACGGTTTTTATTTCAACTTCTTCAACATGTTCTAACTCATAATGAATACCGATAAAAGGCTGCGATCCGTTTTGTGGCATAAAACAGCCGGTAACTTTAATCAAAGATGCTGCATGCGTATAATTGCCAAATTTACCACCGCCGGCTTGGACAATAGCATCAAGCATACTGTCCACATGTGTAGCGGGGACTGAAAAAACAATCAAAAGATACGAAGATAGCGGCAAACCAAGCATACTAATCTCCTATAGAAAATTACCAAATAGTTAACGCTAATTTAAGAGGGCAGTATACACCATCATTTCTTGACTCAATTAAACTTTTACTCTCTCACCGATTTACACGTCCCCGACGTCATCCTGCGACTGCGTCCGTCGAAGCCTTGGCGAAGTCGGAAAGCGAGGACCCAGTTTAATCGATTGTTTCATATAAATCATTCCACTCCGGATTGCGTTGTTCGATAAGATTCAATTTCCATTCACGCTTCCAGTGTTTAAGACGTTTCTCTGCCTGGAGTGCGTCTGAGATTGTGCTGAATTGTTCTGCCCACACAAGCTTATCTGTGCCATATTGTTTAGAAAAACCAGCAATCATCTTCTGCTTGTGCTCATAAACGCGTCGTTTGAGATCGTTTGTTACTCCAATATAGAGTGTACCATTGCGACGAGAGCATAATATATAAACAAAGTAATTTTGCATAACATTAAAGTTTTTAAACTGGGTCCTCGCTTTCGCAAGGATGACGTGCTGGGGCATTTTCCACGGGTCTAGAGAATATTTATTCCCAGTACATCATCAACATCCATGCAGCCTGTCCACACGGACTTGTCCATCGTAAGCAGAATCCTATAGGCTAAGGGTCCTTCGAACGCTTACGCAGTAGGTGTTGTTGACCCGTTAGTTTTTTCCGCAGTCTTTTTATTGATCGAATCTAAAAATTCACGATTTGTTTTAAACTTACGCATTTTTTCGATTAAAAATTCCATGCCTTCTACGGTATTCATAGTCGACAAGAATTTTTGCATCACCCACACTTTATTCAATTCTTCTTCGGTCAACAACAAATCGTCGCGGCGCGTGCCGGACATAGGCAAATCAAAGGCAGGAAATGTTCGACGGTTCGATAGTTTACGCGTCATATGGATTTCCATATTACCGGTACCTTTAAATTCTTCGTAAATTACTTCATCCATGCGAGAGCCGGTATCAACTAAAGCACTTGCAATGATAGTCAGTGAGCCACCCTCTTCGGTACAGCGTGCGGCACCAAAAAATCGTTTCGGCCACTGCAACGCATGCGCATCAATACCACCAGTCAACACTTTGCCGGAAGCGGGCGCATTCGTGTTGTAGGCACGTGCCAAGCGTGTGATAGAATCAAGCAAAATTACCACATCTTTTCCTGATTCAACCAACCGCTTTGCCATTTCAAGCACTACTTCAGCAACCTGCGTGTGGCGCGCTGCTGGCTCATCAAACGTAGAGCTAATAACTTGAGCACTCGTACCTTTAACGGCACGCCTCATATCAGCAACTTCTTCCGGTCGCTCATCAATCATTAACATGATCAACTTGGCATCCGGATAACTTACCATCAAACTTTGCGCCATTTCTTTAAGAAGTAACGTTTTACCCACTTTTGGCGGCGCTACAATAAGACCGCGCTGCCCTTTACCCACAGGAGTAAAAAGATCCATAATACGCGTGGCTATCGCTGATGGATCATATTCCAGCGTAAATTTTTTGTTCGGATGCATTGGGGTAAGACGATCAAACGATGGACGATCATACGCTTCAGCTGGCGTTAAGGTATTTACTGAATTAACTTTTAAGAGGGCAAAGTATTTCTCTCCCTCTTTTGGCTTGCGAATAACACCATTTACTGTATCACCGGTGCGTAAACCAAATCGTCGAATTTGCGAAGGGGAAACATACACGTCGTCAGGACCAGCGACATAATCGTAGCTTGCAGAGCGCAAAAATCCAAATCCATCCGGTAATTTTTCTAATACTCCCTCTACCTCTATTTCAATATCCGGATTTGCTTCAACGTAGCGTATTTTGGCAAGCAGCTGATCTTTTGACATAAGCGCTGCGCCCATGATGCCAAATCTGCGCGCGTAAATATTCAATTCTGGCAATGAAAGTTCTTCGATAGCGCGGGGTTGATGAGTAACACTGTCACGTGAACGATTGCCCTCTGGATGCCGTTGTTGATAGTGTGGCCGCTCATTACCATTTTGTTGCTCATTGCCTTCACGCTCACGCGTTTCATTTGGTCTGTTTTCATTGGCATTGTGATAATCTTGTGGTCGACGTTGTGCTCGATTGTCCTCGCGCATCGGAGGGCGTTGTCGACGTACTTGTTGCTGAGCTGGACGCGGCAATTGTTGACCCTGTTCACTAGCCGCAGATGCCGGTTGCTGCGTAGTCGCTTTGGCTGGCGCTGGTTGTTGATCGGCAGAACTCTCTGCAGGTGGTTGTTGTTCGCTCATGAGCACTGGCTCAGGCCGTTCATTATCATGAGGCCCATTTTCTTCACTCTTTTTTACCGGTCCACCTATTGGCGGTTCGACTACTGGCTGGTTTTTCTTTGCGCCATTTTCATCCATACATATTCCTTTGCAATAACAAACACAAAAAAGATAACCATTATGGCCACTCTGACCTGAAAAGACGTATAAAAGCTTGACTGGCAAAAGACATATTACTGCTTAATCAATCAAAATACTGTTATAAGACCGTTCACTTCAACCATTAAGTCAATCACAAAATGTTGAGGAGTGGATTTTTTGTGAACATACTTTGTACAACGTCAATGTTCACCATACCCATATGGAAATCAATAAAATAAAAAATAATTCATTCAAAGTTAGGCATTAACCTATTTTAAGAAGGTTGACCTTCTTCTTTATGAAATAGCATCATAACAGGACTTGCTATGTAAATAGAAGAATAGGTACCAAAGATTATGCCTACTAATAGAGCCAATGACAAATCACGCAGCGATTCACCACCAAGCAAGAGCATTGCCATCACTGTCAACGCAGTAGCAGCACTCAACAAAATTGTTCTACGCAACGTTTGGTTAATACTTAACGTGACAACATGAGCCAAAGACATATGGCGTTTGAGAGCGGCATTTTCAGCTAAGTTCTCCCTAATACGAGCAAAAATAACAATGGTGTCGCTAATTGAATAACCAAGCAGCGTCAAAACCGCACTAATAAGATTGATCGAAACTTCTCTATCAAGAAAGAGGAAAACTGCCAGCACAACAATAGCGTCATGAAACAGAGAAACGAATACGCCCATAGCAAATGCCACGGACCAAAATCGAAAAGCCGTATAGAGAAACATTGCTAACAAGCCGAATGCTAACGCCAGGAAAGAATTAAAGCGAAGTGCTTCCACCGCAGAAGGCCGAATGGATTCACTTTCTAGTACTTCAATTGAAACATCTGGTATCGCCTCTTTGATGGCAGCGCTAATACGAGTAGCCAACGTTTTGACGTCACTTGAAAAATCTTTTACGCGCACTAAAATCTCTTGTGAATTAGAAAATTCACGCGTTGTAGCACCATGCCATCCTTGATTTTCCAATGCAGCACGTATAGTTGCCGTATTAACCGGCTTATCGAATTTAAGCCTAATTTGAGTACCACCATCAAAATCAACGCTATAGTTGAAGGCATAGCCACGAGTATTGACTAGGTATACATAATAACCAACAAACGACAGACAAATGGCTAAAGAGATAATCGCTGTGTAGTAGCGATATTTGAGCACATCAATCATAAAAAACTCTCCGTCAAATTGATAATATACTGCGGTCGCTTAGAGCGTTCAGAAGGGGTTGTTTTACAAAAATAATTGGCAGGGATAAATAACATCTAGGCTGGAATAACGGAAACATAATGACGATTTGATCGACCTCGATAAAATTTAACATGCCCTGGGCTGATAACAAAAAGCGTGTCATCACTACCGCGACCAACGCCAACGCCTGGATGGATTCGGGTTCCTCGTTGACGAACGATAATTTCGCCACCTGAAACTTCATGGCCATCAAAGAGCTTTACGCCAAGCCGTTTGCTATGACTGTCACGATTATTCTGTGTAGATCCGCCGGTTTTACTAGTTGCCATGCTTTAGATCCTATTTGCTTAATTTACAAATAAAATTTATGAGATTTTGAGATATTTCTGGATAAACGATAAGCTTTCACAAGCTTCACTAGTGGAGTATGCCGTGAGGCCACATAAATGTCAAATATGGCAGGCATAGGCTGTTAGGAGCCCACGGGCAACCGGATGGCCAGATAAAACTAATCCACTACTTTTATTGACAAATGCATATCACTTGTTAAATTTAACGATAATGAAAATACTTTAAAAAAGTTTTGACATGCGGGAATAGCTCAGTTGGTAGAGCGTTGCCTTGCCAAGGCAAAGGTCGCGAGTTCGAGTCTCGTTTCCCGCTCCAAACGTTTTATATAGGCTCATTTTGCCCGCTAGGGCAAGGGCGATCGAACACGTAAATAGCAATACAATCAGCAAATAAAACATTCACTTTATAGCTTCTAGGAAAAATAATCAATGAAGTCCATTATGGAAGAAGCTTCCTCGATAATGAAAGCCATTGAAAATGGCTGGATTCGGGCAGGAAAGCCCCAAGAATTCAGTGTGAAAATCTTTGAACAACCAGAGAAAAGCTTTTTCGGTTTCACTACCAAACAGGCAAAAATTGGTATTTTCACCACCCATACCCCTTCTGCCTCCAAAGGTACAGCATCCAGCAGTCACCGAGATACGCGGACGCGCCCTACAGCAAGCAATGCTCCGGCGGCAAAGCACCCGCATCAGCCATCGCCACAAAGTCGTCAGCAACAAAATGCTGCTGAGCACGCAAGTCCTGCCCCGCAGCCAAGACGAAATGCTGCTCATGTTAATGGGTGGAGCGAAGAATTGAGCTCATTTGCTCAAGATTGGCTTTCCCATTGCCTACGCTATATGGAAGTTCAAAATCCTAAAGTATCGGTAGAAGTTGCGCAAGAAGTCCTTGAACTCCACATTCAGGAACCGCTTTCAGATTCCTCTGAGAATCAACGCACCCTCTTTAAGAGTTTGTCACACTTAGCCATGGAAGCATTACGCAATAAGTTCAAACAAAGCTTCCGGTCCTTGCGTATCATTATCTGCGTCAAGTAATTTCACCTGACATTTGCACAGCATGCTTATAAGTCGCGACCACGAAACGATAGTAGCCCAATGTTCCCCCGACGGTATTGGCGCTGTAGCGCTTATCCGTCTGTCCGGAGCAACCGCATTTGAAATTGCCGATCGCATTTGCCTCTTACATGATAAGACATTGTGCACGGTGCCAACGCACACTATTCATTATGGTGCAGTAATAAATCAAGATAAGGCCCCTATCGATCAGGTACTCTTTTTAGCTATGCGTGCCCCACGTACGTTTACCGGGCAAGATACGATCGAAATAACGTGCCACAATAATCCATTCATCATTGCCGCTATCATACAACGTGCCATCGAATGTGGCGCGCGCATCGCAGCACCGGGAGAATTTACCCGACGCGCCGTAGTCAACGGTAAGATCGATTTGCTCCAAGCAGAAGCTATCAATGATCTTATTCATGCGCACAGTCAAAAAGCACTTGAAAAGTCGCTCGCGCAGCTTGGCGGTACGCTGTCTGCTACCATACATTCAATAGAGCAGCGCCTCTTGAAAGCGATTGCCTTGTGTGATGCAAGTTTTGAATTTCTTGATGAAGAGCATATGGGATTTAAAGCGCAGATAGGCTCATTGCTGGAGGCCATAAAACAGGAAATTCGTACGCTGTGCAGCGCCTCAGGTCACCAAAAATATATCCGAGAAGGGGTCCGCATTGCGCTCATCGGAGCCGTCAATGCCGGCAAATCGTCTCTTTTTAATATGCTTGCCGGTGCCGACCGTGCTATTGTTACGCCTATTGCCGGCACCACGCGTGACACACTCGAGACCGGTTTATATCGCGATGGAATGTATTGGACGCTGATTGATACGGCAGGACTACGCACCACCGATGATATTATTGAACGTGAGGGAATCAACAGATCGTACCAACAGGCCCATCAGGCAGACGTGATACTGCTCGTGCTTGATAGCGCCGCTCTAATCACCGAGCAAGAAAATGCGGTGTATCAAGACCTCATCAACCGCTACGAAAGCAAAATTATAACCGTATTTACCAAAAGTGACCTGCCCGCCCGCTTATTATTTAACGGTACGGTTAAAAAAACTGTCAAAAGTTCTATTAAAGATTGCGCATCAGCCGAATTGATCAAAGATGCAATCCAGGAAATAGTCGATCAACTCAGCAGCACCTGGCAGCTACCATTCCTGATCAATCAACGTCACTTAAACTTTCTGATAGCACTCGCTGATCGCTTGGAAACAGCACAAAGCATTCTTGAAAAAGAACCGGTTGCTTATGAACTCGTGTCGTACCATTTGAACGATCTTCTGAGTTCGATGACTGATTTTACCGGTAAATCTATTAGTGAATACGCGATGGACGAAGTATTTCGCTCATTTTGCGTGGGCAAATAGAAATAAAAAAATTAATATGATGCTAGCAAGAAATATCAAAAAGACAAGAACTATGGAAAATGGTATACTTTAAAAATAATTGATTACCATTAAAAACAGCTCAGTAAACATTTTACCTTCACGTGTGGCTTATGAAAAAAATTATAGTATTGACGAGCAGCGGCGGCAGAGGGCATATTTCAGCAACCCAAGCATTACAAGATTATTTAGGGTCTGATCATATCATCAAGCCCGCGTTCGTTTTTAACGATGCGCTTAAAAGCCTCGATCTGATAAATCGCTGCACATTCGGTCGTTTGACGGCTGAAGATGTGTATAACAAATTTTTACGTGGCAAATGGTTTGGCCTCATCAACCTTTTTTGCCATGCTGGCAGCCTTTATTTCAGGCTCGCGCGCAAACGCATCACCAACCTGCTGATCGACTATTTGCAAGAAGAACAGCCTGATATGGTTATATCAGTGGTCCCTCTTATTAATGGCGCACTCTTAGATGCAACGGAGCAGCTGAATATACCGCTCATCGTCATACCGACTGACTTGGATTCCAGAACATTCGTGGAAGGCATTAACTATCCGTCCTACAAAAAATTTCGCTATTGCTTGCCCTTTGATGACACCACCATAAAAACTACCATCAAGAATGCGCAAATCTGCAATTCGCAAGTTATTGTCAGCGGTTTTCCCATCCGTGCAGATTTCTTTGAACCGAAGGACACCGCAGCATTGCGACAATCGTACGGCATACCTACCGACACGCCCGTCATTCTTCTGATGCTTGGCGGCTTAGGGTCAGCAGATATAGTTCCGTTTATCACCCAACTTAAAAAAATTGAACTCCCTGTTCATCTGCTTGTTTGCATCGGGAAAAGCGAACATTTGCGCGGTGCTCTTGCACGCATTGTGCTTCCTGAACATATCAACATGACAATTGTAAGCTTTACTAATCGCGTCAGTGACCTTATGGCCATTGCGGATTTGTTAATTACTAAATCCGGCTCGGTCAGCGTATGCGAAGGGCTCTACATGGGCATCCCAATGCTGCTTGACGGCACTTCATCATCCATATTGCGCTGGGAAAAACTCAATCACTCTTTCATCAGAAAACATCACATTGGCACAACCGTGCATAAGCATGGTGATATTGCCCAACTGGCCACCAAGATTCTTACGAGTAAACAAAAGGATGCGCCGATCAAGAACAGTTTTTCTTTTGAGAAAAACGATGCGCGTAAAGAGCTGGTCAGCGTGGTGAACAGTTTGTTGGCGTTTTAAGGTGACGGCAGCAGCGTTGATGTCGTTCCTTGTCTGCTGTAAGAGCTAAGAAAACAGTGCGCAGGATGGGCAATAAGTAGTTAATACCGCTTCCAGCCGTCTTTGCGAGGAGCCAGGGCGTGATCTTGCCATTCGAATGATGGCGACGCGGCAATCCAGCTTAAACACCGAACGACTTCTGAAACATGATATGCAAAATTTATCCCGTTTTGCTGGATTGCCGCGTCGCTATAATGTTACCTGCAATGTTAACTTTCAGCTCCTCGCAAAGACGATCGAGAGTAGCATTGATCACTTATCATCCATCTTGCCTCATTGTTTCCTAACTCGAGCTAGCATTAAGCCTCAAATCAATTAGCAGATAATAATAATAACTTAGAGCCCCCTTTCCCTCATTTTCACGCCCTTTTTTGACAATTCCCTCAACAATCCACCCCGGACGATTCTGCCTGAAAAAACCGTGTAATTCCTACGCTTTCTAGCGTGTTTTTAAATTTTACTTTCATATTGCCTATTCCGTTTTTTATAATTACAGGTAGTGAAGATAAAAAATAGAAGCATAATGGTCTAAAAACCTTAAAAAGGCTGAGGAAATCATGTTTTATCAATTATTTACACGGACTATGCTCTTGGCACTAGCCATATTGGTCGGTGAGCTCTCTGTACCTTTAGTACAAGCAGCAACCCTAGAACAGGCTCCTGTAGTCCAAGATCCGTATAAAGTCTTGGGTGTTGGACCAAGCGCTACTAAAGATGAAATTGACTTTAAATATAACACTCAAAAAAAACGCCTGAGCCTAGAACAACCTGATACTATAGATGAAGATTTAGCTGCCTTAGATGCGGCATATAATGCGCTTGCAAGCGGGCAACCTGTAGCCAAACCAGCCGCTGGTCCAAAGAAGAAGGTAGGTTTTTTAGTAGATACAGAATCTGAGCAAAGAGCGGAACTTGCATCAAAGCAACCTGCAGCCCCTGTAGCCGATCAGCCAGCTGA
>Ga0206953_1149_pt1 | contig 11929 bp, 15 predicted proteins | sample Alteio_BWOrgHeat_36_FD_152977 | JGI IMG/M metagenome (GOLD analysis project Ga0206953, IMG submission 152977) | Enriched cells from forest soil in Barre Woods Harvard Forest LTER site, Petersham, Massachusetts, United States -... | ecosystem: Environmental > Terrestrial > Soil > Temperate forest >...
CTCCGGTCGCTTCAATCTCCTCGCAATGACAGAAAAAAAAACAATAGGAGTTTTGGGGATCCAAGGGGATTTCCGAGAGCATATCGAAAAACTCCGATCGCTCGGCGCACACACGAAAGATGTTCGCCATCTCTCCGATCTGGATGGCATCGATGCGCTTATCATTCCCGGCGGCGAATCGACTGCCGTTGCGATTGTTGAAAAATCCGATGCTGCTCACGGCATTTTCGAGAAGATACGAGAACTTTCCGAGAACGGCCTTCCCATCTGGGGCACCTGTATGGGGTCTATCTTGCTTGCAAAGAATATCGAAGGTTCTGCGCAAGGCCGATTAGGATTGATGGACATCACCGTTCGCCGCAATGCCTTCGGCCCGCAACGATTCAGCTCAGAAATTCCCATTCCTATTCCCGCATTAGGCGAAGCTGATTTTCTCGGAGTATTCATTCGCGCCCCGCTCATCACAATAGTTGGCAATAGCGTTGATGTGCTTGGGAAATTGGATCAAGGAATCGTAATGGCGCGAGAGAAGAATTTACTCGCTACCGTTTTTCATCCTGAAGTTGTGGATGATGCGCGGGTGCATGAATATTTTCTTTCGATGATTTGAGGATTGCACGTGTTTCTTGTGTGTCATCTATTCTTGACGTAATTTTGCAGAACAATAAATCAATTTCTAATGCATACACTAACAGCCATTTACCGCGCTCCGGAAAACAAGGAAGAATTCGATAACCATTATCGCGACATTCACACACCGCTTGTGAGGCAAATGGAAGGCTTGCGAAAGCTGGAAGTTTCCTGGGTAGAAAAAATGCTCACTCCGGGGAATGACACGCTTCCAACTGCTCCACACCTTGTTTGTACCATGTATTTCGACGATGCTAATGCGGTGAAGGCAGCGATGAAATCGCCCGGAGGCGTTGCCGCCGCGCAAGACCTTATGAGTTTTGCAGGTCCGCTTGTTTCTATGATCATTGGAAAGAACGAAGAAATCGCACTATAAATTATGGCAAAAAAATCATCACCGGAACTGAGTCCATATCAGGAAAAACGCACGCTGGAGTTCTCTCATATCTTGTATGAGAAGAACGATTACGTTGCCACGCTCACGATCAATCGCCCGGAAGTCCTCAATTGCCTGAATCTCACGACGATGCGCGAGATGATGATCGCGATCGAAGATGCCGCGTGGGACGATGACATTGCCGTGCTCGTCATCACTGGCGCCGGCGATGTAGCGTTCTCGACGGGTGCAGATCTCGGCGAGCAAGAGGAGTTCTTCCTCGGCAATCCGGACGACTATTATAAATGGATGCGCGTGTTTATCGAACTGCACGAGCGGTTACGCAATATGGGCAAGCCAACCGTTGCGCGGCTGAATGGGATGGTCGTTGGCGGCGGGAATGAAATTAATCTTTCGTGCGATCTTGCCATTGCTGCGGATCACATCATCATCAAGCAGGTTGGCGCCGCTCGCGGAAGCGTAGCGGCTGCTGGAGCAACGCAATGGCTCCCGCTTATCGTCGGCGAACGCCGTGCGCGGGAAATTCTTTTCCTTTGTGAAGACATCCCTGCCGAAAAAGCATTGGAGTGGGGACTTGTCAATGAGGTTGTACCGAAAGAAGATTTGGATCGCGCCGTTGCACGACTGTGCGAGAAGCTCTATAATAAACTTCCCGAATGCTTGCGTTACACCAAACAAAATCTCAATTTCTGGAAGGATTTCTCCTGGCACATGACGATCGGTCATGCCCGCGATTGGCTTTCGATCCATAATCTCTCGCCGGAAGTGACGGAAGGCATCAATGCCTTTACCGAAAAGCGTCCGGTGAACTATAAGAAGATTCGAAAGCGGCAGGGATAAGGGAAAGAACCTGGATTACGCGGATTGGATGGATTTTCTGGATTTGTTTCAGTAGATCGCTGGCAGTGAGTTATGATTAGCTGTCAGCTTCGGTGACATTTTGGCGCACAGCATTTTCTACTCCTGCCCTCAAATCGGTCAAATTTGAGCGATTTAACGAATTGGCACAATCCTTCTTATTGGTAATAGTCGAATTTGATTTAATCAATTTTAATTTTTAACCATTTTTAAGGAGAAAAATACTATGACAGTTTACCGATGGGAGCCGCGGCGCGATTATGAGATCGCATCGAAAAAGCTCCGAAGATTATTTAATGATGTCGAAGGCGCAGTGACGAACGGTTTGCAGAACGGCATTCATGTCGAGCTGGGAACATTCGTGCCGCGCGTCGATATTTCGGAATCGAAAGAGAACGTGCTCGTTCGCGCCGAACTTCCGGGAATGAAAGCCGAGGATGTGAAGATCACGCTATCGGACTCCACGCTAACGTTGCGCGGCGAGAAGAAGCGTTCGGAAGAAACCAAGACCGAGGTTTTCCACCGCATCGAGCGCTCACATGGCGAATTTGTTCGTCAGTTCGCATTGCCGGATAATCTGAACGAGGATGCTGTCGAAGCGAATTTTGCGGATGGTGTGCTCGAAGTCAAGATCCCAAAACGCGAGCCGGAAAAACCTCGCGAGCGGGAAATTCCGATCAAGAGCTAATTATTATTAAAGGGACGTGCGGTTTGCGCATCCCTTTTTTATATTATCCCAAATGTCATTCCCGCGAAAGCGGGAATCCAGAGGGTCAATTGAGGTAAATAGTCGTATAGTCACCGAAATGGATTCCCGCTTTCGTGGGAATGACATTACGACTTTCTCAAAACTTTACCACCTCTATTAATGTATTACTGGCTCGCCATTTCCATCAATCATTCAACTCACTTATTCAAATTTATCATGATCAAAGAATCACTCCTCAAAAGCAGCCTTCAGGAACTCAGCATTTGTCAGCATCTTTCAACCAAGTTTGACGCAAGTCAGGCCGATTGGCGTCCGCGCGAGAACATGCGCTCCACCGTCGAGCTGATGCAATATCTCACCTACATCGGCGGCACGATGACAACGCATTTCATCAACCCTCCGGTTGACCACGAAGAAGGGCGCTTGAAATATCGCGCGAACGCGAAGCTTTCCGCCGATAGCATGACGTTCGAGAATTTCTCGGAATGGATCGAGCGTGAGAAAACAGAGATCACCAAAGCATTTGCTACCATCACCGATTCGGATCTATCCCGCATGACTTATCACATGTTCAGCGGTGATGAAACCACGTTGTTCGAGGCATTGCTGACCGTCAATAAATATCTCTGCGCGTATCGCCAGCAGCTATTCCTTTATGCGAAAATGTGCGGCGCGAACATCAACACGCGGAATAACTGGTATGGGATCGATGCTCAGCCGGCGCCAGTAAAGCAAACTGTTGCTGCGTAAGATTTCCCTTTATATTTTGAATGGCGCGAATTTGCTGAATTCGCGCCATTTCTTTTTTCATAAGCCCGCCATTCTGTCATACTGTTCTTAAAGAAAGCATCTAATGCGAGCTGTTTTTCGCCACTTTTCACCTTGGCACAATCTTTCTATTAATTAGCGAAAGAAGGCCGGATCCGGCAGAATATAGTTTTCCGAATTTTTCAAAACGCTCAGCAAAATCGGGGTGTTTTTAAAAATCGATTTTTAAAAGCTATGTTTTTTAGCCAGAAACGCCACAGTTAATGAAGCACAAATGCGCGCGCAGTGAAAAAGTAGTTTTCTGAGGATTTTTTCTAGATGCGAGGGGATTCCCTCGAAAGCTGAACCAGCGTGCTTATACGGTGTGACAAAATGACGGGAAAATCGCGGCCCAGCCCCCACGGCGGGCGCTTCGCTATATGCTGGGCTGCGAATACAATGCTGCGAGGCGACTAAACAAAACGAATGAAGTTACTCATTATTGCAATCGCAGCGATCAGCCTGAGTTCGTTCACGAACCTCAAGGCTCAGACGAAGCGCGACCTCTTTGCTCTTGAATACTCCTTTGACAGTTGTCAGAGAAGCGTTCTTGATCAGGAAATAAAGCTTGGATTTTGCATCTACGATGGTTACTGCGACAGTGACTACGTGGCAGGCCTCGATACTCTGGAAGCGGCGGCATTCGGGCATTTACTTGAACTATCCTCGCCAGAGAAGAGGCGGCGTTTAGGTGCGGAAGAAAAGTTATGGTATAATAAACGCGATGCGTTTTTTAGCAAAACAGATGATATTCCGCAGCCTCCTGATTTTGGTGACGAAGGGGATCCGAGTGCTAAACCTCGGTATCTCAAGAATCACATTTTATACTTGATAAAAAGAATTCGAACTTTAGAAAAAAACAAAGCCCTGAAGAACGGAATAAAACATTTTTCAAATTTAGACATAGGAAGCACACAACAATGAGTAAAATAATAGGTATCGACTTAGGAACAACTAATAGCTGCGTGGCAGTCATGGAAGGCACGCAGCCGACGGTCATTGCGAATTCGGAGGGCGCGCGGACGACGCCTTCGATCGTCGCATTCACGAAGTCGGGCGAGCGGCTCGTCGGTCAGGCCGCCAAGCGGCAAGCGGTGACGAATCCGCAGAACACGGTTTTTTCCATCAAGCGCTTCATGGGCCGCAAGTTCGGCGAAGTGAACGAGGAAATGAAGCTCGTGCCCTACAAGGTCATTCACGGCGATAGCGACAACGTGCGCATCGAGATCAACGGCACGATCTATTCGCCGCCCGAGATTTCGGCAATGATCCTCACCAAAATGAAGCAAACTGCCGAGGATTATCTCGGACAAAAAGTTACCGAAGCGGTAATTACGGTTCCAGCATACTTTAACGATACGCAGCGTCAGGCCACGAAAGACGCTGGGGAAATTGCGGGGCTTACCGTTCGCCGCATCATCAACGAGCCGACGGCTGCTGCGCTTGCGTATGGCCTCGATAAAAAAGGCAAGAACGAGAAGATCGCCGTCTATGATTTTGGCGGTGGAACGTTTGACGTTTCCATTCTGGAACTCGGCGAAGGCGTGTTCGAAGTAAAATCCACCGATGGCGATACGCATCTTGGCGGCGATAACATCGATGCGCGTCTCGTAGATTTTCTTGCGGATGAATTCAAGTCTGCCGAAAATATCGACTTACGCAAAGACCCGATGGCGCTCCAGCGCCTGAAAGAAGCTGCGGAAAAAGCGAAGATGGAACTTTCGACTGCCATGCAGACGGATGTGAACCTTCCCTTCATCACCGCAACGGCGGATGGTCCGAAGCACATGAATATCTCGCTCACCCGCACGAAGTTCGAGCAGTTGGTGAACGATATTCTGCAAAAGACCGTCGAGCCATGCAAACGCGCGCTCGCGAATGCGAAGGTTACACCGGCAGACATTGATGAAGTAATTCTCGTTGGTGGATCGACGCGCATTCCGAAAGTGCAGGAGATCGTCCGCCAGCTTTTCGGCAAGGAACCGCATAAGGGCGTAAATCCGGATGAAGTGGTTGCGATCGGCGCGGCAATTCAGGGCGCGGTACTCACCGGCGAAGTGACGGATGTACTGCTTCTCGATGTGACGCCGCTCACGCTTTCCATCGAAACGATGGGCAGCGTCGCAACGCCAATGATTCCCGCGAACACGACGATTCCGACGCGCAAATCGGAGACATTCTCAACGGCCAGCGATTCGCAGCCGAGCGTGGAAATTCACATTCTGCAAGGCGAGCGTCCGATGGCGATAGATAATAAATCGCTTGGAAAGTTCCATTTGGATGGAATCCCTCCCGCGCCACGCGGAGTGCCGCAAGTCGAGGTAACTTTTGACATTGACGCGAACGGAATTCTCCACGTATCCGCGAAAGACAAAGCGACGAACAAGGAGCAGTCCATACGCATCACATCGTCGAGCGGACTTTCGAAAGAAGAGATCGACAAAATGAAGCGCGACGCCGAGGCGCACAAAGCCGAGGACACTCAGCGCAAGGAGCAGGTCGAAACCCGCAATCAGGCCGATCAGATGGTCTTCCAGTCCAAGAAGCAAGTCGAGGAACTGAAAGACAAGATGACGCCCGAAGGCCACGGCAAGATAAATTCCGCCATCGCCGATCTCGAGAATTCCCTCAAGGGAACGGACGCCGCCGCAATCAAAGCCGCCGTCGAATCGCTGAACCGCGCCTGGAGCGAAGTCTCCACGCAAATGTATCAGCAAGCTCCGCCCCCCGGCGCGGATGGCAACCAACCGCCGCCGCAGGATGGACAGAACGGCCAATCCTTCGGTGGCCCCAAAGTCGAGAATGCAGACTTTGAGGTGGTGGATGAGGATGGGAAGAAGTAAACCCAAATGATGCAACAGACCGGATGGAACTTCTATCCGGTCTGTTTGCTTTACAGCTTATGCCGAAGTTTTATGTGTACCTGGGAATTAGCGTGTTCGTTTACACAAATGAACATACACCCATTCATGTGCATGGTCATTATCAGGGTGGCGAGTGCAAAGCGGAAATTGAAACGGAGGACGACACCGTTCAAAGTATCACATTCGATAATGTGAAAGGAAAACCTCCATTACCACCCGCGCAGCTTCGCGATTTTAAGAAGTTCGTTAAACATGAAGCGGACAACATCGTAAAAAATTGGCACGACTATTTCGAACGGAATCAACATATTGAACCTGAGATCATTACACGGAGGATTCGATGAAGATCATTGATAAAACCGGGAAAAGTACCGGACCGTATCTTTCTGTACTCGACGCGAAGTACATCGACGATTATCGCTTGCTGATTACTTTTAACGATGATATTTCCCGTATCGTCGATTTTGGTGATTTCTTAAGAGCTTCCCCGCATCCCGACATTAAGAAGTATCTCGATGTCAAGAACTTTAAATCGTTCCATATCGAATATGGCGACCTCATGTGGGGAGATTCCGATATGATTTTCCCGATCGCGACGCTGCACCTGGGTGGGACGATCGAATACATTCCGCCACAGGCTTCAACAGCCAGAGCGAAGCAACAACCAAAGAAAAGCAGAATGCGAACCACACAAACTATGCGTCGAGTTCGGGCATAAAAATTGAGACTGCCGACCTTGAGATGGTCGATGAGGATGGGAAGAAGTAACTAATGAACTGGGGCAAGCATTAGCTTGCCCCACTTTATTTTTTTAACTACTTAAGTATGTAGCTTACAAGATCCGACTCGGTGCGTGATATGTTTTGCAGGTAAGGCCGCCCGATTTCTGATAATGTTCGGACATAATAGCCAATTGCAGGAGCGATCCAATAATAATTCTCGAAATTCTGGTAAGAATATAGATTTCCAGCTCTGAATAGAATTTGAACGGCATCCAAATTTTGTCCCGCTTCCACGACGGTTGAATCGGCAAGGTAACTAAAAACAAATTGCCGATAAGAAGAAACTTCATTCCCTGTTATGGGGTCGATGTAAGTAGTATCGACTTGTATGTAAATCGAGGGTTCCATACTCGCTATTGGATAGGTTGGCCAGCCGGCACGCGTTCCAGGAATCGCAATATAGTAAGAGAGGTCACCGTTAACCTCATAACTCAGATATTCCGGCTCTCTTTGCGTCGAGTCCCATATATAGCTTACAACGTTAACATTGTTCCTGCCTTGATACGAGATCCCCGCTTGAAAGACGACCTCCGTATCTAAAAAGTCCTGGGTGAGCCGACCAAGAGTATCCCAGTACATATTACGAAAAACGAACTGGCTACCAACTCCAGGTTGGACTGTGTTGTCCTTAGTTGCGGTCGCGGTTGTGCTGCTTTGACAGCCGGCAATTGCAATGAGGACGAGCATTCCTATTAATGTGACGATTCCAAAAGGCTTCATATCTTTAAAATCACTCTGAAGAACTGACAAGTTCCGCACCAGAATCGGACGTAAATTTCCCCATCGTCTTGCGCTGGCGGCACGATGTTTTCGGGCTGGTGGTTAAGATAAATATGAGACATGTCGAAATAGCTGAGACATCGGACGCTTTTGTTATCCTCGTTGACAAGGAAGATTTTGACCGCTCGCGTATAGAACAAGCGGTGGAATTTCTGGAAGGCGATGATTTCGCACACATCCCGTATGTCGATGACGAAGAGCAGGCAGAGATCGCACGCGGCCTTGCTTCGATGACTGAGGAAGACCGTCGATTTACCCTTGTCCGTGAGTCGAAATAATGCCGGTTCGCTTTATCTATTCGGATCAGGCGGAGAAATTCGTCCGCAAGAATTCCGATAGCTTGAGTTTTGAGAAAGTGGAAGAAGCTGTTCGTCTATCTTTAAACAAAATACTTCATCGGGAGCGAAACAACGCTGATATTAAGAAACTCAAAGCAGAATGGAAGGGACATTGGTGCGTCAGGCTCGGCAACATTCGCGTTATCTTCCGATATGAGAATGGTGAGCCGATCATTACCTATATCACGAGAATAGAGTTCCGAGGCAACGTTTATTGATATTGCCCCACCCTCCCGCGCTGCCGGCACGATGTTTTCGGGCCGGTGGTGTGACACTTTCGTAATTCTACACCGGTGGTTTTGTGACACGAATAGTATCCGGCTTAATCACGGGAGCAGTAGGAATGGAATCATTGAGAAAGAATTTCGGATCACACTCCGGCGGAATTTTGGGATGTTTTTTCGGAAGCAGCCATTCGAAGAGCTTCGTATAATCAAAATAGAGAGTTAAACCCGGTGGCCCCGGAGAAGTCGGCATACCCTTGTTCCAATCTTTGAGATTCAGATTTGGCGGCGCTGGTTGTGAGACTGAGTCTTCTGCCGACTTAAATGGCTTCATTGTCTGCCCCTCCGCTTGCTTCGCGAACAATATCAAGAGGATGACAATGAGATTCGATTTCATATTGAGGAATCAGCATACCTGTAAAACTCCGGAAAATAGTTTAGTGCCCTATTGTTAGTCCTGATGGCACGATGTTTTCGGGTCAGTCGTTAAGCGAGTCAATTCATGGAAACTCCTACTCTTTCCCCGCAACTTTCCCAGCTCATTTCTGAATTCGAAGCGGCGACGGAACGCGTTACTAAAATGCAGCGCGAGTATTCAGAGGAGCAGTGGCAGCAGAAACCTGGGCCGGAACGATGGTCGGCTATCGAATGCATCTGGCATCTGAACTGGACGAGCGAGAAGATGATCGAGAATGTTCGTCAGGCATTGGCCGGGCTTGAGTCGAAACCAAAACATCAGGACAAGTACACCCTCGATTTTGTTGGCTGGTTTTTGGCGAAGAGTCTGTCTGCAAAAGGGCGGTTCGCAAAATTTAAGACAACCGCACCATCCGCGTCTCAAAGTACGATGTACATCGCAGAAGTACTTGGCAGATTTCAGGAACTGCAGGAAGAAATGATCCGCACCATTCGTGAATCGGATGGATTGCCGCTTGGCGAAGGGAGAGTAATATCGCCATTCAATGCAAAGATGCGCTATAATGTTTATTCTGCATTTTGTGTTACTGCTGTTCACGAACACCGGCATCTCGATCAGGCCGAACGCGCCGCGATGACCAAATAATTTATGAAAGAACTCGCAGAACTATTCGAGAACAACCGAAAGTGGTTAGAAGAGATCACAGCGAAACAACCCGATTTCTTCGAACAGCTTGCTGTTCAACAAAATCCGGAATATCTATGGATCGGCTGCTCGGATAGCCGGGTTCCCGCGAATGAGATCGTTGGACTATTGCCGGGAGAGCTTTTCGTGCATCGAAATGTGGCGAATGTGGTTTCGCATACCGATCTAAATTGCCTCTCTGTGTTGCAATTCGCGGTAGATGTGCTCGGCGTAAAGCATGTCATAGTTACCGGACATTACGGCTGCGGCGGCGTCACAGCCGCGCTCGAAGGCAAGCGATTGGGACTCATCGATAATTGGCTGCGACATGTGCAGGATGTCTATCAAAAGCATGAACGCGAGATCTCAAAGCTGCCATCGAAACATGCTCAGGCAGATCGCCTGTGTGAACTAAATGTGATCGAGCAAGTAGTGAATGTGTGCCAAACCACCGTCATGCAAGATGCGTGGGTTCGAGGCGAGAAAGTTACTGTACACGGCTGGATCTATGCACTAAAGGATGGCAAGCTTCGCGATCTTGGCATGACGATCTCTTCTCCGGAAGAGATGCGAACTGCGCATCAAAACGCGATTCGATCCGTTTAGTAATTTCTCATTTCTTCTTCGTCGGCTTGGGCTTTAACGATGCAACATACTTGTAGCTCTCTGCAAAGTGCTTCTTTAATTCCGTGGTATTTTTCAAGAGTGTATCCGGCACGACGACATATTCTTTCTGAACGATTCCGTATGCTTCACAGAGTTTCGTTTTATATTTCGCAAGAAATAGTTCTATCGCATCTTTCGGAAGCCGAAGGTTCAAATCTCCATCTTTCGAAAGATACGAGAACATGTGCCCATTGAGCGATGTGTAAGGAACCGTATTGCCTTTCCGCTCGACGCCCTTTTGCGTAGCTATCACTTTATCATATAGAACGATCGAAGATGGCGGAACCGAACTTTCTTTTTTTGCAGCCATGAAATTTACATTTACAGTGTGCTATGGAGTGATCGTAACCTTAACAATATCCCTGCCCTCAGATGTTTCGAGAATAAGCAGATAATCACCAGCGGCAACGCCTGCATTCGATAGAGAAAATGAATGATCCCCTGCAGACTCTTCGTCGTCGAGCAGGGATCTTACCATGGCCCCGCGTTGATCGTAAAGTGATAGCATACAATGGGAAGGTCGATCGAGCGTAAAGGTCGCATTGGAATTATTTTTAGAAGGATTTGGATGGATCGAGAGGTTCGTATTCGGCTTGGAGATGTCGCTCATATGGACCCAACTCGATTGCCCGATAGCCGCCTTAGCAAAATAGATCTCTAATTGAGGTATCTGAGTCGTGCTTGTCCGTGTGTCTGCCCAGGCGGCGAAAAGCGTATCGTTCACAAGCGCGGCGGACATGAAATCATTGCCGGGGCTGTCAAGAATTGTTTCGTAAGGCGCCGTCGAGTCCGACATGCGGAAGTTTTTGGAAAATGTCAGGCCGCCGTCGGTCGAAAAAGCATAGTACGTATCGGTGGCGGAAGCATAGCCGGTATCCTTCCCATTCCGCCGATCGCGCCAAACAACTGCGAGCTTTCCATCCGCGCTGAATGTCGGCCAAAGCATATCCTGCAGGATCCCGTTGCCAATTTCATCATCATTGACACGCATTGTGTCACTCCAGGAGGCACCGCCATTGAAGGTTGTGGAACTGTAAATATCATTGTCCCCATTCCTGGAATCGAGCCAGAACAATGCAAGATGATCTGCCTTTGTGGGATCTGCAACGAGCCGAAATCCGCCTTTCGAAAGCGTATCTCTGTTCGGTGAAGGCTGAAGAATGAAGTTCCTCGTAAAGCTCACTCCTCCATCCGTCGATGTTGCAAGCACAAAACCAGCGTGAACTTTCTGTGATAGGTCGTAACATGGATACGCAACATAAAGAGTGCCATCGCTTGAAACGGCTGGCGAACCCATTGGCGCTTTGACGTCGAGAGCAGAAAACGGCGTTGAATCGAGTACCGTTTCTTTGCTCCAGGTTTCGCCACTATCGATCGATCGCGTGAAGAACGTATGGCTCGGCGGAATGTGCCATGGCGCAGGCTTTGTTGGAATATAAAGATTTCCACTCGTCGATGCAGTACTATTATCTATTGCGACCCATGGACGATCGAGCGAGATATACGAATTCTCATCGGCGTTTATCGCCTCCACAGGCGTTGACCATGTCACTCCCCCATCGCTGGAATGCACGACGAATACGCCGCCGAATGTATCGGAATTATTATGATAGTCAATATAACACAGGAAAAGGATCCCATCTTTTCGCCACGCCATCGAGACGTCAGCGGAACCCCATCCGGTCTGAGCATGTGGAAGATCAACCGGCGTGCTCCACGTTGCGCCGGCGTCGCTGGAGGCTCGTGTGCGAATGGCGATCACTTTGGCAGTC
>Ga0206953_1150_pt1 | contig 11807 bp, 8 predicted proteins | sample Alteio_BWOrgHeat_36_FD_152977 | JGI IMG/M metagenome (GOLD analysis project Ga0206953, IMG submission 152977) | Enriched cells from forest soil in Barre Woods Harvard Forest LTER site, Petersham, Massachusetts, United States -... | ecosystem: Environmental > Terrestrial > Soil > Temperate forest > O...
TCTGAATCGCCATCTAGCTCACCATCTGGATCACCGCTGCCGCGCATTAAACATATTCTTGAACGTTCAGAACGCCGCAAGAGCATTCAACACGCATTCAGCAGCGAGGACCTGTCTCGCGTTCCTGAACAAAAGACAGAAAAACAAAATCGTAGCCCCTTACGACGAGCATTTGACACTATCTCACGCCGCAACAGTGATGAATATAAAAAACAGGTTAAAGATCATGCTTCATCAAGCCCTTCACTGCTAAGAAACAGCATGTCTGTATCATCAAATCTATTGGATGACACGCCACGCACTCATGCACAATTCGTCCAGAATATGCAATATGAACAAACGGATGAACGTGGCGACACCCCCCTTCACCACGCCGTGACAAATGGCTGGAACGAAAAAGCCTTACTTTTTCTTAGTCAGGGTAACGATGCAAATGTAACAAACAAATTGGGGCAAACACCACTTAATACCACAATCCGTTCACTTGAGTGTTTAGCATATCTGATAGCATATAAGGCGCAGGTAAACACTCGAGACATAAACGGCGCATCGCCATTACATAAAATAGTGATCAATTCAAATCTCAATGACGAACAAAAAATAGCGGGAGTTCGGCTACTGCTCAAATGCGGCGCAGATCAACAAGCATGCGACAATGATGGTAATAATGTGCTCCATTACTTGGCTCGCGCATGTCAAAAATCAGATACACCAGCTCTCTTTAGATTTTTCGTGTCACTAGGAGTACGATTGGCTCAGACTAATCTGGCAGGAGACGTCCCAGCTATGATTGCTCAAAACTGCACTACAAAAATGTTTCATCAAAAACATCACGATGCTCTTGATGCGATAGTAAAAGAGTGGATTGATTACGGAAAGGTTGCCGTAACAGATAAACCACCAGCAATAGAAAAGATAGATGATTCGAAAAAGCCGTTAGATAATCACGGAAATACCACTCTGCACCTTGCAAAAGACGATCAGTTACCAAAGCTACTTCTATGCCATCCAAATATTAATATTACGAATAACCAGAGTCGTACGCGTCTTAACTTTGCGGCCAACTCAGTCGCTGCATTTGTATATTTATTATCACATCCCACAATCGATATCGAAAAAGGAGATAATATCTCGCGTACCCCGCTGCTCAATACCATCAAGAATGAAAAATTAAGTGGGGCAGAAAAAGTTGCTATGAGTTTACTATTACTGCTATTAGGCGCCAACCAAAATCATCTCGATCAGAAAAAAAATACTCTTTTACATATTATTGCCCAAAATGCTCATATGGCAGGCGCAGGAGAATTATTTCAATTATTTGTTCGTCGAGGATTACCAGTTACTGCGCGCAATGTTCATGATCAAACACCGCGAGCTATATTAAGTTCACGCTTACAACAAGATCCTGTTCTTAATGGCATTGATGTCTATCAGGAAAATAGCGCGAAAATTCGCCAGATTTATGATCAGCAGATCGAAGAAAGTACCGCGTCATCATCTTCCAGTCTACCGAGTTGAAATGTAATAGCATGTTTATATACTAATGCTTAACATTTATTCAACGTCGATATAAAAAAGGATATCGGAATGAAAAGTTTGACTATTACACTTGCCCTTATTTTTTTATGTAGCACGATTCAGGCGTGCGAAACCCCAACCAATGAAATCCGCTTCACTCTGCCAAAGAGATTGGATAGCACTACCAGTACACTTGCAAGATTACTAAAGGATAAAGACTTAACTGACTCTTATGGGTCAAACAAAACGATACAAGAAGAAACATTTACTGATGATTATATAAAAAATGAACTATTTCCCAGCTCGTTCTTGCAAGGGTTAGAAGGGCTTGCCAAACAGTCAACGCAAGATCATACAAAAATTCAGGCTCTTTATAAAAGCTCCGATGACTACTGGGTGAACATTGCTTATTCAGTACTCATCCATTTAAAAATTGCTCAAAGAAGTTCTGCTAGCACGTGGCTAAAAGCACCACACTACGTCCCACACTTGCCTACACTATTATCCGTTATAGAGTTTGGTGACAACAAATGTATCCCTGCACTAATTAAAGTCATTAAAAATTTGTAAGAAAATTAAACACTATCACCCAAAAGAGGATAATGTATGAAAATTTTGGCTACCATACTCACACTTGTTTTTTTATGCAGCACCGTTCAGGGGTGCCCATTTATAAAGCAGCTCAATACTACCATCAAGAATTTGAATCAGGCGCTTGAAAACAGTGTACTCACTGACTGCTGTAAGGATTGCGCAGACACCGCCATCGCTACAAAATTACCTGACGTCTCATTATCAAACGATAGTTTATTCAAAGGGCTTGACGCACTCGCTCGTGAAGCATTTGGAGAATCAATATCACAAAGCACCGCAGCTCTTTACGGCAGTCAGAGTGAATATTTGGTATTTACTGCACATTCATTATTAGCCCATCTGACAGCCGCTCACACATTCGGTCCTAAAAAATTCCTTCTAGAGCCGGAATTCCGCCCTCATTTAACAACCATTGCAACCGTCATGCAATTTGCGCAAAAATGCACTACGCAATTGGAGAAGTTGCAAAAAGAGGATATACCTTTTCTGCCATGGCAGCATCCGGATTTTACAGCACAATGTACCAAAAACAGAAAAAAATCTGATTCTGATGACGTTAAGTGAAGATAAGGCTCTCTCCATAGCCATCAAATAACAACCTCCAGATCGTCTTTGCGAGCGCAGCGCGGCAATCCAAGGGGAAGGAAAAGATTGTTTGTATAAGAAGACCATGAGATTTGAGCTGGATTGCCGCGTCGCTATCATTAGATGGCACAATCAATCACAGCTCCTCGCAAAGACGATTTGGTCGCCCTTTGCTCTCTGAATTGGCGTCACTTAAGCTTTCATTTTCTCATCGATTTCTACGTCCCTTCCGTCATCCTTGCGAAAGCGAGGACCCAGTTTAATTCTTATTTTGTGGCATTGGTCAAAAAGTTGCGTGATCAGAATCGGAAGTGAAATTTTCTCTTAATTTAATAGGGATTTTTAGACATTAATAGCCTCAAAAACTGGATCCTCGTCTTCACGAGGATGACGTGTCAGGGGTGGAAATCACCTTAGAAAAATGAACATCGCTTTCATCAACGAATTGCCCAGCTCTTATAGTAAAGACAATCGGAAGCTATCTTTAACCATTATTCATCCAACTCATGTGTTGTTTTCTTAACCCGAATCGGCGTTATAAAATTATTCAACCGTAACTGATTTTGCCAAATTACGCGGGTAATCGATCGGCCGCTTTAATTCATTGGCAATGGCGTAGACAAAAAATTGCATAAGCCCGGTCATTGCCAACTGCCCAAGCAGCGGCTTGACGCGCGGCACCATGAATGCAACATCAGCAAGTGATGTTAATTCATGCTGGCCTTCAAAAGCAAAAGCGGTAATGATACCGTTGCGCGCTTTTATTTCTTGCGCATTGGAAAGCAATTTTTGATACACCAACGGATCCTGGTGAGAAAAGACAAAAATAGGCGTTTGATCATCAACTAATGCCAGCGGCCCATGCTTGATTTCGCCGCCCGGATAGCATTGAGAAAAAATGTATGCCACTTCTTTGAGTTTGAGCGCCGCCTCCATAGCGAATGGATAACTGATGTGCCGCCCAAGGAAAATGGCACGATCGTAGCGCGCATACCGTGGCGCGTATGTGTTGATGATATCTGCTTTGTACGATTCAATAGCATTTTCAAGAATTTGTGCACAGGCACACAGATCCTGCTCTGCCTCTATCAATTCCGCCTGCGTAATAATATTTTTTTGCACGGCAATAAAATGTGCAAACCAATAAAGCGTTGCTAATTGTGTTGAAAATGCTTTGGTAGATGCTACCGCAACTTCTCTGCCCGCTTGCGTGAGCAAAAATCCGCCCGCTTCGCGAATAATAGTACTTGAGGAAACATTAGTTAGGCCAACAGTGGGTACGCCGCCCGCTTTATTGGCTAAACGCAATGCTTCCAGCGTATCTGCTGTTTCACCAGACTGCGAAATTGCGATAAATAAACTATTGTTTTCAGCAAAAAAGGGCATACAACGAAATTCGGATGCTAAATGCACACGCGTTGGTAGTCCGCACACTGTTTCAAAAAAGAATTGCGCCATACGTGCTGCGTGCCAGGAAGTTCCACACGCCACCAAATGTATGCGCTTGAGCGCTACCAACTCCTGCAGCGTTATGCCCAAATAATCTTGCATATGCTTGCTGGTAGTTTTTAAAAAGGCAATGGTCGCGCAAATGGCTGCTTTCTGTTCAAAAATTTCTTTGAGCATATGATGCTCATATGCTTGTTTTTCATTTGCATGCCAATCAAGTTCAAGCGTTTGCGCTTCAATTGGTAATGGTGTCCCTGAAAAATCGTACATCTCAAGCGCATCTTTGTGTGCTATCACAATACTTTCATCTGGCAAAAAGAGTACTTTTTTTGTCTTGCCCGCAAAGGCAATCGGATCGGATGCCACAAACATCTCATCATCGCCAATACCGATGCACAGAGGTGAGCGACGCCGTACGAGCAGAATTTTGTCCGGAAATTCCTGCATAATCGCCACAAAGGCGTATGCTCCTTCAAGCTGATTAACTAAGCTGAAGACTGCGTCATTGAATGTGCTGCACTCTTTGAGCGCAGCCTCAAGAAGATGTGCAACTACTTCGGTATCCGTTTGCGAATGGAAGGTGTGCCCAGCATGGGTGAGCTTTTTTGTTAATTCATAATGATTTTCGATAATACCATTGTGCACGAGCGCAATAGTTTTTTTGCAATCGAAATGAGGATGGGCGTTTTCGTGCAATGCAGATGAGCCGTGCGTTGACCAACGCGTGTGACCAACGCCTAAGAAACCGTCGATCGGTGTCTGAATGAGTTCTTGCTCAAGATTATTGAGTCTGCCTTGGGTTTTTGCGTAGAGCAGTTGCTCATTAGTTGGATTGAGGCAGGCAAAGCCGGCGGCGTCGTAACCTCGATACTCGAGGCGCCTGAGCCCCTCGAGTACGAATGATTTGCTAAAATTCTTACCGATATAACCGACAACAGTGCACATGCCGGATACCTCATTAATAAGCGCCTTTTTTATGCGCTGTGCTTCAAGATCACTACTTCTTCTATTAGCGTTTTACAAATTGGAACTTTCTTCGTGCGCCACGCTGACCATACTTTTTACGCTCTTTATTGCGCGCATCAACGGTGAGCATGCCATGCCCACGCAGCATAGGGCGCAATGTTTCATCAATAGAAAGGAATGCACGCGCAATACCGAGGCGAACTGCTGTTGCTTGGCCTACTTTGCCACCACCAATAACATTGGCTGCTACATCGTAAGAAGCACTTACCGGATAGACATTGGTAATCTCGGTCGCCGTTTTGCGCGTTTCGGCCGTATCAAAATAGGCAGCCAATTCGCCACCATTTATCTTGAATTTGCCGGAGCCTTTGTACAGCCAAATACGGGCAACCGCATTTTTACGCCGGCCGACTCCATGAGAAACAGGAGCAGCCTTTTTGCTTTTTTTCGCTACTTTAGCAGCGGGAGAACTGACTTTTTCTTGAGCCATGTAACTTTGCAAGCCTTTCTTTGAAAACATCGACAGATGTTTATCGCACTTTTTAACTAAATACCGGATGATTATTTATCATACTCAAGGTGGCAAAATTGTCAAAGGCCAGCCTATTCAACGTCAAAATCGAAGTAAACTTCCGGATAGGGCTCATTGACCAGCGTGTAATGTCACCATTCTTCTGGAATCGCTCTAAAACCGTTATAAGGCGTATGGAGCCGATGATCGGAGTTGAACCGACGACCTACTGATTACGAATCAGTTGCTCTACCAACTGAGCTACATCGGCGTTTTCTGACAGTGTAACGTCAAAGAATAATTGAAATTATGCACTCATAGGCGCAAGTTTATCTGATATCGCCAAAAAAGTTAAATCAGATTTATTATTCTTTTTCTCTATCTTCAAATAACTCTTGGCAGACAAGGCACCGCGCTGCGTCCGGATACGATTTGAGGCGCTTTTCAGAGATAGGTTGCCCACAATCTATGCAAATGCCGTACGTACCATCTTCAATCTTTTCAAGAGCCCGTACAATACGTTGGTACTCCTCCGTTTCAGCCGTTTGCAGCGAAGTCCTGAGCGACTCCATAGTAGAGCTCAGTGCCTGGTCGCCCGGATCTTGTACCTGATCATCGGTTATTCGCTCACGAGAGAGTTCAATCAGTTTCTGCTCTAATTCCTGCTTGCGTTGCGTTAATTCAGCTTTAATGTGTTCAAATTCGTTTTTCCTAACCACTCTTTTCTTTCCTTTTTCTTTGAAAAAAAGTTTGCAATAAGTGAGCTGAGTGCTCCCCTTGAATGCCACCTACTATCGTAAAAGCATCCCTCTTGTATACTGGAGATCCCGGGGTATTGTCAAGGCGGTATCCAAATAAAGGTGATTTTGCTCCGTAAACCATGCCAACACACCTGCTCAATTGGATCAAACTCATGCACATGCTGCACGGCTCAAGCGTTACGTATATCCAGCAGCCATCCAGACGCCAATCAGCTCTTTTCTGGGTAGCCCGCTCAATGGCGACAGCTTCTGCATGGGCTATCTGGCACTTTCTTTTCTCTACCCGATTATAACCGCGGCCAATGACGCTGCCTGTCGCATCAACGATAACTGCTCCTATGGGCACCTCATCATACGCAAAGGCACGTCGAGCACACGCAAGCGCTTGTCTCATAAAAAGCTGGTCCCGTTCGGGGCCAAAAGGAGTTACATTGGATTCTGACAACATATTAATTCTGTAAAAGGGCAATAAATACCAAATTTAAATAACATTTAAAATAGCTTTTTTTCAAAAGAATTACTACACTGAAAATCCACCGGGCTGCATTTTCATAGGACGGGCAAAGGATTATCTTGTCGACAAACTCAATTTGTATTTTAATAACAGCGTTCAGGCGTAATCTTAACGCTCTCCTTCTTAACCGTTATATCCTGCTCGCACTCTGTTTAAACTCGACCGGTACCTTAGCGGTACTGGATGCTGAAACCGCATACCGCAAAGCAAATTCAATCATATGGCAGATGCCCAAAATACCGATAGCGCTTTATCACAGAGATCTTTATGAGGGAGGTGCTCACCTGGCACACCTTTGTACCGACTATCTGGCCATACGTACTCTTTTGAACAAACGCATCTCATATGTTACCAAAAAACTCACCCAAGAACCGAAAGCCGCCATCGATTTTTTAAGCAGTATTCAAAAGGCGCAACAAGCTTTAGCACGCCCTTCACTCGATAGTGCATACCAGCTAGAACAACGACTCAGTCAGACTCAGAAAGAGTTTTATGAATTTGGCACAACAGAATATCGTTACCACGCTGGCTCTAATCCGTTTAAAAAAGAGCTTTTCTGGCCGCATCTCGCTCATTATTTTTTTGATCATCTGATCAATTCTTTTCTTATCGATAATGTTCCGGCTGCTGCCTTAAACAAAAATCGTATTACTCAACTAGCTTATGAGCCTGCAGGCGATGATCCAACACATCAAAAAGCCTGCGCCGAATGGAAAAAGGTTATTGATAGCTACAGCAGTCCAAAGGCCATAACAGAAGAGTTTATGCAGGAAGGCCTAGAGGATTATGCCAAAATAGAAGCCGACATCGCTGCTGGAGAACGGGATATAGCTCAAGCGAACCAGAAAATACGGACAGAATTGGATAAAATTACTCAGGAAATTTCTGAGCTCTACCCACAAGCCGAAGGTCGCGAACAGCACCGCGATGAAATATTTTATGATGCATTTGATGAAAATAATGTACTGCTGATTAACATGCTCGATGCCGTCTGCGCGCAACTCCAAAAATTTACTTCAAGCATGAATTTGAACTTCAATTTGCGAGAGTATATATCACCAGCAGTTTGGTTGCAAAAGGATACTCATGGTGGTTTTCGCCATGCGGTGCCACCGCTTTTGCCATTTTCGGTACTGCTGCCTGATGGTAAAAGACTACCATTAGCCGTTCCGTATTCTTTTTCACCTATTACACCACTCCGCTATTTATTGCATAGTTCAAATCCTATCTACCGTCTTATCGCTTACGGTATGGAAAAAATGATCAACACCTTTTTTGAACAACAGATCAGGTCGGCATGCAGAACAGTGTTGCGCTCATCATCCTTATCACTGACTGTTTACAAAATGATACACTCTGCGTGGAAAATGGCCCTGCTTGGAGTAGATGCACAATCATATGATGCAGCACTTAATCAACAGTGGATCACGTATGCTGCGCAGCATGCCAATGAACTTGTTACACTGCTTACTAACTATGAACAGATGCGCGCAAACTATTCTAAAAAAAGCGCTGAAGTCAAAAAAGCAAAAGAGGCGCTGCGTTCGTTCATAGAACAAGCTCATTATCAAAATCAGTACACATTATCGCGCATTCTTAAAACACGCTCGATTTGGTACAAAGGGCGCATAAAATTTCTGATACTGCCAGTAATAGCACTCACCGCTTTTCATTTTAGATCATCATTTAGCATAGTGCCAATGATGGCCCAAGCGTACGTTTCACAATTGTTTAATTCACTCTGCCAACATCTAAGGATTAGCACATGACAATCAACCGGATAACCCGTTCATTATCTTTAATTTTCTGCATTGTGAGCATATTTGCCACACAAATATGGGGTATGCACGAGGTTGGAGACGGGCTGGATAAGCTTGCCGAACTTACCACTGGATTTAGCGCAGAAAATTGGCTTGGTATAAAAATGTTTATAACAACCATACCAGGCATTGACTCCGTTATACAAAGTGAAAATGATGATTGGCAAAAAAGAGCTTATAAACCAGATGAGGAACTGGTAAAACACCTTAAAAGAATCAATCATTTAGCCAAGCTCAAAAAAGAACTCCAAAACCAAGACCAAGCAGAAAGTGATAAAAGAAACCAACGCTTGGCAGACGAAGCCAATGCGCGTGAACTGGCCAAAATAAGTCAGGAAGGTGCAGAAAAAGTAAAAGCGTATGCAGCGAGCGCAAAAGAGGCGGTTGAAAAACTTATGTCTGCCCGCAGTGTTGGCATAATCTCTGCCACTGCTTTTTCAATCATCGGCATTAAATTTGGCTTTAACTATCTGCAAGATGCCCTTGATAAACCAACTCTTGCTATAAAATCTTCAATCCCATCACTGAGTGATCAGCTGGGCCAAATGATCTTTGGCAAGAAAAAAGATCAAAAGATACGTTTGCAAGACGAGGTGCTCTTTGAGCCGGAGCTTGAGGAGCGTATTAAAACGCTGACTCAGTCTTATCTGAATGCTATCGATAATGGCGCACCGTTTCGCAATGTACTTTTTTACGGCGAGCCAGGAACGGGTAAAACGGCTATTGCAACCAAAATGGCACTGTACATCGATCAAGAAGGTCATGACATGTATTACCTCTATTTTGCCGCATCAAATCTTGATCAGTTTTCCCTTGAAGAAGCAATTAAGGCTATCAATGGGTTATTCCTGTACGCGAAGAATTCACGCAAAAAACTGATGATCATTATCGATGAATGTGAAGTGCTGTTTGCCAATCGAAGTGGTAACTTGAGCGAACAAGCACGCAAAATGCTAACCGCCTTTTTAACATTCACTGGTCAGCCGAGCAGAGATTTCGTGCTCATTGGCCTTACCAACCGTCGTGAAGCATTTGATACCGCATCGCTCAGTCGTTTTTACGAACAAATATATGTTGGTCCACCCAATGAATGCCAGCGCAAGAGAATCTTTGAAAAATATAGTAACGGTTACCTGAAAGAAGGTAAAAACTTGGTCCCCCAAAAACCTACTTTCTTACAGCGTATAACCGGTAAAAAAATGCCAAAGGTACGCAAGCTTGTCATAGACTCGCAAGCACTTTCACCAACAATGGTTGAGTGGCTTTTGGCACAAATTGACGGCTTTACCGGCCGAGACATTGAAAATCTAGTGATAGCACTGCAAGCAGAAGCATACACCACGAAAAATTGTACGCTCACGCACGAGATCGTACGCAGGGTAGTACTGCGTAAAGTAGATCAACAACGCGATCAAAAGCTGGCTGAATCAAAAGAGCAAGAAGCTGCTTCGTTAAACCTTCGATAGTAACCCGCGGTAAAGGTTAGATAATTCGTTGATGAAAAAGGGTAAAATAAGAATCTAACCATCAACGAGGAAAAATGCGTAAATAAATCATCACTTCTTAACTCGATTAAACTTCCACTCTCTCCGTCGATCACACGTCCCCGACGTCATCCTTGCGAAAGCGAGGACCCAGGCCAAGGTGATAATCTCATATTTATTGAGTCGCTCAGAACTACATTTTGTTTGATCAATGTGATCGCTATTGTAAAGGTTAGTTAATTTGTTGATGAGAGTGATGTTTCTTTTTCTAAGGTGATTTCCACTCCTGACATTTATCATTCAGCTGCCTACACTAGGAATAGACATCCTCTAGAACCGTTGAAAATGCCCCCAGTACGTCATCCTTGCGAAAGCGGGGACCCAGTTTAATTATTATTTTGTGGCGTTCACCAAAGAAGTGTGTGAGAAGAAAGAGATAAATGAAAATCTTCTGTTAATTATCAATAAGGTTTTGAGCATTAATAGCTTCTAAACTGGGTCCTCGCTTTCGCAAGGATGACGGAAAGAGGATTGAACGTATCTTTAGAAAAATGAACATCACTTTCATCAACGAATTATCTAACCCTTACAGCAACGACGACTGGGAGCTATATTAGCTGATTATTGCCCCATTTTTTATATTTTTTTTCTTATCCTGAGTTAGCGTTTATTATTCTCTGGCCCCGAGCTAGTTATCTCTCTTGGCACCCCCCCTCATTACACGCTTGATTGTTTCCCGCACAGAATCTGCTATCTTTTCCATCTTAGAAGCATGCCTTCTGGTAAGGAAACTTTGTATCTTTCACCCGCTACTAAACAATGGACCAAGACGTGTATACCATAAAATTCTGTGCTTTTTTACTACTGTTATTGACCGCCCAATCAGTACTGACGGGTTTTACTTGTCCCGGATCAGTTGTCTGGGACAATAAACTTGGCATTGGCCCCGCCTGGAACCAGCTGTATGCCCAAGAGCATTTCACACTGAATGCGCAAGACAATCAACAAGCAAAAACGATTGTTATTGCGTTGGATAATCCATGCGTGTCATTAGAAGGCAAGAGCAGAGTAACGTTTGATGAGCAGTTTTATGCAAAAGGCACCATACGCGGCGTCTTTGGTTCTAAAGGAGCATTTACGTTCAATCAATCGACACAAGTAGCACCATTCGACGTTATTTCAAATCTTGATGGATTGCTCACCACCATCTTTTTTGACTGGTCATTGGTGGGTGGTATACAGACGAGCGTATGCAATGACAGAGTGGTACTTTCGCTGGGTGGCGGCTGGTTTTACATACATGGTAAACGCCCCATCACTTACATACGCGATTCAAAAGTAATTTTGTACGATACGCTCAACACGCCCATCGTAGAGCTAGGCTGCGCGGTACATCCTACTCAGGACACCACAGTATCTGCCACCTATACGGCAGGATTAGGCTGGTTTAGCGCACACCTCGATCGCTGCGAATTTAATGATTCAATCCATTATCACTTCAACAAGCTCTTTGCTACCACACTCATCTTAGACGGCTCATACAGAGTCACTGATTGCTGTTCCGTCTACTTGGGTGCCACATGGATTATTTCATTTAATACGCAA
>Ga0206953_1151_pt1 | contig 11758 bp, 13 predicted proteins | sample Alteio_BWOrgHeat_36_FD_152977 | JGI IMG/M metagenome (GOLD analysis project Ga0206953, IMG submission 152977) | Enriched cells from forest soil in Barre Woods Harvard Forest LTER site, Petersham, Massachusetts, United States -... | ecosystem: Environmental > Terrestrial > Soil > Temperate forest >...
AAGGAAGTTTATCGAGTACAACAGCCCAGACAAAAGGTAATTCAGGGAACCTCAACCGCGTCTCCAATAATCCTTCGCGACTTCGGGGAAGCCTGTCGAGGCAGGTTGAGCTATATCGAAAAGCGACGCCAACAGCAGCTACGCAGACCGAATGATAATTTGGCCGCCTCTGACGAGCGAACGGTCAATGCGTTGGAAGTAACTCAGATCGCGGAAGTGGAAGAATCTCCGGCTCCAGCATGGATCGCAAACAACGCCCCGGCAGTGATCGACAATGCCATCTCAGTAGTGGAAGAAGATGAAACACCAGATTTTTGGAGTGGACCCCCTTCGGGTTTCAAGATCCTGATGGAAGGGCTGTGCGATACCAGGCACGTTGGACTTTGGGGAACGATAAAGAAGCCTAAATCAATCAAAGGCGAGCCAGATCCTCAAGCGCTTCTTCTCGGCTCTTTATCGAAATTGGTCCATTTAATAGATGAGCTTGAGAAGCAAGGATATATCTTACCTGGCTCCGATGAAGCAATAGCGCGTTTTTTCGCTCACGCCTATCTTCGTAATGGCAAGATGAATGTCGTTCGGTTATCAGCAGGAATGATCTCCAGACGCCGCTCCGGCACGAAAGCTAAAGCTAAGAGATACCAGGTCGATGGAGACTTTCGAAAGGACTTAGCGTCAATCATTGCAAAACTGAAAGAACGGAATAAGAAGTAGCGATTTCTGCTTCTTACAAGCTTATCGAGCTGTTGATTGCAGATGTAACAGTTTCGCACACAGATGTAACAGTTTCGCACACAGATGTAACATATAAGTCTCGATTGATTTCGGTTCTACCATGCGACGGACAGAACATATCTTCTCGAACGACCGCGCTTGACACGATGCACCCGCGAGATCTCCTGGGAGACCTTGCAATGTTTCTCAACTGAAGTCTCAGTAAGATGAAAATTTACAACTTCGGAAGAACACGTGAGGCGATATCAGGAAGAAGTTCTTGTCAAACGGCGCGAGCACGCGCGGCATTTCGCCGACCAACTCGATCAGGAACCAACCTGGAACATTGCGAATAACTTATCCTGCTGGCTAAAGGAGAGGCCGGGTAAGACTTTCGTGACCGAGCACTGGATTTCGTGACGGGATTTCGCACGTGCAATGCGCAAAGCTACGGCCTATCGTCTTTGGAAGACGTTGGGAACGGTGATTCCTAATCAAGAACTATTATGATTTTTTATTCAATTCACTCCGGCGACTACGCGAAGTCAACATCCTTTATGTCGATCATCGAGGAGGGCATTTATATGCGCCTCCGTCATCTGTACTTCTCGCTTGAAAAGCCGCTCCCGCCAGACATTTCGATTATCGCAAGGGAGTGCAGGCTCGATCTTACGCGAGGTGCTGGCATTACTGCCAAAAATGCTGTCAAAGTGCTGTCATCTTTGCTGCACGAACGTTTCGTCTTAGGTGCGGACGGCTGGCACCACTTGGATTGGGATAAGCAGATAACCGAACAGCTTCAAGGGAAAAGAAAGAAGTCTGAAGATGGGAAAAGAGCCGTAAATAAGCGGTGGCGAAATCGTGAAAGCAATACGGGAAGTAATACAGACGTATTACCCTTGAATAACGATGGTAGTTCGGACGAATTACAATCCAATACCCAATACCCAGTATCCAATTTAAAAGAGTCGTTTAACCCTTTAGAGTATCCGCGCGAGGAACCAAAAACGAATGATCGACCCACACCCGCCCCCGATTTCTCGGATATAAGTTGGGACCCCCTCCGGCGAATGGTTGAGTTGATCTACTCCATCCGAACGGATGGGAAGCCCATATCGCACTACGAACAGGGTTTTTTGAAAGAGTATATCACGGAGCAAGGCGAGGACAGAGTTCGCGAAGCGATCCAGCTCTGCGGTGATAAGGGTTGGCAGGCCAAGCCGCAACAGATCAAGGAAAAATTAGCCGAGACCGGCAATGCAGAAGAAGGAAGCGTGGAGGTAACACTATGGTAAACACTTCATCGAATATCGCTGGTACCACCTTTCCCGCGCGCCGCACCTACAACGAGCAGCGCGCCTATCTGAACAGTTTTGCAGATCTTTATGAGAAGCTTGCGCCTAAAGGACTCGTGCCGCCAGCCGAGCTGGCTTACGAACAGGCAATCTTAGGCGCGATGATGATTGATATTTCCTCGCGCAAGAAGGCGATCGAGATCATCGGCGAACGGAACCCATTCTACCGCGATGCCCATGCGGACATCTATCGAGCGGCCTTTGCGCTTCAGGAAAAAGGGGAACCGGTCGACCCAATCACGATCAAGAATCAACTCGCCAAGATGGGCGCCCTCGAATCGGTAGGCGGTCCGGCATATCTTGTCGAGCTGATGGCTGCCACCGTAACTACCGTCAACATTGCCAGCTATGCAAGGATTATCATTGAGAAGTATCTGTCGAGGGAACTGATCCGGGTGTGCGAGGAGATCAAACTCCGGGCATTCGAGGGCGAGATGGATGTGTTCAACCTCATCGATGAAGCCGAGGCATTCGTAGGTGATATTGCGGCCCAACGGCGCGATGCGCAGGGCTATTTCGGCACGACTGTCTTTCGACTGCGGGATTTCAAGGAACGGTACGTCAATCTGTTCAAGATTGGGCTTGTGCCAGGCCTCTCGACGGCCTTCAAAAGAAGCTTTACAACTGCCGATGGAAAAGAAATCTACACGATCGAACGCGGCACGGTTACGCTCATCACCGGCATTCCGAGTCATGGCAAATCGGCCTTCATCGACAACGTCACAATACCACTCGCCAAGGATCACGACTGGAAGATCGCGATGTCGTCGCCGGAAATGCTTCCGCTGGAATTGCACGCGGCGTCACTGGCGGAGATCTACACGGGCGAACCGTTCAACACCGGCCATACCAGCCGCATGTCCGAACAATCGATGTTGGACGCGGGGGATTTCATCGATCAGCATTACTTTTTCTTCGTCGCGCCCGAGATGCCCTTCTCGGTGGATGCCCTGCTCGAACGGGCCACGTCGCTGGCGCTACGCGAGGGGATCTCCGGACTGGTAATCGACCCGTGGAACCATCTCGATCATGGAATGGAAAGCGACGAGCGCGGCGATATCTACCTGAAGCGAAACCTACTCAAGATAAAAATGTGGGCCGTGCGCATGAAGGTGTGGGTGGCGATCCTGGCTCATCCGACGAAGCTCCGGCCAACGGGCGCCGGAGAGCCGGTTCCCACGCCCTACGATGTCAAAGGCGGCTCGGAATGGTTCGATATGATGGATTTCTGTCTGGCCGTCTGGCGCGACAAGAAAGACGAACGCAAACCATCGCAGATCCTCGTGCAGAAGTGCCGATATCGCCATTTGGGAGCGCTGGGTCTGGCACGGCTGGACTATAACAAGCCATGCGGCCAATTTCAGGATTCGTTACAACCGGCCTCTTCGGTGATCCTGAAGGAGGTGCTACCCCATCAGGGGAAACCTCCAAGTTATCCAACGCCTGGCCAAGCTCCGCCGGGAATGCAAGAACCGGAAGATGATATATGACGAGCAGTCAACCTCGACGATCAACCAATGGTCGTGGTTCCCGTTTTGCAGGGCGGCTCTTGAACCAAACTCGAATTGAGTTGCACTCAGGTAACGTGCAACAGATTCCGCGTTGCGGATGGATTTTGTAGCATTCTATGAAAACTAAAGATGGCGATTAGAGAAGAGCATCGATCTCTATAAAAGGGTACGAATTGATATGCAAAAGAAGATACCCAGAATGACGATTGATACGACAGTTCACCGGTCTGGAATCGGACTCAGATTTGCGTTTTCGGTCCGAATATCAGATTGTAGCTGATGCTTAATCCATAATGCTTTCGATTTGCGGCGGCTATCGGGCGTGAATTACTCTTCGTCCCTTCAAGGTAATCGAGAGGCAGTAGCGCAACGGATGGCATGGTAGCGTGGATTTCAAGCGTAGGTCTGTAGCATCGTTATTCTGTTGTTTCGGATTTCAGAGTGGATCTTGTCTTGATCGTTAAGAACTGCGCTGATCGTCCAGGAGGCATCGTATGGCCATATGGTAGCTATGAGATTCTGATGTGCTAAATTGCAGGGAGGTAGGTGCGAATAGATGGATATAGGCTTGGGACGGGGGCGGTCGATTGAATCGCCCCCCATATCTCAAAAAAAGAATGCTTTTCTCTTTAAAAGCTGAGATTTTATGGGAGCGAGGGTCGGAGTCCAGCGGGAGGTTGCGCGGCGAATGTAGCATTCCACACAACTGGCGAATCCACGCGATTAACTCCATATTTTATCTGTTGGGCAGGATATTGGGCACCTCGCGGAGCGACGGCGATCATCCCGGAGCCGATTGATAACTCTAATTTATCCTTCAGCGTGAAGTGTCGTTCGTCCTACGGTGAACAGAGTAACGCCTTTTAACATATTAGTGACCCATTTACTATCCGGTTGTGTATCATAAAGGTAACACACGGCACGTTCCCTATATGATGTTACAACGCTGGCACGGGTTGTGTAGCTCATAGATTTATACTTGTTAATTCTAACAGTATAAAAACCATAACACTACAATGAGAATAAAAGAAGCCCTCAACATCGTAAACCATAAGCAAGCAACAAAGAGCGAGAAAGCCCGCCGAAAGGCCGCGCGGATCGTTCGAACTGTCAAACGGCATCATTTACGGTATGACATCGAAAGCCTGCATTATCGCACGGCGTTTTGATGGATCAGTAACCGGGACACGGCTAATCCGAAAGGTGCGACTCCTTTCCCCGGTTCAAAGTAGCAATAATGCTACGGTTAATAACACTACAATGGCACATCCAAAACGAACACTAACTATCATTCGGTACCAAGAGCTCATTGCTGAATGGGACGCAAAACATCCAAAGGAAGCCGCCGCCGGGAAACCGTGGCCGAAAGCACTCTGGAAGCAGGCATTCTTCGAGATATACGGCTATCATATTTAACCATCGAAAAACCGGGACACGGCATCTCCGTTCGGTGCGACTCCGAACCCCGGTTCTTGCTTGATAATTATGTTGAGCATAATCTATAACACTACAATGGAACAAATCAGAACCAATCTTGAAAACATGGAAATCGACCGAGTTTATGAAATAACCGAGGAAATGTATGGCTATTATTTAGGCGTCATTCCGCCGGTGAAATGGCCGGAAAAAGGTTATCCGAAAGCAGTCGCGTTCGGGTTCGCTTTCGCCGAGGGTGCTGAGCCGATCACGCTGTTCACCAACGTTCACACTGACACCGAGGATCGCTATTTTGCGCAAATGACGCGCGTCATAAATAGGTTTTGAAATCCCGCCCGGCGGCGAGATACAGACTCCGCTTCCGGGTGCTATCAAACGGGAATTATCCCGGTTGAATTACAACACTACAATGAAAAGAACATTTGAAATCCGCGTGACCGTTGAATACGACGGGCGCGCAGTGAAAGACCCAATCGGTCAAATCCGCGACATTCTCTCTTCTAACTTCATTTCCATAGATAAGCCGCGGGTGAAATACATCCCGCTTATTACAGAAATTGAGCACATCCTTCCGCTGGACGAATGCTTCGGGTACGATCAATCTTTCATCGGCGAAGTGGCCGATGAAATGGATGATGAATTCACCAACGACGACGAAGATCCGGATGAAGCTGGAGACATTGAAGGCTTCACCGGCAAAGAGATACAGGACGTTTGGAATGACTTCAAAACGATGGATCACTACCACGTTTGCCAAACCATGCACGACACCGTTCAGGATATGCTCGCAGCTAAAAGGAAAGAACGAAAAGTAGCATAATTCGAAATGCCCGGCGGCGAGATACAGACTCCGCTTCCGGGTGCTATCAAACGGGAATTATCCTGCTTGAATTACAACACTACAATGAGAACATTCGAAATCGGACTCACGCACTCGTATGCGTGCAAAATAAAGGCAAAGAGTTTAGCGGCTGCGAAAGAAGCGGCTGAAACTCATATCACTGGCGCCGATCAGACCGGAATAATCAACGACCCATTCAACGGGAGAATTGAAATTCTCGAAACCGTGAAAACTGTCAACGAAGCATATTCCATATAATTCTCGCCCGGACGCGAGATACAGACTACGCTTCCGGGTGCTATCAGTTGGGAATGTTCCCGGCTGAATTACAACACTACAATGGGACAAAACAGACAACAGCCGATCCTGCCGAAACACCCGCTCGCCGTGAACATGCGAGAAGCGGAATTCGCCGCGTACAGCAATGCAACCGGGCAACTCTTTGCGCTGCTCATTCAGGACAAGATTGCCATTCCGGCATACGACATTAACGAGAATGATTTCAAAGTGAGGAGTGAAAAATGAAACAACTTAACCTGCATCGTATGGATCAGCGCATAGGAAGCCAGTGGCGAAATCCCGCGTGCAATTCGCGCCAGGGCATCTTTTGGCTGGACTCGTATCATTGTGGCGGCGTCACGAAAATTATTCGTAAAGCCGCGCTCGGCAGCGGGTGGAAACGGGAGACATTCCAGCACTACATTCGCGCAGCCATAAGCATAACAGACCCGAAACTTCCCGAACGCAACCAACGCCGTTTGTATCGAAAAATGATAGAACACGGTCTGTACCCAAAGTGCGCATTAGATTAAAACAATCATGAAAAAATATATAGCTGAAATCGGCGCCGCGAATAAGTTCACCGGCAAAAAACAGGAATGGCTCGAATTCGTAAATGCCAAAACTGCAATCGGGGCTGCAAAAGCCGCGCGCACGAAAGTTGCGCACCGGCTCACATACGGCGATCTTCTCACTATCGACGTGCGCCCGTGCCGCGCCGATCTCCAAACGAAAGAGGTATAATTATGAGATACATCGTAACACGCACGCACCGGGTAGGAATCGAATTCGATAAAGGCGCTATTTTTTCGCGCGTTGGATGGGTTCCTAAAATCGAAAACGGCCATATTCTTCTCCGCTCCGAATTCGGTTCGGAAGTGTGGCTGCTCCTCGATTGTGTTCAACCTTTACAATGAAACCCTCGCCCGGACGCGAGATAAAGACTCCGCCTCCGGGTGCTATCAAACAGGAATTATCCCGTTTGAAATTACAACACTACAATGAAAACGAAACGATTCACGCAAGAAGAGCAGGATTTGATAGTCGTGGAACTCGAAGATGCAGGTTTCGAAACAACCGACGACGGCGAAGAAACAGGCTGCTTCGAAGCAGTACGATTTGACAGAGACGATAACATGGAAGTGGTATCACTCGATCTCGAAACATTCCACTACAAACGCTACCTTCTGGATGGGCAATCTTCGCAATCCTTCGATGTTGATAGCGATCCAGAAGAAAGGACACGAATCATAAGCGAGATGTTCATTCTTGATCCTCAACGGGTATAATTCGAAATGCCCGGACGCGAGATAAAGACTCCGCTTCCGGGTGCTATCAACCGGGAATTATCCCGTTTGAAATTACAACACTACAATGAAAATCATAATTGACCAACGAACCTTACGGAGTGCCGTCGATAAAACGGCACTCTTCATTCCCAACAAATCCACATTGCCTCAATTAGAGACAATGCGCGTTTGCGCGAATGGCAAAATCGAATTCAGCGGTACGGATCTCGAAAGCTGGATCCATCTTACCGTGCCACTGGCGGCGCCGGTTGCGATGGATTATTCCGTCGTGCCTCACGTCGAAATCGATCACGGTGTTAAAACCGAAATCGAGGGAAGCGTGAACATTCCAGTGGAACTGTTCCACAAAGCGATCGGAGCGATGAAAGAAGGCTGCCAAACTACGCTCGAAACCAGCGAAGTGAAAGCGCCGAACGGCCGAAAATACGCCGGGCTGAAAATGCTTATCGGCACTCAGCTTGTCGCGTCGATCGCTGTTGATGAAACAGCCGATCTTCCGAAACAACCATCGATCGGCACGGGCGCCCGTTCCTTCCTATTGGAAGCAACCAAACTCCGCGCGATCGTTGCGAAGTTGGAATCCTTCGTCCGAACGGACGATCTATATCCCGCTCAAATGGGAATCCAATTCGCGTACGATGGCAGCAACATCGGTGGTACCATGCACGTAACCGCAACCAACGGTATGATGTTAGCAAGCCTGTCATTCCCGGCACTCGCCGGCGACACGCGCCAGGCCGATCACGCCGGGCTGCTCGATCACACGTTCAGCTTCATCGTTCCGCTGCCATTACTTCGTAAAGCCGTTCGTGTGTTGGATGGAATCGTTACCATCAAATTCACCGGCGAACATATTCAATTCGAATCGAATGGTTGCGAAGTGACCGGCAAACTCATCGATGAAAAATATCCGGACTGGCAGCCATTGGTGCCGCGCGAAATCCCCTACCATCTTGCCACCAGCCGCGACGCCGCTCTCAGCTCACTCACGCGAATGATGCTCATTGCTACGCACGAAGGAAGCCGGATCACGCTGCTCATGACAGAACCGGGTTATATGGGAGTTGCCGGTGGGCGCGTACGCGATTACAGCAGCAACCAGCTCCAGATCGCCGCTCACGATTGGGCGGGCAATGAGGGAACCGAGCGGCTGCCCGGCGCATTTGAAAGCACAGAGGCCGGTTTGAATATCGACTTCAACGCTGGCCTACTCCGCGACGTGCTGCAATCGTTAGAATGCGCCGATGTTACTGCCGAATTTAGCAGCAACCGGCGCGCAGCGATCTTCCGTGAAACCACGGAAATGGGAATGGAATCCATCTACCTGCTAATGCCGCTCGCGGAAGAAAAGCCGCGCGACGATATGCGGAACACGCCACTCGCCGAATGCGACAACGTTCAACCGGAACCTGAACCGGTTGAAACGGACGAGGAGCACGCCGACGCCGAAGAAGATGATGAAGAGTTCCAAAGGCAAAAGCGGGATCATGAAACCGAGAACGACATCACCGAATTCGTCCAAGCACAGCAAGCAGCAATCGTCGAAGAAGAGGTGAAGTCGTAACCTATATTAAAGGCCAATGCCGAATGAGGAATTATCTCATTCGGCATTTTCCAATCGACATTAACACTATGCCCAACACCGAAAGATTGAACGCGGACAATCTCAAGATTGGAGAGAATATCCGCGCAGCCATCCATCGCGCGAATCCGAAGAGCCACCGTGCGGGCGTCACGCTCGTTAAGATAGCCAAAGCTATACCGATGAGCTACACTGGACTCAAACGCGCGGTAGCGGGTAACGCAGGCCTCGCAGAGGAGAAGATTGTTAAGATCGCCAACGTGATCGGAAGCATGAGCGGTCATGCGCTTCATCCTGGCCATCTCATCGAGGGAATCACCGCGCGCGCGCGCGAGGATCGCTTCCCGCATATACCATCACCCAACAATCGCAACAAGCGCGACACCGCCCGCAAAGGCATGGCCGTTGCCAGCGTTGAGGCATTGGTGAAGAATCCCGCGATCCTGAGCAGCTTCTTCGGTGGTGTGGATAAAGAGCACATCGAACCACTCCAAAGTGCGTTACTCACTCTGCGCGATCAGGCGATCAGTTGGCGCAAGGGTCGGGTTGCAGTGGGCCGATCGACATTCGTTTCACCCGCCACGCCACTGTCATTCGATCAACCCTCTAATCCAATAGCACGCCCAACCGATGATCCCTTCCTTCAGCAAGAAGAACCAAACTCGCACTCTCGGAAGCTAACTATACCGTAAATATGACACGGTGTGATACCCTGATCTTGCGCATAATCGATTATGCAGCAACCTGATTCACTTCGATGGTTGGCACTGCGTTCGAAGCAGCCAGCCGGGAATCATCTGATTCGCACGCACCGTTCCGGTCCACTTCTTGGATTTTAGCTTCGCCGGTCGATCGTGAGGTCTTCAGCTTATCTGGCACACGCCTTGCTATAAATTAATAATGCGTTCGAATTAGTGCAAAAGTGTACGGAACCGCCAAATACTTGAAGTTGGTTATGCCAACATGCGACCAAAAACCTATAAATAACTAATTATGAATAAGGGAACACAAATCGAACGTTTCCTGAAAAAACATCCAGTTTAATTCTTAAAAATGCTTTAAATGCACCAAATGAATAAAGACGCCATCAAAAATCAGGAAAGCCACCCGCTTAGAATCGACGAGGCACGCCATGCGATTCGGTGAAATGCTTGCCGTCTGGCTTGACTATATCGGCCTGACGCAAAAGGACTTCGCACCCATTGTTGATAAACATCCGGAATACCTCGCATCCCTCAAACGTGGGCGAACCGGCGACCATGGAATAAACTCGCCATCGGCCAAAATTCGGGACCAAATCTACCGCGGTCTGGAGAAAGCTGCACGCCTGCGATTGGAAAAGAAAATCAAGATGCGAGACGATCTTTTCTGGGCTGGTCCGCAACTCCCCGTATTCCAGCAGCGCATCGCGGCTTTCGGAGCGAAACAGCCGGAAACCATTCCCGCGCAAGCATCGCGACGTGGAATGGATCTCAAAGAAGTATTCGAGACTCGCGATCTGGCGCACGATGGCCGCGCGCTCACTGCCGACGAGAAAGCGACCGCATGGCAGATTGTCAACGCATATCTCTCGAATAGACGGTAGGACGGCCCCGTCTGTAGATATTGATCGAACTCGCGTTCAAAAGAAAGAAAAATAGAAAGGAGAAAAAATAAATGGCAGTAACACCCATCTTAGATCCCAATGGATCGAAAATCGAGATCGAAGTCCGCGATCCGAACGCGAGAATCATGGGATCGAAAGGCAAGATGATCCCCGATCCGAACGCGCCGATGATAAAAAAAACTGTGCCCGATCCGGATCACTGCGAAACGATCGGCTGGATTGGAACCGTCGATACCTATAAAATCCAAAGGAACGGCCAGCTTGGAAAGAAGCGCGAGCAGTTACGCGCCCGCTTCATGCGCGCCAAACGCTATACCCTATTGGATGCCAAAAAGTGGGAGCGCGACGAACTCAAAAAACGCGATGACATCGAGGACGATGTCCGGCGCGGCAAACCCATCTCCGAGCAAGCACCGGAACGCACGATCGAGGAAATGGCAGAGTTCTACTTCCAAGATGAATCCTTTACCGAGACCGAAGAATCGACACAATTCCGAGCGCGCGGCATCATAGAACGATTCCTTGAATGGAACAGCGAGCGCGGCCGACCTTGGGCATCGTTGTGGGATGAGGAACTTGCCAAAGCCTACATCAAAGATCGTCGCAATGGTTACAGGGACAGCAAGGGCCAATGGCACAACGGCCACATCGGCGAAGGACTCGGGCTGCAACTTCGATATTGCAAAAAGCTCTTCGCGCTTGAATTAGCTCGGAAGCCATCCGCGCTAACCGTCATGCCGTGGCCGGCAAAGGTCACTACGAAAAAGAACGAAGAGGAGAAGGTCGATCCGCGCCCATATAGCCACGAGGAAAGCGATGCACTCTACGAGGCAATGTTGCCCAATGAAAAACTCGTTTTTTCAATGCTCTCGCAAACGGGTGTGCGTGCCGAGGAGCTTCTAAAACTCCGAACCGAGAGAATCGAATTCGTCAATGGACGCCCCACATCTATCACACTGACCAAAACGAAGAATCACGTCCGGCGCTCGGTCACATTGGCCCCACAAGGGCAAGAGGCGGTGCTGGCGCTCCTCGGCTGTGCCGACAACTCCGGATATCTCGTTCAAAGAGATTTCGTCACTACAAAGCCCGGCAAAGGGTCGCATGAGCCTGGCGGCAAGAG
>Ga0206953_1152_pt1 | contig 11737 bp, 10 predicted proteins | sample Alteio_BWOrgHeat_36_FD_152977 | JGI IMG/M metagenome (GOLD analysis project Ga0206953, IMG submission 152977) | Enriched cells from forest soil in Barre Woods Harvard Forest LTER site, Petersham, Massachusetts, United States -... | ecosystem: Environmental > Terrestrial > Soil > Temperate forest >...
CACATGGACGAACCCGATGATGTGATTGCCGACGACGGTGATCCGCCAACCGCCCTGGTCCTCACGACGGCGAATATTGAGGTCACCGCCCAGCGCAGCCTTCCGAGCCCCTCGCCGGAAATCGATATCCCGATTGCGATAGCCGGCAGGTAATCCGGCCCGCCTGCCGGTTCAATTACCGTTGCGACCGTCGGCTGCCTCTCCATTCAGCAGCCGCTGGATCGCTCATCGAAGGTGCTACCGGATTGCCGTATGACCGCGACGCCGGGGAACCAGTCTTAGTGCATTATTCACGATATGTACCGAGTGGCCGATTTCGGCCGATCTTGGCACGGTCAGACGCCGGTGCGGCGGAATTCCTTGTCGCTTCAGCTCCTCCTTCAGCCGGCCCGAGATTCAATCTGTAATCGATTCGGCCCGGCCGGATCAGGGCAGAGTCCAGACGATCGGCATGATTGGTTGTCATGAAGACAGGGCGACCTTCTGCGCTCCTAAGCCATCTCGGGGCATTCAGGAGGCCCGAAAAACTGAGCCGGCTTGCCGCGACTTTCTCGGTGTCGCGATGGCCAAAGAGCGCGTCGATATGTTCAAAGACGAGAAAGGCATTGGCCTCTGCTCGATGCGGATCTTTATATTGCGGGCTTGCTTGCTGGCAGCCTCGGCTCACGAAAATGGATGGCCGCGCAAATGGATGCAATCGGTCTCCCCTAAATCAATTGAGTATTATGTCCCCAGAACTTCCCAGCTTGTGAAGGCGGACGAAAATGTTCGCGCAGATGCGCCGCCCGAAATTATTCCAGCGCTCGCCATATTCCGCTGCCATTGCCTCGAGTTCGCGTAGCGGGCTGTCCGTCTTTGCCACGAGGTGTCGCCTTTGTGGAGAGTTACAATACGAAGACTTTCCATAAAATGCGAACGCAGAAAAATCTGATCGGGACGTGGCTCAGACGGCGCGAACAGACGGGAAGACACTGCAGCGTGCCAAATTGTGCCAAAAAATCTGGGAGCCCAGGCGCTAAGCCATTGAAATAATTGGAGCGGGTGAAGGGAATCGAACCCTCGTCGTAAGCTTGGGAAACGGGTCAGGGCACATTTTGAATCAATATATTAGAGACTATCTCATTGATTCAAATAGTAAAAGACCTACCGATGACTCCCGCTCTTTACTCCAGTTTACCGTGTCCCATGTCCCAAATTGTCTCAAAAAATCGGTAACGCTGACACCGCTTCGGAGCTGCCAACCGAGGGCGACGATCACCTGCACATTAGCACATCTTGGGGCAGACATGGATCGGGGGCAAAGGCTCGCGACGGCTCATCCCGAGGAGGCGATCATTCGTGCCGCTGCTGCATGCGGCATGAGAAACGCTGTCAGGTCGTCGATCACTTCGGACAGAGAATCGGGTTGGGTCGCAATGTCGATCGCGAATGCGTCCCATTGCCGAAGCTTTACCGGATCTCCCGCGAAGGCAACGGTGAGCCCATCCGGCGGCTCCACGGGAATTTCTGTTTGCCGGCGGGCGAAAGTCGCTGCGATCGCGCGTGCGAGACGATCACCACCGAACTCATGGGTCCGACTGAGGACCCAGATATCGTAATAGTCCTTCATTCGGCTGTTCGCGCGTCCAAGCATCACCATGGCTTGGAATTTTTCCGCGATGACGGTTTCGCGCGCATAGGTTCTCTGGCGTGGCGCCGGCAAGTCGAGCAGCACGGGCATTTCCGTTTCCTCGACCCCAGGTTCGACGGCATCGCCGAAACCGACATCAATGACGATGTTTGCAAGCGCGCCGTCAACGGTCGCGGTCGTCCTGATCCGGAGACCGCCATATTCCAGCTCGTCGCGGATCTTCTCGACCCGAAGCGCAGCCACGTTGAACTCTATGCCGTCTTCGACCGGGACGGCGCATATTTCACGGAATGCGCCCAGCATCGCTGCCGAGCCTGGATCTCCGAATCCAAGAAAGTCTAGGTCACGAGTCGAGCGGTGCGGTTTGTCAAACCACGTCATGACCAGCATGGCACCCTTCAAGACGAACCGGTCGCGATGTGCGGTAAGGCTGAGACGATAGAGGAGGCGCTCAAGGGCAAATTGCGTGATGACCAGTTGAAACTGTTGATTGCGCTGTTTGGCGATGTTCAGAAGCCGTGCTCGAACGGAAGCGCCAATATTTCGAGTGGGCTTAACCATCGACGGTAAGGGCTTCGAGGTAGGGCCTGACGAGTTGCCAAATCTTAGGTCCAGCCTCCACGGCAAATCGCGCAATCTCAGCTGGCGCCGTCTTACGCTGACGCAGCGCGTTTCTCAGGGCCTCGATCGCCGCCGTGAGGTTGTAGCCAAGGCTCTTGCGATAGAGCACACCCGCCGTATGAGAGATGCGAAACTCGTCGACGATCGTCTTTGCCACTCCGTAGATGCGGACGGGAACGCCTTCGATGTTGTGCTCTTCGATCCCCGACTCAAATACTTTCGGTCCAAAGCGCATAGTCTGAATCGGCGGGGAGGTGATCCGCGGTCGCCAATCCTTGAAACCGATCGCGATCCATACAGAGGGCGGAATGCGGTCGGTCAGATCATGATAGGTAAGTGCCGACTGGAGGCAGATGACCCCTTTCGGCACCAGCTTAGCCGCCTCTGCGAGCGAATGGTTTGCGTCGAGTGGCGCGTCGGGCAGTTGGTAGAGACCGCGCGCAAGACGGATGATTTCGCCTTTCTGCTCCATGCGCGACACCGTCGCCGCCGTGATCCCGGCATCTGTCAGTTCAGATAGGCGCACCATGCCCCGCTGCGAAAGCACTGCGATGGCGCGGTCTTGCTGGCGGTCGGCCTTTGGGGTCATGAACATCATATGATATGAATCATCGTCTAAATCAAGAGTTATTGCGAGGAATCATATCATTTCTAATTGATATAATTCCTCGGGAAACAGGTCGTTTGTGCGAGGAATTCTACCGCTATGGGCGTTCGGGTCGAATGACATCGCGCTCGGCGGAAACTCAGCGCCCCAAATTCGCCGCCTGGTTACGCCGTCCGATCGATTCCACCTTTGTCGGTCGTCCTCTCCGACGTGGCGGGTCGACCAATTCCGGAGGGTCGAATTTCGCCTGCCACTCGCGAACCAATCGAGCCGACCATCGTGGTCCCCGTGTTCCTGGTATGCGAGTTACCGGCGGCAAGGTTTCAGGGCAGACGCATAAACGATTATAGATCGTTTGCGGTCGTAGCCTGAATATCGCCGCGAGGTCCGCGACGGTCAGCCATCTCATTTCGGGCGGGGAGTCGGGCACCATAATGCGATCGACGGCAGTTAGACGCGCCGCCGGTTCCAAACAAGCTCGGCCGTTGAGCCGTCTTCTGACTGAAACAGTGCGGCATTGAACGGCTCTGCCAAGCTCGGATCATCGAGCCGAACCCGCAGATAATTCTTGGGCTCCGGCCCGTTCGACTGCGCCTCCCATGCGTCGCCGCCAAGACGACCGAGGAAGACGCCAGCGGCGCGGAAGAGCCCAGCGTGATGATCCGTATGTGGTGACGAAGCGTGTCTGGCGGGCACGCCACAACGAGCCAGCGATTGCAACGGCGCAGCCTGCCAGACCGCCAGATGCCGCGATGGCGCCGGCGCGATTGAAAAGCTGCGGTGCGTAAGCATCATAGGCATACCACCACTCGAACAGCCGCCAGGGGAAATAGACCGGGATACGGAAAGCCGCGAACCACGGCGAGCCCAGGCGTGCCTGATATCCGAGTTCGACCGCGACCCATTGCGTCGCGAACCACACGCCGAGGATGACGATGGCGAAAACGATCAGGATCTGGCCGACTAGGAGCTTCGTCGGGGTCATCCGAGGTCTCCGTCAAGGCACCGGATTCCGTCCGGCGTCACTGGGATGATTCGGATGAAAGGGGCTTTAGGGGAACGAGCTAATTTTGGGACCGGCTAGGATAGTTTGGGACCGAAGTGCCCGAGCGACCACCGGGCAATTAGCCCCCAGCAAAAGAATCAATTCTTCAAGCGACAGATCTTCAACACTAGGCCAAGACGCCGTTGGCGGCTCGGGGTGCGCTAGCACCCTTAGAGCCCGGTCCAGCCAAGGCGGATGCGCCCGCAATCCTCTTCGCTGATAAATGACAGCGTATTCGCGCCGGTTGGGGGATCCCACGCACAAGCCGAACCCCAATTTGGCTCCGCTGCTCAAGCCGCACTTCTATGCTGTCCGGATTCACGCAGGTCTCGCTTGTACCTCGCTCGGTCTCGAAGCCGATGCGGACGGCCGCGTGCTTGACGTGTCGGGCATGCTGATTCCGGTTCTTTATACAGCCGGAATCGACATGAACTCACCGTTCAAGGGCGCCTATCTGGGTGCCGACGCGAACCTTGGCCCATCGATTACATTCGGATATCGCGCCGCGTGAGTCCTGGCCGCTGAAGCGCGATCCGAAACTCAGCCCGCCGGGGATGGAACCGGTAGAGCTGGCTGATATAGAAGATTTTAAAAGCGAAAGTCCGACACGTCGGCGTTGGCAATGCCGGACAAGCGCTGCCGATCCGAACTTCTATATGTAGAGACACATTAACATAATACGTTCTTCGGGTGATTTTCCTCCCTTTGTATCGCGATAATATTTTCGCCCGAGAATATGGACAATTATGTGGCCCTCCGTCGACAATGACGGCTCGGAGGCAAGCTTGGAGCCAATCACCCAGACAAACATCTCGGCCGAACAGTTCAGGGCCGAACTCGATCGGAATTTCCGCCTGCCGCTGATCGCGTTTTTTCTAAAGCGGACCAGCAATCGCAGTGAGGCCGAGGATTTGACGCAGGAGGTCCTCCTCTGCATGCTCCGCCAGTCCGAAACGATTAAGGTTCAGACCGCAAAATCCTATGTCTTCACAGCCGCCGCGAATCTGTTGCGCGACCGCGCGCGCCAGGCTGCCATCCGCAAGACCGAAACCAGCGGCACTCTTGATGATCCAACGGGGACGAGTCGATATTTAATTGAGGAAATCAGCCCCGAGCGCGTATTAGTAGGCAGACAGACCCTGAAGGACGTGCTCGCGGCGCTCGATCATATGAACGAACGCACGCGCGATATTTTCGTACTGCATCGCATCGAAAGGCTGAAACAGCATGAGATTGCCGCGCTCTTGGGCATATCGCAGAGCTCGGTCGAGAAGCATCTGGTGAAAGCGATGACCTATCTGACCCGAAGGTTCGACCGGCCATGACGCTGCTCCATATCGCTCCTGTGACAAAAGCTGAGGCGGCCGCACGGTGGCGCCTAAAGATCGAGGCCGACGACGCCGTCGCCCAAAGCGAAGACTTTTTGGCTTGGTTCGCGGAGCCGTTGAACCAGGACGCCTATGAACGAACCTCGGCAGCGTGGGGCGTTTTCGAGGACTATCTTGCTGCACCTGAACTGGTTCGGATTCGCCGGGACGCGCTGGATCGTGCACACATAGCTCCCGCTCAGCGTCACCGCTTTTTACGTCGTCCACTTGTCGTTGCGGCGGCCGCCATGGTTGTTTCCACGCTTATCGCGGCCGCCATCTGGCAGCTCACGACAGCGCCGGATATTTATCGCACGTCCATCGGCGAGCGGCGGGTCGTCAGTCTCGAGGACGGCTCGCATATCTCGCTCGACTCGGCATCGCGCGTCGAGGTGCGCTACACGAAATCAGAACGCGAATTATCTCTCATACAGGGCCGCGCGCGTTTCGATGTCGCTCATGACATTGCAAGACCTTTCACGGTCGCTGCTGGCGACGAGACCGTCATCGCAGTCGGAACCGCGTTCGATGTAGAGCGTCTGGGTAAAAAAACCTTGGTGACGTTGATCGAGGGTACGGTCATCGTGAAGACAGCAACCGCGTTAGAACTGATGGGGAAACCTATGATGGATACGGTTGCTTCCGTGGCGAAACCCAAAATCAAGCCTATCACGCTCTTGGCCGGCCAGGAGCTCGTCGCCGCTCACAACGTCGTCCCGGCGATTAAGCCGATCAACCTGCAAGTAGCGACGGCGTGGGAAACCGGCCGTCTCGTGTTGAACAACGAGCCGCTGTGCGAAGCGGTTGAGCGCGTGAACCGCTACACGGAAAATCCGCTCGAAGTTGATCCTTCCGTCGCCAGTGTTCGCATCAGCGGCGTATTTAACGCGGGCGATATTGCAGCCTTTGTCGATGCCGTGACGAGCTACTTCCCGGTACAAGCCACGATCTCGAGCGACAAACGAGTTTTGCTCCAGAAGAAGGGATGAATGTTCGTTCGTCATGGTCCACCTCGTGCCGGTCGTCCACGGACATACGCTGAAATTTGGTCGTCGCCGTAGATGGCCGGCAACAAGCGCAGGCATGACGAGGCGACTACGCTAGAGCAGCGCCATTCGTAAATAATTTTCTCGTTTCCGATACGGCTTTCGGACGCCGGACCGTATTACTTCATGAAAGAGTCGCAAAGAGTGCGGCCAAAGACCATGAGGGGGCGGAAGGATGGAACGGCGCTCGCGCCGCGGCACGCTGATTGTGTCGCTGATAGTCATTGAGGCCTTTGTGACGCTGGCAAGTCCGGCCTCGGCTCAAACGGAAATCGCCCAGGCGGCGCCCGTATATCAATTCGAAATCCCGGCCGAAAAGCTCAGCCAGGCTCTCAAGGACTTCTCCGCTGCCACATCGCAGCAAGTCGTGTTTTCCGAGGACGCGATCGGCGATGGCGACGCGCCCGCGCTCCGCGGTTCGTACACTTCGAGCCAGGCCCTTGAGGTCCTGCTCAAGGACACCGGCCTCGTTGTCGAGCGCACCTCTTCCGGTGTGTTGATGGTGCGCAAGCGTCGTGAAACCGGAAAGCGGAGCGGCGCGCCTGAGCATTCAGCGACTGACTCATCGTCCTTAGGCAACATAGAAGAAGTCATTGTCACCGCCCAAAAGCGAAAAGAAAATTTGCAGGAAGTTCCTATTTCCGCTGAAGTCGTAACAAGTCAACTAATGACTGAGCAAAACTACAATAACTTGGAAGACCTGGCGCAGATTGTGCCGGGAGTCCATGTTGACACCGGTCATTTTTCAAACGATCTGTTCATTCGCGGCATCGGTTCCGGTGGACAAAGTTCAACCTTCGATCAATCCGTCCCCATGTTTGAGGACGACATCTATCATGGCCGGTCGCGAATGAGCGACCAGACATTTTTCGACCTCGACCGAATCGAGGTATTGAAGGGGCCGCAAAGCACGTTCTTTGGCAACAACGCCATCGCCGGCGCGTTGAGCATCATCACAAAAAAACCAGGAGATGAATGGGAAGGCTGGGCGCGCGCACTTTATGGATCGTATGGCCAGTACGCAGTGGAGGGGGCGGCTGGCGGCCCAATTTCCGACGTGTTTGGGGTTCGTGTAGCCGCGACGTATAATGGCGAAGACGGGTGGATCAAAGACGTGACCACTGGACAGGACGCGCCACGGCAACGCAATCTTGGTGGCCGTATCACGCTGACGTTCAAACCTACCGAGGATCTGGGTGCCACACTGAAGATTTCGGGCAGCGACAATAAGACTGATGGCACTACCTTCCAACTCGTCGATTGCCCACCTCCACTGCCATTCTCACTTGTGCCAAATTTCGCGGCATCGCCTGGCTCCGGTTGCACGGTCGCCCAATCACTCGGCGTCCCGCTTGGCGTGAGGAACAATGACAATGCGGCACTTGCCGGATTTGGAAATCATTTATCAACGTTCGAGGATGTCCTGACGATCGACTACCATGTATGGGATCAGGTATTTACGTCTGTTACTGGATTTTACAACTATCATTTCATCTCCAACCAAAATTCCGGTGGTTATTTGCCGATTTTCTTGATCCAAGTTCAGATTCCGGAGCGCTATAATCAGGTTAGTCAGGAATTTCGAGTCTCTTCGCCAACGGGGGGGAGGATCGAATATCTGGCTGGTGCCTATTTTCAACGGGACAATCTGAACTTCTCGCTCGATGCGAATGCGCCGGCGCTCAATTTCGTCGCTTCTAGACCGGGGCTTGGGTTCCTGACGCCGTACCTACCATTGGCGTTTCAACCGATCTACACGCAACCGGAAACCGTTTATTCGACGTTCGGATCTCTTACCGTGAACGTCACAGATGATCTTAAATTGAACGCCGGGTTACGGGGTAGCTGGGTCGAGAAGACTTTCGATGGGCTTCTCGAATATGGAACCTCCACGCAAAATTTTGGCGGGTTCGAGCCCACCCCGGCATTCCTCGGGCCGATCTGGTCGAGCATCACCGGAGAAGGGCCGCCAGGATCCGTCCATTACTCGCGGGTGGATCACGCTTGGATGCCGTCGACAGGAGTTGAATACAAGATTACTCCTTCGGCGATGACCTATTTTTCCTATAAGCAAGGTTTTAAGGCAGGAGGATATAACGGCGTCAATCCGACCTTCCCGAACATCGCTTTCAGTCCGGAACACGTCGACGCATATGAAGTCGGCATCAAAAGCAAATGGCTGCACAATACCCTGCTTTTGGATCTAGATGCCTTCCGCAGCGACTACAACAATCTTCAGGTCGGCGTCTTCACCATCAATCCGGCGACCAATACGGGCGTTCAAGAAATTCGAAACGCGGCTACCTCCCGGTCGCAAGGCGTCGAATTCGAGGCCCAATGGGTGGCAACGAATGAGCTCCGGTTTCTCGCCAACGCCTCCTATATTGACGCATACTTTGTGAGTTACCCCACCTCGCCGCAAACTACGCTGCAGCGTTTCTGCTCCGCTGACTATGTGTTGCCCTACTGCGCTCCGTTCCCCAAGCCTGTACCCCTGGTCGCAAACCTTGCAGGACAGCCACAGTCCTATGCACCGAGTTGGAGCGGTTCTGTCACAGCCCGCTACAGCACAGATTTGCCCGGTGACTATACATTGACGGCAGAGTTGAGCCCGTACATGACCACGAGTTACTATGTGCAGCCCGGTAACGACCCTTACTATCGCGTTCCGGGCTATATGCGGCTCGATGGACGGCTGAGCCTGAGCAGCTCAGACGGCCACTGGTCAGCCGATTTGATCGGCAAGAATCTGACCAATCGAGTAATTTTCGTCAATCCAGGTTACATCGCAGCGACGAAACAGGCGCCCGTTAGCTTGGCAGTCCAAATCCGATATACCTATTAGGCGCGTGATGCGAGCAAGTGGGCGATGCACAATATGCTCATCAACGTAACGCCGCCAAAGGCATCCGACGCAGGTCACGGCCCGCAATGGCTTCAAGGAAAGCGGCACCATCCCCTCCGGCACTTCCCGACCCTGGTTTTCGGAAACCTATCAGCTGGAGTCCATCAAGGACGTGGAGACCGGCGAGAAGGACACCGATCGTTTCAGTAAATTGAACCTCATGGATGAAAAGGCCAGCTATGAAATCCTTACGCGCCTTCGGCAAGATGCTCCCCACGTTTGCTTGTGCATTTGCGTTTTCGGGTCTTGCCCTTTGGACACCGATTGAATCCGCATACGGTCAGTCGGCCGTGGTCAGTGAGAAGGGTATCTTACCGCGAGGTACGGCATATGAAATGCGCAAACCTGAGCAGTGGAATGGGACGCTCATCAGCGATTTGGATTTTGCGTGGTATGGAGCTTCAGCTTCAGACAAAACTCCGATGGAAGGATTCGGAACTATATACGCTTGGCTATTGGATCATGGATATGCAATTGCAGGGACGGCTCGGCGTGGCGACCGAATCCTACACTACGATCCAGCGCGCGAGCTTATCGACCTGGTCAACGTAATGGATTTGTTTGAAGCGAAATTTGGAAAGCCGACACGTACGATTCAGTTTGGACGTTCAGGCGGCGGTCACATCGCGCTTGCGATGGCGGAAACACATCCAGACCGGATTGATGGTGCGGTGGCTCTATGCGAGCAAACCCCCGTCTGGCAAGGGAATTCATATCTGGACACGTGGTTCACCCTTCAGACTCTCGTCGCACCCACCCTTCCGATCGTCGACATCCACCCAAAAACGGAACTCGCGAAGGACGTCACTGATTCCAGTATTCTTGCGGTCAGTATGGTTTCACCGCTGGATCCGGAGTTGACGGAAAAGTGGAAAAGCGCACTTGAAGCAGCGCAACAGACGCCTGTTGGGCGTGCTAGAATTGCCCTTGCAATTACAATTGGTCAACTGCCGGCAATGTCGTGGGATTTCGCAACGACTAGAATTCCTCAAAAGCCGCCAATTTCGTGGGACAGTATAACTTCAGGTTCGAGTGACACGTCCGCACTCGAGAACAACATGTACGAATCCCTTCATAACGCCAACGCGTACCCTGGCGCGTGGTGGCGTTTCACGTTTGAGCAAAGCGGCGGCGGTCAAATGTCGTGGAATACCGGAATTGACTATGTAAAGTTATTCAAGCAGGGCTACCCAGCCTACCAGAAGGCGACACGCGAACTTTATGCCAAGGCCGGTGGAAATCTGGATGAGGATCTTGCCAAGTTGAACGCGGCGAAGCGCGTTGAGGCGAGTCCGAAGGCGATGAAGTATTGGAGTGCGCCAGGCCGTACTGTTACCGGCGAGCCAAAAGTGCCGGTGCTTCGTGTCGACGGTACGCATGACCCCGCGATAATCCCGTTGATGGCAGGTTATGAGGAAGCAGTGAAGGCCCATGGATTTGAGAGCTTGTACCGTCCGGTGTTCTTGGATTCCGCCGGTCATTGCAACTACACGGTCGCGGAAATGGTAGCGGCGGTTGAAACGCTGGTGCAAAGGCTCGATACGGGTGGATGGGGAGATACCAGCCCGGAAGCAATGAATAAATTGGCGGCAACCATAGACCCATCTAGCGCCGGTCGCTTTCACGCTTACAAACAGCTCAAATACAGCCGCTTCTGGGTTCCAAGCGTCGCCGACTATTTGGGCGCTGGTCCAGGCGACCAGCGCTCACCCGCACCTGCGCGAACTAAATAGCTATCCGGGATAAAACCGCTCGCACGGGGACGTTTTTCTGTCGCGGGCGAGGAAATAATCATCGCGGCGATCAGGCTTATGTCGGGCCTTCATGGAAACGGCACGCTTCCTTGAGACGGGCTCTCTATCGGACGCCATCGGGGGTAGTGAGCCACGCGGGATCGGGTTCCGAATGCGATACAAGTTTGATTGAACCCCGACGATAGATTGAAACTCATGCTGAAAGGGGCCGGCTATGAAATCCTTACGTGCCTTCGGCAAGATGCTTCCCGCGTTTGCATATGCATATGTATATGCATTTGCGTTTGCGTTTGCAGGCCTTACCATTTGGACACCGATTGAATCCGCATACGGTCAATCGGCCGTGGTCACTGAGAAGGGCACGTTGCCGCGAGGTACGGCATATGAGATGCGCAAACCTGAGCAGTGGAATGGTACGCTCATCAGCGATTTGGATTTTGCGCTGTTGGATGCAGACAACAATCCGATGAGCAGATTCGGACATATACACGCTTGGCTATTGAACCATGGCTATGCAATTTCAGGGACGGCTCGGCCTGACAATCGAGTCCTGCACTATGATCCGGCGCGTGAGCTTGTCGATTTGATCAACGTAATGGATTTGTTTGAAGCAAAGTTCGGAAAGCCGACACGTACGATTCAGTTCGGACATTCAGGCGGCGGTTTCATCGCGCTTGCGATGGCGGAAACACACCCGGACCGGATCGACGGTGCGGTGTCTCTATGCGCGCAAACACCCGTCTGGGTGGCGAATTCAAACCT